>Ga0308157_10000126_pt1 | contig 311185 bp, 229 predicted proteins | sample PhyBR1_FD_201035 | JGI IMG/M metagenome (GOLD analysis project Ga0308157, IMG submission 201035) | Phyllosphere microbial communities from UC Gill Tract Community Farm, Albany, California, United States - DLSLB.R1 | ecosystem: Host-associated > Plants > Phyllosphere > Unclassified | place... | reverse complement strand
ATTCTTTTCTTGCCAGTATTTCGATGAGCGTTTTTCGCTGTTGCGGGTGCAAAAGTAGCACATCTTTCCTCTTGCGCAAGCTTTTTCGCCATGTTTTTTCGATCTTTTTTCGCCTTTTTTCTTAACATACTGGAAACATACCCTTTACATATTGATTATTTTTCACCACGCGTGGGATTTTTCTTCCTTTGCCTCCGTTTTTCTTGTTTTGCTGCGGGTTTTGCTCATTCGTTTTGATGGGTTTTCAGCCTAAAAGGCTCTTTTCTGGCGATTTTTCAATCTTCGGCATCCCTCCTTCATCCCAAAACTTCTCCCGAAAACAGCTTTCTTAGCCCCGACAGCAGCGGAAATCCTTTTCATGGCGGGGTTCGCCATGAAAAGATTGGAGCGGATAGCGGGAATAAGCTCCTTATTATTGCCAAAATCCAATCCTGAAATCCCGAATCACAAAAACGAAGGGCTTCGGCTCCGCTCGCACGGACAAGATGTACTCATATATTATATGTACATACAAACAAACCCGGCAGGTTTTGAAAACCTGTCGGGTTGCGAAAGAGAATTACTCCTATATATAATAGTGTAAACTTCTACATATATAATATATCTTTTATATTTGCCTAAAAGCAAAACCTAACTTTATACTATTCGTATTTAATCGTAATCATGACCGTACAAGACTTAATTGGTAAATATGCAATTTCAGGAAGCAATCAGGACGAAAGCAATCAAGTTACTTATAAAGGTGTCTTGACTTTGTCTTTGGATGAAAACAACCGAATCATTGCCCACTGGTTAATTAACAATTCACAGGAACAAAAAGGAAAAGGCTTTTTTAAAGACAATATTCTTGTTATTAACTTCAACTATAAAGGTGATAATTTGAAAACCTACAAAGGGGTTGCTGTCTACAGATGTATCACTAAAGACGTTCTTGATGGATTTTGGTCTGAAAAACATGGCGATCCGCTTTATCTTGGCACAGAACATTGTTTAAGAATGGAAACATCTGAAAAACTGAATTAAAAATCTCCGCTCCTATTTATTATAGTCAATTACTTTTTTTGTCCCGTTTTTAAACTCAATTACAACCGTTCCGTTTGTTTGCTCAGAAAGTTTTAAGGGAATCAATTCTTTATTATTCCATTTTTCGCCTGATTTTTTCCAAAGCATTAAAACGGCATATACTGGTGATTTTTGAGATTCAGAATTCGAGACAACATCAATTACTGTACTTTCATTGCTTTCTGGGTGCAAACCTTTTGCATTTACAATTTCAGTTTTATCCCATCCTAAAAGGGGAATCATTGCTAATTGATATTTTCCGTTGTCTACAATAGTTACTTCTTTTCCTTCGATCGTTTTTTTTGTTGTAATAATATCCTTGCCCAATTTTGGCAATGCATAATGTCCTAATCGCATTGAAATTGGTTTTTCGCTATTATTTTTGTCCACTCTCAAAATTCCGTTAGGCAATGGAACATCTGCTAAATTGAACTGAATGTTTTCATCAGTTTCCAAAACTACATTTCTGTAGTAAATACCGTTTTCATATTTTTTAAAAGTATATAATCTAAAGGCTTCCCAAAGATTGTTTTTATTTTTGATGACATAATTCATTGCCACTTCTCCATTTTCACCATCAGCTTGCCAAGGAAAAGCGCTATTATATGACAATCTGTTGTAATTTTCGGTTGATCTAAACTTTTGCCAATCACTGCTTACCTTTTCATGACACCAAGCTCGTACTTCTGAAGCACCGATATTTGGATAATCGGTAATCAGAATTTGTGAATCTCCTTGATATTTATTGTATACTTCATCTTTTTTGAATTTCGTTTCCCAATCACCATTATTCTCTTTGTTTGTCCAAAATGGATTATCATCTGGAACCAGCAAACCTAAAAAGACTTTTCCCATCCAATAAACACTTCCGCGACAGCTGTAATTTTGGACTGCCGGCTCAAATTCGCCATAAAAACCAAGTGTAGGCACATTGTCTTTCATGAAATCAGGATGTGTCAAAAATTGTTTTATAACGCCTGATGAAATTCTGCGCATCCAACCATAATTAGTATTCGGATCATTATAGAATCCCATTAAAGGGAAAGGCACCACAGCTCCAGTTCTATAACTGATACTTCTGCCCCACATAATCATTTCTCCATTTTTACTAAACAAATCTGGATAATTATCCTTTAAATCGTTAAAATTGGATGCAAACTTGGTAGTATATTCAGGATAATTCTTTTTTCCGAAGTATTCCGACCAAATTGTTCCGTACATTTGAAAAGCCCACATACTGTAGTAATCAAAAGCAGGACTATCATTATACCAGCCATTGCCTCGATAATGTTTTAATGATTTTTCTAGATATTCTACGAGCAATTTTTCGTTTACACTATAACCTTGGTCTTTATAGAAACTCAAAACAAAAATGTTGAAAAACTTCCAGTTCGAATCGACAGTTGGGCCATCGCCATAACTAAGCATTATTTTGGCCAAATCATCTTTCTGTGTTTGTGGAAGTGGTTTCCATAAAACATCTGTATTTGTCATCAGCGAAAGCGCCAAAGCTCCAAATTCGACCAATTTTTGACTTGGACCACCATTTTTGGCGCGGGGCTCAATATAAGACGGGCTTTTTGGATCTGTTAATTTTCCGATTTGATAACGATAATAATCTGCTACTTTAATATTGTTTATTACTAACGATGGATTTTCCTTTAATAAAGGAGAAGCAATAAATAGCGTTCTACAAAGTCCTTCCAATTTTTCTGTTGGAACTTGACTTTCGTTTGCGGGATAACTTTTGCCTTCTTGTTTTGGGAATTTCATTGGATCATCCATCGAATGAACATAACTAAAAGCCCCTTCTAATAAATACATCGCTGCATCTCGCCAATGCTGTTTTGTCATTCCTGTGTATGGACTGATTTTGTAGTTTGGATTTTTTATCTGCCATATAGCAGTGTTACTTTTATTTTCCTGCGAAAATATAGATACGCTATAAATACTCATAAAGAACAAAAATGCTCTGATTTTATTCATCTTTTTTATTTTTTTGCGATCGCTTGGATCTGAATTGTATTTTTATTTAAGCCTGGCGAACTTACTTCAAGGTTGATTAGGCCTTCTTTATTGCTTTTAATAATTATCAAAGCACGTCCGTTCCAAGCTTTACGTGTGTCAGCAATGTATAAATCTTCATCTTTCATATTGGCATTGTCAACACCTACGATAGTTCCAGCACCAGAAACTTTAAAAGTAAGTTCATTTTGTGCATTTGGTTCTAAAATCCCTTTTTCATCTGTGATTTCAACATTTACATATACCAAATCCTGATCATCAGCCTTTATGGTTTTACGATCTGCGGTTAATTTTATTTTAGCTGCTTGTCCAGCAGTTCTCAAGATAACCGATTCGGTTTCTTTATTGTTTACAATACCAACAGCTTTCAATTCTCCTTTTTCATAAGGAACTACGAATGTCGCTTTAAATTCCTGCGCTTTGCCCGTTTCTTTTTCTCCAAGACTTTTTCCGTTTAGATATAAGCGTACTTTTGGATATTTCGAATACACTTCCACTTCAAGATTTTTACCTTCTTGATTCGGCCAAGTCCAACTTTCCCATGTTGGCCAAACTGCCCAAGAAGTCAGTTTTATAAGTCCGCTTGCTGGATTAGGCTCGCGAACTGCCATATAAATTTTCTCGTTGTCATTATATAACATGCTTCTGTAATGCGAAATTGGTTTTCTCCAGCCTATTAAATCAACATCACCGCAATACGCACCGTGCCATGGATGAAGATTTCCTGTCCAATGTTCCCCTTCTGGATCTCCCGGGTATATAGATCTTCCAATTCCAGATTCTCCTAAATAATCCATTGCGGTCCATACAAAATCACCTATAATATAATTGTGTTTCTGAACCAAATCCCAGTTTGCAAAAGCATCTTTTGGATACGATTCTGTTTGTACAATAATGCGTGAAGGCACTCTTTTATGATCCGATTCTGCATAATGCAACTGATAATTGTAACCTGCAACGTCGTGCGCCGCCATTAAAGGATCAAAAATATCCCAACCTTGATTCCAAGTAGTCATTGCTGATGTTACAGGACGCGAAGGATCAATATTTCTTACCGCGTTGGCCAGCATTTTTGCGGTTTCGACAGCCTCAGGTTTTGTGCGTTCTATTATCTCGTTTCCTGTGCTCCACATAATAATTGAAGGATGATTGCGGTCTCTCAACACCATTGATTCTACATCATGTTTCCACCATTTGTCAAAAATACTGGCATAATCGTAGGTGTTTTTCTGTTCTCTCCATCCGTCAAAAGATTCGTCGATAACAAGCATACCTAATCGGTCGCAAGCATTTAAAAAAGCTTCTGAAGGCGGATTATGCGAAGTTCTTAATGCATTAAATCCGGCAGCTTTAAGCAACTCTACTTTTCTTTCTTCGGCGCGATCGTACGCTGCAGCACCAAGTGCTCCATTATCATGATGCACACAACCTCCATTTAATTTTATTTTTTTTCCGTTTAATACAAATCCGTTTTCTGCACTAAACGCAATCGTTCTGATTCCAAAATCGATTTTAGCTACATCAACCACTTTTGAAGCTGCAATCACAGACGATTTTACGCTGTAAATATTACGTTTCTCTAATGACCATAATTTCGGATCATCCACCGTAAAAATCTGTGTAATTTCTTTTTCCTCATTTGGCTCCAAAGCTATTTTGCTAGAAGATAGAGCGGTTATTTTGTTTTTGCCAAATTCAATTGCAGTAGAAACCACGAAATTTTGCGAAATTGCCGATTCATTTATTACAGTAGTTTTTACTTGAATTTTTGCTTTATTGTTTTTGACTTCCAAAGTAGTAGCTGCAACACCCCAATTTTTAACATGAAGTGCACATTTCACATTCAACCACACATTTCGATATATTCCAGAACCGCTATACCATCTGCAGTTTTTTTGTTGTGAATTGTCAACCTTTACAGCTATTGTATTTTTTTCACCAAACTTCAAATACGGCGAAAGGTCGTATTCAAAAGAGGTATAACCGTATGGTTGCATTCCTACTGATTCTCCATTCACAAATACTTCAGCATTCATGTAAACGCCTTCAAAATAAATAGAAACCTTATTGCCATGCCATTCATTAGGAACCAAAAAAGTTTTTCTGTACCAACCTTTTCCCATTGGATAAAAACCGCCGTCTCCACCACTCGGATTATCTTTTACAGATTTCCCTTCAATGCTCCAATCGTGCGGCACACTTAATTTTCTCCAACTGCTATCATCAAAATTCGGCTTGCTATTTTCAGAAGAATCACCTAATGAAAACTTCCAATCCGAATTGAATACTTGTCTTCGTTGTATAATATTGTTTTGTCCTATACTTTCGGAAATACAGCTCATTAGAAACAAAAAAACTAAGATTGCTGTTTTTATAAATCGTTTACTTTTAGTCATTATAATTTTGATTGTGGTTAGATAGATAAGTTTAAAAGCGCTGAAAAGATGTGTTTACGCTTAGCAAAGCAAGTTATCAAATAAAAAGTGTAAAAACAACACTTTAAAACTATTATGTCTTATCTAACTTTTAAATCCTATTTGTTTAATGGGTTCAATTATATAAACGAAAGTGCCAAAGCCACAAACTGGAGTAATTATTTTATGGCAAATAAGGTTTTACGACCACTAATTTATCGCCAGACAAATCAACTTCAAAAAATTTTGGAATTCGGATTGTTTTGCCATCTACTTTTTTATGGCTGTGAACCGACATCAGCCATTTGCCATCAAATGTTTTGAACAACATTCCATGACCAAAATTTGGCGGCGTAATAGGGTCTTTTTCCTGAATCCATGGACCGTCTAAAGTTCCACTTTTTGAATAGGCTACTCCTTGTGTATAAACATCATAGATCCAGCTTGTCCAAATCATTCCTAAACGTCCAGAGCCTGTTTTAAACAAATAAGGACCGTCTGTTACTTTGTTGGGTTTATCATTTCCATTTTTATCTTTTTCTCTGCTCCACGGGGAGTCGCTTGCCTTAAAAAGCAATTTACCTTCTCCTATCGAACCGCTTAAATCTGGCTTAAGTTCTATTTTTTCCATAGTTCCGTTACCATTTTGCAACCATTCGTAACAATAAATCATATATGGCTTTCCATCTTTATCAACCCAAAATGTACCATCTAGTGTTGGTTTGTTAGCAGGCAAATAGGTATCATCTTTCATTGGCACATACGGTCCTTCAGCTTTTTCGCTAACCAAAATATGACTTGCACGACGCTCAATATCTATACCGTCAACTTTATCTATTATTTTGTCTCTATTTGTAAAAGTCGCGAAATAGTAATATTTGTTTTTATAGAAATGCAATTCTGCCGCCCAGATCATTGGGTTTGGTCCCATCCAAGAATTTGGGTCTGTTTGGGCAATATTATATGGTCCGCTCCATGATTTCAAATCTTTGCTTTTCCAGAGTAATCCACCTGTACCGGTCATATAATACATGTTGGTTTTCTTATCTGCTAAAATAGCTGGATCGCTTAATCGAATTGAATCTAATGGAACAGCTTCTTTTATAGGTCTCTTTTTTTGAGCATGCGTGGTTGAAAAAGATAAAAGGCATATCAATACAGAAAAAACAAAAAATGATTTCTGTTTAAAATAATTTTGCTGTGTTTTCATTTTCATAATTTTTTAGAATAATGCAGTTAACGACTATTTCAATAATTTAAAGATACAGACAAGTATTTTATTTTTACTAGTTTTCTGTAAAAGCATTTAAATTCCATTTTTCAAACCATTTCAAAACAGGTTTATCATTTGTCATTTTTATTGGCAACCAAATATAACCGCCGTCAATAGGGTTTTCAGGTTTCCAGCGATCGGCCATGAAAATAAACTGATCTTTTTTTCCTTCTATCGGAAAAATAAATGTGCTTTGCGAATGAAATGTTAGCGTTGCATCTTCTCCTACACAAGGATTTCCCAAAGATTTCCAAGGCCCGAAAATAGATTTTGAAGAAAACGAACGCGCTTCATTTGGATCCCAACCCGTACATCCCGATGTAATCATATAATAAGTTCCATCTTTCTTGAAAATTGCCGGTGCTTCATTATGACCCGCAGGCGCCATTCTTGCCCATTTTTTTGTAAAATCCAAATAGTCATCTGTTAATTCTGAAATATGCAACGTCAAATTGTCTTCTGACGAATGAATCAAATAAGCTTTATTATTATCATCTACATAAACCGTCATGTCTCTTGACATTTGGCCTTTTTCAAAATCTCGGCGAACTAACATTCCATTATCTACGGCAGTCAGCCATTCTGGAGACCAAGATTTCAATTTGCTTTCATCAGCTGAAGCGATTTTATTTTCATTTTTAAATCCGATTGGCCAAACATTTTTATTCGGATTATAGGATTTGAAAAATTTAAACGGCCCTTTTGGACTATCGCTTATTGCAACAGCTGCTTTTGCGGCATTATAACCTTGATTTTTTAGTTCCAAATGAAACCAGAGAACGTATTTGCCCGTTTTTTTATTGAAAATTACTTTCGGACGTTCCATTATACAGCCTTTTGTTATTTCCGAATTTGGATTGTCTTCTGCTTTCAAAACTATTCCTTCGTTTTTCCAATTGTATAAATCTTTAGAAGAATAACAGCTGAAACCTACCAAAGAAGTATTTCCTGATTTTCCTTCTGTTTTAAATTCGCCGTACCAGTAATAGATTCCTTTGTCAAACAGAATTCCGCCGCCGTGAGCGTTTATATGAATTCCGTTATTGTCTTTCCATTGTTTTCCTGGGGCAAATTCAGTGTTTTGACCTTGCATTATGGCGTATATAAAACTTATAATTATCGAATATTTAAATCTCATTTTAGTTGTTTTTTTGATAAACTCTGATATAATCTATGATGTATTTTGATGGAAGATTTTTTTCTGTAAAATCACCGCCATTTATACCACCTACCGCTAGATTCACTAATAAATAATGGGGTTGCTGAAACGGGAATATTTTTTTATTCGGATCTTGATTTGCTTCTTTTACATTAATTTCATTCAACAATTTATCGTCTACATATAATTTGATCGCATCTTCATCCCAATCCATTCTCCAAATGTGAAATTTTTCTGCCCATGAAGCCTCTTTAAATTCACTTAGCTTTTTGGTTTGACTATCCCACGCAACATTTGTTTTGTCTGATTTCCAAGCTGCATTGGCCAAAATCTTTCCCGTATAATATTCCATAATATCAATTTCTCCGTTTGCAGGCCAATTCCCGTTTATGCCCAAACTCCAAAATGCCGGCCACATTCCATTTCCTGTTGGAATTTTAGCTCGCATTTCGAATCGACCATATTGCCAGGAATGTTTTCCTTGCGTGATTAAACATGAAGAAGTGACTTTTATAGAATCTCTTTGTTTTTTCCAATCATGTTGATTTTTAGAGACAAAATTCGGATTTGCTTTTTTTTCATTTCTGGCTTCAATAATTAGAAAGCCGTCTTTGCAGTATGCATTTTCTTTTTGGTACCATTGATTTTCTTCATTTCGAACAAAACCAATCTCGTAATTCCAATTCTTTTCATCTGGCGCACCGTTTTTTGAAAATTCATCGCTCCAAACTAATTTGTATTTTTTGTCATCTTGCATTCTTTCTGCGTTATTTACAAATCCAGAAAGCATTGCCAATATTGTACTGACAAATAAAAACCTTAAAAGGTAAAATTTCATTTTCTTATTATTTTTAAATCGAAATTTAATGTTTGATTCTTCTATTTAAGCCAATAAAAATCTGCGATCAATTCTAAAAAAGCATTTAGAAATAACCCTTAGAGATCAACTATAAATAAAATTTAATTTGTTTGAAAGTCCGCTTGAAGTAAATAAGCTGATTATTATAAATGCTATCTCTGCTTTTTACGGCAGAGATAGTATTTACATCCAATAACATGATAACTAAAATTTAGTCACAAGCTCTTTTTTAAAAAGTATCTTCATCAGCAACGGCATCTTGCCATTTGTCCCAAACTTTAATATTTGGATCATAGCCGTCATAGCCATAATTCTGACTTAATTTTCCTTTTATATTTGCTGTTATCGCGCTGCTCGGAATTGGCCAGTAATTATTGCGCTTATCCATTGTGTAAAACTTAGTTCCGTTTGGAACAACAATTCCACTTGGATATTTGTTATAGAGCGTATAATGTACAATACGTTGGTACCAATAACTACCGCCGGCCGCATCGGTTCCTGATTGTTTGTCCCAATTGGCTTTATTGTATGTCTGTCCCCATTCATCAGGTTTTCCACTGAGTGCAAGACAATGTGAAATACGTTTTAACTCGACATTTCTCCATTCTTCTAAGTAAAGTTCTCTTCCTCTTTCTGCACAAATATCACCAATAGTTACTTGACTGTACATTTGTGATGCACCTGCTCTAGCTCTAATTGTATTTACATCCTGAGTTGCACCACCAATATTACCTTGGTAAAAACGTGCTTCCGCTCTTAATAAATACGTTTCAGCTAAACGATACAAATACCAGTGTGCTTTACTTCCAGTACTTGCTCCTTGAAAATCTGTTGCATTTGGATTCGTTTCGTTTACAACATCATGCAAATAGATTTTATATAAAGGAAAATCAAACCACTCACGAAGTGTATCTTTTGACAACAAAGTAGTACCATTTCTTAATCTGAAATTTTGCTGATAAAATGCAGAAGTTTTATCACTATACTTTAAATCTTCCATATTTACCCAGTTTCCTACAGTGCTATTATGTCTAAGATCTTGTTTATCTTCAACTCCATTTACAACCCACATTGGATGTTGTGAATAATAAGATGCGCTAATTGTAGCAATTCCGCGTCCTAAGGCTCTTGCATAATCGTACTTTGCTTGGTAATTTACATTATTTGAAGCGAAACGGCCTGCTGCTTGTTTTCCGTCAGGAGTGGTGACAGTACCCGAATTCCAGTTTGGTCCAAAAATCCTCATTGAAGCAAATGGCAAAAATGATTGTACGCCGCCATTTGGCATTACCATAATTGCTTCTGTGTTTCCAGCAATAACTTTGTTTTCTGGTCTGTGCAAATCCCAGATTACGTTTCTGCTGATCGTCCAAGTTGTTGGATTTCCTCCTGCATCGAAAGTTCCAAAAGTTCCCTTTACTAAAGAATAACCTGATTGATTGATCAATAAGTCGGCCTGATTTTCGGCATCTTTAAATCTTCCAGAAGCCAAATAACATTTAATCAATAATTGGCGACACGCTCCTTTGTTTACTACTCCTAAATATGGAAGTTTTGATTGCTCCGGAACCCACTCCACAGCTTTTTCCATATCAGCAGTAATCATTTCGATAATAGCTTCTTTTTTAGTTGAATAATAATTCTGCTTTGGAACTTCCAAAATTTTTGTAATCAATGGAATATCTCCAAATTGATAAACCAAGTTTAAATAACGGTATGCCCGGTGAAAATAGGCCTGACCAATATATTTGCGTTTCACCTCTTCACTCAAACTTGTCACATTGTTGATGTAAGTCAATACAGTATTGGCATGTTTGATTCCAGTATAAGCTTCTGTCCAATAAAATCCGAAATAAAAATCATCATTTGTTGCTGTTTTGTAGCTCATAGTAGGTACGATAGTATTGGCAAAATCAGCAATAGTACTGCTGTTGTCTGTTTTTCCATACTTTGACATATCAGAGAAAACATATTCTGTACCAATAGGCACACTATTGCTGGCACTATTGTAATGGATATAGTTATTACGCAATTGCTTATCGGCACTTGCCAAAACTGCTTGCAATCCAGATTCAGTACTAAAGGTTGTTTCTGGCTCGTAAAACGAAAGCGGATCTGGCTCCAGAAAATCCTTTTCACAAGAAACCAAAAGAGCGGAAGCCACTACTAAAGGTGCAAGTATTGAAATTTTATTTTTAATATATTTTTTCATTGTTGAATAATTTTTAAAGTGAAACATTAAATCCTAGATTGAACATTCTAGTAGCTAGACCTCCTGTTTCTGGATCGCCATAATATTTCCATTCACCCGAAGCAGACCATGTTGCAGCGTTCTGAACTGAAGCATAAATTTTGAAATTTCTCACGTGCAAACGATCGATAAGATCTTTAGGAAGTGAGTAAGCCAACGAAATATTGTCTAAACGAATAAAACTGCGATCGTACAATCTTGCAACTCCAGCCCCTGCAGGTCCTCTTGCATCAAGACGTGCCCACTCATTTGTTGGATTGTCAAGTGTCCAATATGGATTTACGAATGGATTGTAATTGTTTGTATACAAACTTCCATCATTATAATTATTCATATAACGGCTATCCAATGATTTGTGTCCCATGTACGAATACATATTGATTGCCAAATTCCAATTTTTGTAAATTTTGAATTCGTTACGCATCGACCAGTTGATTGGCGGTGCTGTCTGTCCTAAAAATTGTTTGTCTTTTTCATTATATGTTGGTTTTCCATTCACATCATCAGCTGTATAACTGTTTTCGATTTTTGGATCACCAGGACGTTGTCCGTATTTTGCTGCTTCTGTAGCCTCATCTTTTTGCCAAATTCCGATTACTTTGTAATCCCAAATTTGAGAAATTGGTCTACCAATGAACCATCCATTTGTTTTATCATCAGCTTCTTTTGTTCCGATAACATTTCCATTGGCATCTTTGACATCTTCCATATTGCCATATAAGGCGTTAATTTTATTCTTGTTGTATGAAAAAGCAACCATTGTTGTCCATTCAAAATTTGGATTTTTAATGTTTACCGTATTAAGAGCGATCTCAATACCTTTATTTTCAACCTCTCCAAGATTTGTTGCAATTGATGAAAACCCAGTAAAATCTGGTAGACGCTGGCTCATAATCATATCATGTGTAACAGATTTATAGACATCCACCGAACCTGTGATTCTTTCTTTCAAGAAACCAAAATCAAGACCAATATTTGATGCTGTCGTTTTCTCCCATTGCAAATTAGGATTTGCCATACGGTCTAATCCCAGATATTTCATATCAACAATATTTCCTGAAGCATCGATATAACCCATTGTTGCTCCTGTACCTGAATTTAAGTTTGCTAATGCCAAGTACGGATCTGCAAGTGATCTATTTCCGTTTTTACCCCATGACAAACGCAATTTACCAGTGCTCATTGGCTCCCAATGAAACCAGCTTTCTTTATTAAAATTCCATCCTACTGCTACAGAAGGGAAAGTCGCGTAAGGATAAGAAGCTCCAAATGCTGAATATCCATCACGACGTACTGTTCCAGTTACCATGTAACGATCATCGAACGAATAGAAAACTCTTGCCATTAACGCATCTGCAGATTGATGTGTATCTGTTGCTGTGAATGTACTGTTTGCAAGTGTTGCATTTTGAATATTGTGAAATCCTAATGCGTCTGAAGGCTGAATATTATTGGCATCAATGCGATCAGACCATGTTTTTAGATCTTCTGCTTCTTGAACAAAAGTGGCAATGATATGATGCTTTTCAGCAAATGTATAATCCCATGCAATTGTATTATTGATATTCCATGAGAAGTTTTTACCATTTTCTCTGTCAACTCCTATGTTGGCTGCGCTCCAGTTTTTATTTCCTGCTGATTGGAAATAACGATTATAAAAGAATTGGTAACGTGGTGAAGCATTAAATGTGTAGGTTATTCCGTGAGGCAAAGTCACTTTAGTATTGAAAATGGTGTTCAAAACAGTGTATCCTTTTTCAAGTTCCATATATTGACGGTCATAGTAATAATTGTATCCACCAATTGTTGGCCCCATTGGTTGTCTTGCATAATCACCATTTGCTTCTTTGAAATTAGCATACGGACTATTTCTTAACATATTGGCATCCCAATAGTTTGTACCTGTTCCAACAGAAATATCTCCATCTGAACGATCCTGAAAGTTCACGTTTGCACCAAATTCAAGCCAATCGGTAATTTTAGCATCCATTTTCATATTCGCACGAACAGCAGAATAATCATTCCCTTGAATAGCACCTTCAGAATTTAGATATCCTAATGACATATAATAATTTACTTTGTCGCTTGCTCCAGAAACACTTAAGTTATTATCATAATTGATTCCGGTTCTAAAAGTACTATTATACCAATCGTGTGTTTTTCCATCCACAAAATTTTTCAAAAGCGTTGCATCAGTAATCCCTAAGCGCAATCCCCAAACTTCATTCAGACTTTTCCCTTGAATTTGTGCCGCTGGCTGATACGCTAACCATTGCTCTTGAGTAATGCCGTACTGACTTAATTGGCTTGGGTTTGTGTAATAACCGGGTTTATTAGCCGCTGTTCCAGTCACCCATGCTTCATAATTTCCAGTTGTTGTATTAACACCATACGTTTTAGCAGTTTCCCAATCTTCACGGTATTTTACATATCCTTCTGGAGAATACACATTACGATAAGCACTTCTATTTACCATCGTAGTATTTGTTGTAATGTTAATGATCGGTTTGCCTGTTTTTCCTTTTTTTGTCGAAATCACAATAACACCGGCCGCTGCTTTAGATCCATATACTGCTGTTGCAGATGCATCTTTCAAAACATCGATTTGGCCAACATCATCTGGATTAATTTCTGAAAGTTCACCATAAAATTGCATTCCGTCTAAAATAATAAGCGGTGAGTTATGCCCCGCTCCGTCAGGATTGTAAACAGAAGTTTGTCCACGAATTTGCAATGAACCTCCTCCTTTTGCATCAGCAGAATAACCCACTTTTAAACCTGGAACTCCTCGTAGTAAATCTTGAACGGTTTGTGGATTTTGATTCGCCAATGCATCAGCTTTAACCTGAACAATTGATCCTGTTAAATCCTTTTTCTTCATTTTACCATATCCCACTACTACAACTTCATCTAACGAAGCTGCATTTTCTTTTAATTGAATTGTAATGTTAGTTTTTCCGTTTACTTTAACTTCTTGGCTAACAAAACCAATATACGACACCACTAATGTTGCATTCTGGTCTCCTTTTAAACTAAACTTTCCGTCAAAATCAGTAATTGTACTAATATTTGTTCCTTTTATCGAAACAGTAGCCCCCGGAAGCGGTACGCCATTTTGGTCCTTAACCTGTCCGTTTATTCCATCTTGTTGTTGATTTTTTTCCAGCGCATTTGTGCCAGAAGGCTCTCCTGCATATACCGGAATTTGAGCTAAAGAAGCCAGCACACAAAAAAGGGCAAGTTTCTTTTTAAAATCAAATCCAGATACATAATCAGGAGCATTCATCTTCCTAATAAAGTTTTTCATTGTCTTGGTTGTAATTTTGGTTAAATAATTAGTTTGGTCGAATCTCAGCCGAAGCAAAAAAAATCATCTATAATTCTTTTTGGGGAAAATTTTATAAAATCATTTATTCGCATTTCGACATTCAATTTGAGCTACAAATCTAGCAGAACAGTGTTGTTAAGAGGGGGGGATTTCTGATAATATAGAAGGGGCAAATTAGTACAAGACCGCAAAAACACTAGGTTTTTAATAAATTTCCAAAAAAAAGAACACCAGAAATCAAAAATCAATAAATATATATTCTGTTTTTAACAAAGAGAATGTTTGCGGTAATTGCAGCAATTGTCATAAAGAATAAAAGATTTCGTTTTTTGATAATCAAATTGGAACAAAAGAAAATCGGCTCAATTTCAATTCAGAAATCAAGCCGATTACATAAAAATTATCTACAAAAAAACTATTTCACAAAACGATACATTTCAGACGCCGCCAATAAAAAAGCACCAACTCCAAAATCAGCTGTAGAATTTTTATCTACAACTTGTCCCGGAATTGCCTTTTCGCCAATAGGTTGTACATAACCCACAGTTCCATCTGCTTGAAGCGCAAAAGTGGTCAAGTAATTCCATGATTTTTCAACCACTGGCAAATAGGTCTTTTTATCCAAAATTCCGTTATTGATTCCCCACAAAAAGCCATACGTAAAAAAAGCTGTTCCACTTGTTTCTGGTCCTGGCGCATGTTCTGGATCTAAAATACTTCTAGTCCAATACCCCTCTTTTTGTTGCGAAACTGCTAATGCTTGCGCCATATCTTTAAAACGTTGGATATATTCCGCTCTATGTTTAGCTGATTTTGGTAAATCCTGAATAATTTTAGCGTAACCTGCAAAAATCCACCCGTCTCCTCTAGCCCAAAAATCTTTTTTTCCATTCGCACTCGTATGTTTTGGATAAACATATTTCGCATCTCTGAAATACAATTTTGCTTCAGCATCGTACATAATACTATCCGCATATTGCAAATACGTATGCAGTTTTTCTAAATACATTTCGTTGCCTGTAACTTTGTATAGCTTTGTCATCACCGGCACTACCATGTACAATCCGTCAACCCACCACCAATAATCATTTGCGGGAGTACTCATTTCATATTCCATCACTTCGCGAGCACGAGCAATTTTTTTCGGATCTTTTTTTCCTGTAAAATTGTATAAATCAATATAGGTCTGAAAACAAATCTGCCAGTCGCCAAACAATACATGTTTGTCAGTTTCTCCATAATTGTATTTCCATTCCGATTTGTCGTTTGATTTGGCTCCCATCCATTGATTTTTCTCCGCCCAAGCCATTGAATACTCTAAATATTTTTTGTTTTTAGTGACTTTATAAGCTTCCATATTTCCGGTATGATAAGCTGAAACATGCCAAAAAGAATTCCCAGGTTCAGGATGTGAAGTTTGCCAACGATTATTAACTTGGTCGATAATGGCAACTACCTCTTTTTTAGATTGTTTTATTGCACTTGTTGTACTTGCAGAAGTACTTTTACAACTTACAGCCAGTAATGAAACAGCTGAAATAGCAATAAAAATTGATTTTTTTAAATACATAATTATAATAAGATTAAGCGTTGATTATTTTGAAGCATGATCAATTGGAATTTCTTGACCTGACCATATTTTCTTTTGTGTCCAAGGCTGATAAGCATCTGCCCAAAACGGATCTGTAGTTGGCAAACCTAAAACCAAAAAAGCTTCTGAACATAAATACAAACTTCCTGTTGAAATATAGCCTTCGCCAATATTAGGCTGATGACCATACAAGCCAATTTGAAGCCAACCGTCTTTATCAAAAGTTTCTTTGGCATTTATTTGATTGTTAATCATGAAATATAAAGCCGAACGAACTTGTGCTGGATCAATTTCTTTTGGCAATTCTTTCCAAAGTGCGATTTGTGAAAGCAATTGGAATGCGCCGAAACGATACGCTAGTGATCTTCCAATTGGCGGATAAGTTCCGTCAGGCGAAATCATTCTTTCCTGAATTGCTGCGTAGCGTCTTGCTCTATTTAATTCTGTTTCGAAATCTTTTTTGTAGTCGTTATTTTTTTCTTTTAAAAGATTCAAAATATCCAACTGCATTGGGTGAATCACAAAACTATTGTAATAATCCCAGTGAAATTCAGGTCCGTCGCCGTAAGTTCCATCACCTAAATACCATTTTTTATGTTCTGATAAAGCATAATTTAATCTATTTGCATCTTCATCTTTATCAAATTTGATAATGGCTGCTTCAACCATTCCCGCAAAAAGAAGCCAATTGCTATGATACGGTTCAATAACTCGAGTTGATTTTAAAGCCGCAATAACATTTGCTTTTGTAGTTGCATCAAGCGGTTCCCAAAGCTGTTTTGGCGCACGAAGCAAAGCTTGCGCAAAAAAAGCAGCATCAACCAACGGTTGTTTGTCTTTCACAAAATTCATAAAATCGGCCGAAGTTGGATCGGTCGCATTGTGAATTGATTTTTGTGCCAAAATGATGTACTTTGCTCTCAATTTTCCTTCTGGAGTATTATCTGGACCTAATTCCAGCCAAGGCGCCATTCCTGAAAGCGTTCTTCCAAAAGCTTCCAAATAAGTGACATGCTTTCGATCGTCCCAAGCGCCAGGTGATCTTTCAACTGGCATCAGAAGTTTTAACTGATTGTTGCTTAAGGCCGTCAAAACTGGATCTCCAATTTTGATCAAAGAATTTACAAAGAACTCACGTACTTTTTCCGGAGAATCTTTTTCCGGTTTCTTGGATTGTGCATGTGTATTTGCCAACACAAAACAAGCAAACAATATTAAAACAACATTTTTCAAAAGATAATTCATATACTTTCTTTAATCTATTTTCTTTTTTCTTTCTTATTAATTCTATGTCGACTTCCAAAAACTTTCATTCAGAATATATTTGTTATCCTTCACATTTTGATATTTCTTTTTGAACTCGGAAGGATTCAAATTATAAAACTGTTGAAAATGTTTTCTGAAATATTTTATATCGCCAAATCCAGCAATTGAAGCGGCTTGACTTATTTGCAAATCAGTTGTAATCAATAAAGTTGCAACTTTTCGGAGGCGAACATTTCGTGTAAATTCCAAAACTGATTTTCCTGTAATTTTTTTGATTTTCTTATAAACCAAAGAATGGCTCATTCCTAGTTCGCTGGATAATTCTTTAATATTAAAATCATCAACATCTAAATTTGAATCAATGATTTCGATAATTTTATCGAGCAATTTTTTATCCTCATCAGACAATTTTGGACCCGCTACATTTTTCGTAACCGAATTAAGCAAATAATGCTGTTCACTGTCCCGACGTGTCAAGATTCCGTTGATTCTCGCTAACAAATATTCGTTATCAAATGGTTTTGTAATGTAATCATCTGCACCAACTTCGGCACCTTTTAATTTTACATCTTCAGAAGTTCCCCCTGTAAGCAGAATTACAGGAATATGTTTCAAATCGGGATCTGATTTTATGTGTTTGCAAAATGCCACACCATTCATTTCGCCCATTACGACATCAGAAATAATCAAATCGGGTTGTACATTTTTAATAATATCCAACGCTTTTTCAGCATTTTCAGCTGCTGTAACATGATACTTTGAGGCTAAAATTCGTTTTAAATAATTTCGAATCTGAACATTGTCATCTACAACCAAAATACTTTTCGCATCTTTAATTACATCTTTTACATTTTCAGGTTCTTCTTCTATTTTCTTCAAAACATTTTCGCGGATTGCTGTTTCTTCTAAAGCTTCATCTAAAAACACCGTTCGGTCGCTTAAGTCTTCACGAATTTCAATATCTCCAAAATGTTCTTTTCCTAAAAGCAGTTTTATTTCAAAAATAGAACCTCCGTTTTCATTATCACGACAGCTTACTTTTCCGTGATGTTGGGTTATAAATTGTTTGACCAAATACAAACCAATACCAAATCCTTTGCGGTTATTCTTGACATTTTTTCCGGATTGATAAAACAAATTAAATATTTTGTCTTTGTCAGCATCTTCAACGCCTTCGCCGTTATCTGTCACATTTATTATAACCTCAGAATCCGTGCATCGCAAATTCACTGCAACTTTTCCGTTTTCTTTTTCAGTGAACTTTAAAGCATTGGAAACCAAATTAAACAAAGCCATTTCGATTTTCTCACGATCTACATAAACCAACTGTCTTTCCTCAGAAATACTAAAACTGTAATCAATCTTTTTTGATTTTGCGTGTTGCACAAAACAGCTAAATACTTCTTTACACAACTCTACAATATCTATTTGTCCAACTTTAAGTTTTCCTGTTTCGGTTTCCGTTTTTCTAAAAAGAAGCAATTGATCAACCAAACTCAACAATCGTCTGGAATTGCTATATACCATTTCAATTGCGGCAGGATCAATTTGTTGTTCCGTACCGTAAATAATATCTTTTAACGGATTGATAATCATCGTTAAAGGCGACCTGAATTCATGAGAGATATTAGTAAAAAAAGTTAGCTTTTTCTCGTTCAATTCTTTTTCCTGTTTCGCCAAATCTTGCGAAAGTCGTACTTCATATTTAAGCTGTGCCTGCTCGCGCTGGTATTTATCGACCACATAAATTATCAGTACGAAAGCAATAAAATAAATACCGTAAGCCCACCAGCTTCTGTACCAAGGTGGCAAAATAGTTATTGGCAAAGAAATAGATTTGTTGTTCCAAACTCCTTCTGCATTCGTCGATTTGATTTTCAAAACATAATCTCCTTCTGTAATTCTGGAATAATTGGCACTTCTGATATTATCTACATAATGCCATTGCGAATCCCATCCTTCCAAAAAATAAGCATATGAAATTTTCTCTGGCAAACTGTATTCCAAAGCAGCAAAATCAATGTTCAACATCGATTCGTCATAAGGAAGTTTAAGTTTTTCCACTCCAAAAGCCCCTAACCCATCTTGATCAAAAGTTTTATTGTTTACTTTAATCGAGGTGATGATCAATTTTGGGAAAGCATGAACTTGACTGTTGATTTTGGTATCAATGATATTAAACCCTTTAATCCCGCCAAATACAATTTCGCCAGTAGAAAGTCTTAGAGCCGCATTATAATTAAATTGATTACTCTGAAGTCCATCGGCGTCGTGATAGCTTGTGATTTTTCCAGTATCAACATTATACACAAATATTCCGTTATATGTGCTGCACCAATAAGCGCCCTGCTTATCACGTACGATATTTAAAATCGAATTATTTGGAAGTCCATTTCGTTGCGTCAAAAATTTCTTTTCGAAAGTTTTTGGGTTAAAAATCATCAAACCACCACCTTCAGTGCCCACAAGCATTTTGGTGTCAGAATGCGAAACAATAGAACGTACAGGATATTTGACATCAATTTCTTTTCGCTGCATTGTTTTGGCATCAAAACGAAACAATTTAGAAAAATTCCCAATCCAAAGATGATTCTGATCTTGTGTCATCGAAATGATGCCACGAATTTTAGCATCTACAAAATCAAACTGATCTGTTATTTCATTGTATCGGTACAAACCTTCTTCATCTGGTGACGCCGCCCATAAAATATTTTTGCTGCATTTGAATAATACCCAAATATTTTTTTGAATCGCTTTGAGTTTTGGATTAAAAAGATTGTACTTTTTAAAATTGTGTGTTTTAGAATTAAAAAGACAAACACCTCCTCCGTAAGTTCCAAACCAAGTTCCTTTGCTATCTTTTAAAATGGCAGAAACGAAATTATTGCTCAGAGAATTCGGATTATTGGAATTATAAGAATAATTGCTAAAAGTATTTGTTTTTCTGTTCCAAAGACTCGCGCCCGCACCATCTGTCCCAATCCAGAGGTTTTCTGAATCTTGTTCACATAATGAAAGAATAAAATCGCTTGGCAAAGTATTTTTTGTCTGCTCATTTTTAGAAATCGTCACAAAAGGACTTTTGGTCTCTTCAATAGTATTTACGCCACCTCTAAGTGTTCCAATCCACACGCGATTTTCATTATCTAAATAAAGCGATGATATAGCATTACTGTTGAGTTTTTCTTCATTTAGACAAGCATTCAGCAACGAAAAAGAATCTTTGCCGTAGTTGTATTTTACAATTCCATTTCCATTTGTAGCAATCCAAAGCTCATTAGCGGAAGCCTTAAACATTAAATCCGAAATAGGATATTGAATTTCTTGATTGGTATAAAGATGATGTGCTTTGCTTTTTGTATTATATTTTAAAAGTCCTTCTTCGGTCGCCATCCAAATATTTGAATATTTATCGAATAACATACAGCCGCTTCCAACAGTGCTCTCAAAAACAACCGAAAGTCTTTTTGCTCCAGATTCCATCGCCACTAAACCAATGCCTGCAACGGAACACCACAATTTGCCTGAAGCATCGAAATCCAATTCTTGTACATGAAAATCCCATTTTAATTTTCCCTTTACCAAAAGCGGAATCTGAACAATATTTTCATTTTCGCCTGCCGCAAACAACAAACCTTTGCCAGCGGTTGCGATGTACATTTTTGATTTATAATCTTGAATTTGGTTGACAACAAAATCTATTTTTTCACTTTTAGATGTTTTTTCATTGATAAAATTCTTTGTACTAAACTGATTGCTCAGGTAATTGTAAACCGAAATTCCTCCTTTTGTACCAATCCAGATTTCATTTTGAGTGCCACAGATACTTACAATTCTGTTATTTGCCAAAGAATTAGCATCATTTGGCTCATTTCTAAAACTTAGAAAATTATAGCCATCATATCGGCTGACACCATCATAAGTTCCAAACCACATCAAACCTCTTTTGTCTTTATACACAGAAGTTACAGCGTTATTTGCCAATCCATTTTTGATTCCGATATAGCCAATATCATATTTTTTCTGTCCAAATTTTGAAATAGAATTTCCCGCAGTCTGTGATTTAGCAGACAAATGAACTAAAAGTGCAAAAAATAATAGGATTTTGGTTTTCAAAATTTCGGATTTCAGATTAAGTTTATTTTTATTTTCTTAAAAAAATAGCGATTAAATATTATTCGTGTGAAAAATACAATTATTAAATTAATCTTAAAAAAAACCTATGAAAATAAATCATAGGTTTTTCATGTAAAAAACACATACAATTCTTAATCAATTAACCAATGAAATTATATAAGAGTATGTATATTTTTTATCTGTTAAGCGATATTGATCGTGAGGCAAACGTCCCCAGCTGTCATCTCCACCTACACCTCTTTGCTTATAATCCAAATGAAGATAGACAGCTTCCTTAGAATCTAAATCCAAGTCAGATGGATGACGTTGTGCCTTTGTTTTACCTGGATCCAAAGCCTCTGTCGAGATGTTCAAAGCGCTAAAACCTAATGCTTGCAATCCTTCAAATTTTACGCCTTGGCCTTTGTCATTTTTCAAAGTCAACCAACGAACATCAGTTTTATAACCGCCTTCTTGCGGACGAATATAACTTTTTGTGTATTGATTGATTACCTTATCTGAATATTCTCCAACAAACGCCGCTGAATTTCTGTCCGAATAATTCTCCCACGGTCCTCTTCCGTAATAACTTAAATTATCAAATGATCCATTTAATTTTGCACGCATTCCAAAACGAGGCATTTCTGGCAATTCTTTTCCTTCTAAATTAATTGAAGCCGTCACTTTTATTGCGCCATTGTTTTGAATCAAATAATCTACAGTGTAAGGAACATCAGCTCCTGCTAATTTATAGGTTGCTTTTATTAGTAAACCTTCAGGCGATTTTTTGTCCAAAACCACACTTACAATTGATGCGTTTTGTGAAGCTTCTTTCCAAATTACCAGCTTTTTAGGCATTTCACTTCCAAAGTCATTGTCTGTTGGAGCACGCCAGAAATAAGGAGTTGGGAAATTGGTGAAAATTGCATTTGAATCGTTTTTCAAATTGTATTTTAAAATTTCTCCTTTTTTAATATCAAATTCACCTGAAACGTTTTCAGCTTCAAAAGAAAGAATATCGCCTTTAACTGTGTATTTCAATTTTGAAGCACTTTTTTCAGTTATATTTTTGAAATAAGAACCTTTTCCAATTGCAAATTGCTCTCTTGCAAACTCATGTCCTTTTGCAACCAACGGCGCATCTGCTTTTGAATAAGCATACACATTTACAAAATATTCAGAAGTTGCATCAATTGAACCTAAATCTAAAGTGACTTTCTTGCTTTCTGCTGGAGCCGCATCTACATTAAATTCTCCCGATTTTACTTTCGCTCCGTTTTTAATTAATTCCCATTTGAAATTATAATCAGAAAGATTAGTGAAATTATACAGATTAGTTACCGTTAAATCAGAATCATTCAATTGAAAATGAATATTTTGATATACTTTTTTGATTTCGCTTAAAGCAGGTTTTGGTGTTCTGTTTGAAAAAATAACACCATCGGCACAACCATTTTCATCATTTTGCAATTTTGAAGCGCCTAAATCACCTCCGTAAGCCCAAAATGTTTTTCCATTTGCATCTTTGGTTTTGATTCCTTGGTCAACCCAATCCCAAATAAATCCACCTTGCATGTGTTTACTGCTGTTGATGATATCCCAATATTCTTGAAAATTACCACCGCTATTTCCCATCGCGTGCGCATACTCACACATAATGTAAGGACGATTTTTATCTGCCGCTGCATACGATTTCATGCTTTTGATTCCTGGATACATCGGGCAAACAATATCTGTATTTCTGTTTTCTCCCGCTTGTTCAAACTGAACCGGACGAGTTGAATCGACTTTTTTCAACCAATCATACGCATCATAAAAAACTGGCCCGTTTCCGCACTCATTTCCTAGCGACCAAATAATAATCGAAGGATGATTTTTATCAAAAGCAAACATTCTTTTTATACGATCCAAATGTGCAGGCGCCCATTCTGGTAAATACGCGGGATGTTTTTTCTGGTCAAACCAATTTTGCCATTCTGCACCCATTGCATGCGATTCTATATTTGCTTCATCAACAACATAAAAACCGTATTCATCACACAAATCATAAAGTTTTGTATCGTGTGGGTAATGGCTCATACGGATCGCATTAATGTTGAATTCCTTCATCAACTGAAGGTCTTTCAGCATTAATTCCTCGTTTGGCACGTGTCCGTTTACATCATCGTGTTCGTGAATATTGACACCTTTTACCATCACTGCTTTTCCGTTAACCAAAAGCTGTGCATTTTTTATTTCAACTTTTCTGAAACCTGTTTTTTTAGAAACTGCTTCAAGAATATTTCCTTTGCTGTCTAATAATGAGATTGTGTATTTATACAAATTCGGCGTTTCGGCATTCCATTGTTTTACGTTTTCAATGGTTTTTGAAAAGTTTACATTTGATTCTTTTGCATTTACTTTTTTGCTTTCAGAATAAACTGTTTTTCCTTCTTTATCAAATAGTTCTACTTTTACAGATGGTTTTTTAATTTTGTTGTTTTCGAAATATTTCAAAGTAACATCTAGATTAAAAAGTCCGTTTTTGTATTGGTTGTCTAAATCGCTTTTTACAAAATAATCCCAAACAGCCGTTTTTGGCATTGCTTGCAAATAAACATCGCGCTCGATACCGCTTAATCTCCAGAAATCCTGATCTTCAAGATAACTTCCGTCATGCCATCTAAAAACCTGAACGGCAATTAAATTTTCGCCTTTCTTTAAAAAAGAAGTAATATTGAATTCCGCTGGCGTTTTTGACGCTTTTGTCATTCCGACTTCTTTCCCATTCAAAAACACTCTTGCATAACCTGAAATAGATCCAAAATGAAGAATAATTTCTTTATCATTCCAAGAATCCGAAACGGTAAAATTGCGTCTGTAACTCGCAACTGGATTGTAATCTCCTGCTATAAAAGGAGGATTTTTTGGAAATGGATACGTAATATTGGTATAAATCGGAATATCATAACCTTGCAATTCCCAGTTTGAAGGCACTTTAATTTCTGACCATTTGCTCACATCGAGATTGGGTTCGAAAAAATCTGTTGGTCTTTGTGCGGGAGTTTTGACAATATCGAATTTCCAAAGTCCGTTTAAACTTTTATATAAAGCCGATTTTTTAGGATTGTTTTCCTTTAATTCGTCAGCGTTACTATATAAGAGAAACGAACTTCTCCCCGATTCTTTTCCTCGGTCTAAAACTTGCGGGTTTTCCCATTCATTGGTTTGTGCAAAATTCATTTGTGCACTTAAAAACAGCGACGCTGCTAATAAAATTTTCTTCATCTAACTATTTTTGATTGTCTAAGGTTGTGTTTTTAAAACAGAAAAATGTCATTCCAAATTGATTTAAAGCATTTCTTTATAAAAAACTTATAAAAAAGGAACGGCCCTAACACTAACCAAATCTTAAAAACGTACGCTTTAAATCAATTTGGAATGACAAATTCTTAATCACAAATTTAGATATTCACTTAAAAGACATGAGGGGCAATCCGATATACTAAAAGGGGTATTTTAGTATTCGTACACATTCTGTACAATTTTACCCCCTCTTTTAATGCGTTTTTAGCATCACATGATAAAAAAATAGCATTTTATATCATTACTCTCGATTTTATCTTTGACAAAAAAATAAAATACTATTTAATGAATTACAGCTACGCAATTAAAGCATTTGGAGAATTTACCAATTTGGAACTTTATCAAATGTTACGATTAAGAAGTGAAGTTTTTGTGGTAGAGCAAAATTGTGTCTATCAAGATTTGGATAATAAAGACCAGAAAAGTTTTCATCTTTTATATTATGTAAATGATGAATTGGCAGGATGCACGCGATTGCTTCCAACGGGTTTGTCATATGATGAAATTTCCATTGGAAGAGTTGTAATTGCACCAAATTTCCGCGGATTGGGTTTAGGTAAAAAAATTATGGAAGCTTCGATTGCAGGTTGTCAAGAAAAATTTGGCGTAGGCCCAATTCGGATTAGTGCGCAATATCATTTATCCAATTTTTATCAATCACTTGGATTTGTGGAGCAAGGCGAACCGTATGACGAAGACGGAATTCCGCATATCGAAATGCTACGAGTTTAAAATTACGGAATAATCAGTTTTAAAACATTGGCCAATACAGGATTATGATCTTCAGTTCGCCAATTGAGATACAAATCAGTTTCAAGTGGCATTTTTATAAATCGGATGCCTGGAATTTCATGAAAAAGATACGAATCTGGCAAAATTGCAATTCCGAGTCCTTTTCGAACCAAAGCAATAATGGCGGATCCAAATTCAGAATGAAGATAAACCTCAGGAGCATTTTCCAAAGAATTAAATAATCGCTGAATTAAATCGCTGTAACTGCTTCCTTCGTCATTTGTTGGAAGGATGAATTTTTGAGAAGCAAGCGTTTCTTTTGTCAAATCTGCTGGTGTTTTGTACGGATGATTTTCGGGAACAACGATCGCTAAATTATCGGTATAAAATTTCTGCGAAGAAATATCTTTAGCATTATTAATATCTCTGGTAATCGCCAAATCGATTTTATAATTGCGAAGAAAATCCTGCTGATCCTCATAAAGAACTTGAACCAATTTGATTTTGAGTTTTGGATAAGCATCTGAAATTTGAGACAAAATATCAGGCATGATGGAAGCCGAAATTGAATCGGGATGCGCAATAGTTATGGTACCGCTTTCGCCCAATTGAATCTGGCGCGCCGACTGATGAATGAATTCAAGTTTACTGAGCTCGACTTCCCATTTTTCTTTAAGAAATTGGCCAGCAGCAGTAAGTTTGACATTGCGTTTGTTGCGCTCAAAAAGCTGAACGCCCAACTGGTTTTCAAGTGACTGGATTTGTCTGCTCAATGCCGATTGTGTAATGTTCATTTTTCCGGCAGTGTTCCAGAAGTGAAGTTCTTTGGCAAGAGCCAAAAAATATTTGATTTGCTGTAAGTCCATTGATGCAATTTACGCATTTATTAAGAATAAAAAATAGCTTTTAACGCATTAAAAAAAATAAAATGAATACACTAAAAATTACCAAAGCAACGCTTAACGATCTTGTAAAGCTTCAGAATATTGGAAGACAAACTTTCTCTGAAACTTTTGCAGAAGTAAATTCAGAAGAAAATATGGCGAAATATCTGGAAGAAAGTTTTGCTGCCGAAAAATTGACTTCGGAACTTAAAAATGAATCTTCATACTTCTATTTGGCTGAAATCGATGAAAAACTGATTGGTTATTTGAAGCTGAATACAGGAGAAGCGCAAACCGAAAAACAAGATAAAAACGCATTAGAAATTGAACGCATTTATGTTGCAAAAGAATTTCATGGCAAAAATATTGGGCAAGAATTGTATACACGAGCTTTAAAAACAGCGACAGAATTAAATGCTTCGTATATCTGGCTTGGCGTATGGGAAAAGAATTTTCGAGCATTGAGCTTTTATACTAAAAACGGTTTTGTACAATTTGACACTCATACTTTTGTATTGGGTAATGATACGCAAACAGACTTTCTAATGAAAAAAGATTTGGCCTAAAACATACATTTCGAAATGGAAAAAAGAAGACTTTTATTGATTTTGCTGATTATAGGAACTGCTTTCTGGGGAATTTCCTATTCAATTACAAAAATGGCGATTGGAGATTATTCTCCGGCAATCTTTTTATTTTACAGGTTTTTATTGGCCGTTATTGTCTTGACCCTAATTTTTTGGAAATACGTCAGAGAAACCAATCTTGAAGCTGTCAAAACCGGAGCAATTCTAGCAATTCCGATGTTTTTGGGAATTCATTTGCAAACTATTGGACTTAAACATACTAATGCTTCACAATGCTCTTTCATTGCCGGATTAACCGTTATTATTATTCCGTTATTAAAATTAGCGATTTATAAAACGAATACCTCTTTAAAAATTTGGGTAGCGGCGTTGACGGCTTTAACTGGTTTATTCATAATCGCTATTAAAGAAAAATTCGAAATAAACATTGGCGATTTGTATACCATTGCGGGAGCTTTTGCTTTTGCAGTTTATTTAATTACAGTTGAAAAACATTCGGTTTTAAAAAACCTTTTGTATTCGATTGTGCCGATGTTTGCTTTTTGTGCACTTTTCACTTTTAGTATTGCGCTTACGGAAAGTCATTCTGATTGGTTTCCAAAAAATCAAACCTTTTGGCTTGGTGTAGTTTATTGCGCTTTGTTTTCAACGGCTTATATGTACACGGTTTCTAATATCTCACAACGTTATTTATCTGCTGAAAGAGTGGCTGTAATTTATTTGTTTGAGCCTGTTTTTGGTGCCATTGGAGCATTTTTTATTTTGGGTGAAAATCTAGGTTGGCGTCTTCTTTTGGGAGGTACCCTTATTTTTTCTGCCACTATTATTTCTGAAGTGAATTTTAAAACTGAAAAACTTAAGCTTATTGTGAAAAAGAATTAAAAGAATTACATTAGTTCCAACCTTTTTATAAAAATGAACATCCTCTTATAAAAGAGAAATTATGAAAAAAGTTGTACTGCTTATTTTGCTAATGAAATCATTTTGGGGTTTTTCGCAAGTATCGCAAAAGACTGGAGATATTCAGGTAATCAACATTTATTTATCCATCTTAAAAACAGAAAACGGTTATATTTTTATTGGTCCCGAAAGGCAAAGATCGCAAGAGTATAAAAGTATGTACATCACAAATCACAATCTTTCTATTCATACTGTTTTGGAAAAGGAAACAGATAAGAATCAAGTTGATTTAAAAACCCAAAAAAAATACGGCAAATACCAAGTTCATGGAGAATATCATATTCTGGAATTAATGAAGGAACTCCATTTTATTGATGATTATTATTTTGAAGGAAGCAATGAGCTGACAACTGAAAATATTAGATCAGGTTTAACCCAAGAATATGGTTTTGCATGGAGAAATGACAAATATGCGCTGATCAATAATCATGGAAAATTTTTAACCGAATTAAAGTATACTAATGACTTCAATTATAGAGAAAATCCACATTTGAACTATTATTTTCAGAATAAAAAACTTATTTCGGTATTGATCGACGAAGTTACTGGAAAAGAGGTATTAGCTACAAAAGACAGTATTGTGGAATATTGGAATCCAAGCAATTATTTGGTTAAAGACACTAAAAGCCAAAAGTACATTTTAACCTATAATGGAAAAACGCAACCTGTTCCAAAAGACTTTAAAAGACTAATTGGCCTCCCTTCATCTGAGAGTCTTTTTTTTACGTATAACAATGGCTTTTTCGACAAAAAAGGAAAAAAAATAGAAAGCAATTTTATTCCTAAAAGCAATTTTTATAAAGGGCATTGTATTGTTTTAGAAATTATAAAAGAGGAACAAAAATATAACTATTATGGCGAGCCAATGCCTCGACACGAAACCAGAACTTATAAGATTATAAACGAAAAATTTGAAACAGTAAAAACACTTCCTGATATACAAGATATTGTTAGTAATTTCAATAAATATGGACAAATCATTGTAAACCGCAGATATGAAAGTTGGAGAGATCCAAGCATTGACAATCAATTTATTATTGATTATAATGGCGATATTGTGCTTCCGTCAACAAAAATCAGAATTGAAATATATGAGATTTCTGAAGGATTATATTTGGTTGAAGATGCAACTTATCCCCCGATAAAAGAAAGAGCAATGCGATATAATTACTTCAATCAAAAGGGAGAAAATATAACAAAAGCTTTAACGCAACGCGTAAATTACTTCGAATTTAAAGAAAATGCAGTTGAAAAATATCTGGTAGCTTATGGAACAATATATATGACTTTAGACAAAGAAAACAATATTATCAGTTCATATCCAAAATCATATTTTTTTGATTCTGAGCCTAAATTTTTTGAATAATAACTTAAGAAAAACGCCAATCAAAATTTTAAAAATTTGATTGGCGTTTCTTTCACTTTTCTTTTTCCGCTTCACTTATTGAAAATCAGAAGCCTTATAATAATTCTGAAGATTTACGATAAATAATCCGCCAGCAAAAAATTCTTTATTAATTCGGGACATAACCGGACTTATTCCGACGCTTACATTATTTATGGTTTTGGGATATGTCATGTTCGAATCGTGATTAAAACCAACACAATGTCCAATTTCATGAGCCGTAATATCTCCGGCATCTTTGCTGATATAATCACGTAAAATATGTTCAGCATAGCCTAAAGTTGCACCACCGCCTAAACCCGAAACTTTATCGACTTTACCACAATTAAAACGGGCATGAGTCAAAATATCATTATAAGCTTTTTCTTTCTCAGCCATTGTTAAAGCTGTGGCACCGTCATTTCCAATAATTTGCTCATTTAAAAATGCCTGTTTGAATTTATCCGAAACAAATACAATTCCCATATTTAGCATCAAGCCCGAAAAACGACGGATATCCTTTGCTGTTGTAGGCATCCAATTATTGTTTGGGTCATTATTAGGATCATAATTATGATATTTAATTGTCCATTTTAATGCCTGTAATTTTTTAAGTTTTAAGATAGTTTCATTTTCTCCTGTAAAATCAAATGCAATTTTGGTTGTAGCAACTCCAGTTGATTTGTACTGCGAAAGATCCACTTTTTTGTTTTCAATATCTAGAAAAAGAGAGGTTCCATCAACAAAAGGATACTTCATCGCCTGTGTGGCATGTGCTCTTATTTTCTTTATTTTAAAAAGCTGGATTTGAACACTGCCATCAATAGTCGCTAAAATAGTTGCATCATCAATATCGAATGGGGCAAAATTGGAAACCTCTATTGTTTTTTCATCTATTGGCTTAATTCGAATAACTTGGCTAATATTATAAACTCTGGCTTCTGAAGTCATAATATCCAAGGATTCATCATCTTGAAACATCAAGGAAGAATTTTGATTGGTATCAAAAGAAAATTCCTTTGGAGCGATTTTTTCTACTGCTTTATCATCATCATCTGATTTACTGCAAGAAATGAAAAAAACAAAAATTATGGACAAGCAAAAAATTCTTTTAATCATAAAAATAACAAGGTTTAAGGTTGATAGTAGATTTTAAAGGATGACGTTAATTTAGTATTTTTTCTGCTTGTTCTCGATAACAAGTAAGATTTTTTTTAACTAAAAACAAACGTTATCTACTAATCCCTTACTATTTTAACTTGTTTTTCTATAATTATAAATCGCTAATGCATTTAAAACAACGGCAAAAATACCTAAATACAAAAGTTCGCGTCCAACCTCTTTTAAACCGCTTCCTTTTAAAACAATCAAACGAACGACTTTAATAAAATGTGTAACCGGAGTAAACTCTGACATGGTCCTCGCCCAATTTGGCATACTATCGGTGCTAGTAAAAAAACCACTCATGAGCATGAAAATCATCATAAAGAAAAAGGCAATAAACATGGCTTGCAACTGTGTATCTGCGAAGGTCGAAATCAAAAGTCCTAATCCTAATAAAGCGATTAAATAAACAGCCGCAAAAAGATAAAGCACTACAAGGCTTCCTTTGGGAAATATGCCATAAATCAAATACATCACCGTAAGTCCAACTGTAAACACAATCATTCCGACAATCCAAAACGGAATTAATTTTCCTAAAATAAATTGCCATTTTTGAATAGGCGTTACATTGATTTGCTCAATGGTACCGATTTCTTTTTCTTTTACAATATTGAGCGCTGTTATAAATCCACCAATTAAAGTGAGCAATAAAACCAAAATTCCAGGAACCATATAATACTTGTATTCAGCCCTTGGATTGTACCAATTTGTACTCGTCAAAGTAATCAATGACGGTGCAATTGAAGCCAGCTGATTTTGCAATTTGTATCGAATATCAAGATTTTGGCTGAAATCGGCTAGGACTACATTTAAATAAGCATATCCGATATTTGATTTTGTACTGTTTATAGCATCTGTAGCAATATTTACTTTCTGGCTTCCTTCTCTAACCAAATTTCGCTCAAATCCAGACGGAATTTCCAAAATCAAATCGGCCTCTTCAGTTTCAATCAATTCTAATCCTTCTAAATAAGAAGCTGGTGTTCCTACAATATGAAAATATCCAGACGATCCAATTTTGTTTGCCAGCTTTTGAGAATAGGAACTATGATCGTGATCGACATAAGCAATGTTTACATTTTTAACTTCAAAATTTGCTGCGAACGGTAAAATAATCAATTGTACAGTAGGCATGAGAAACATCATCGCCAAGATTGTTTTGTCTCTGAATATCTGACGAAATTCTTTCTGCAGTATAAATCGGAGCACTTTCATGATAAACGAATTTTAAATTTTTTCAAAGCTATTGTCAATAAAAAAACCGCCATTCCAGCAAGTATTAAAGTCTCTTTCCAAACAAATTTGAACCCCAAACCTTTAAGCATAACTGCTTTTACGATTGTGTAATAATATCGGGATGGTAGAATGTGTGAAACGACTTGAAATATCCAAGGCATGCTTTCCAGTGGAAACATAAAACCAGTAAGCAACAAAGTTGGAATCATCATTCCCATCATCGAAATCAACATTGCCGTTTGTTGTGAATCGGTAACATTTGAAATCAGCAAACCCAAGGAAAGACACGTAATAATGAATAAAATACTCTCAGCAAGAAGCAATAAAAAACTTCCTTTAATTTCGACATGAAGAATATATACCGACAAGAATAAAATCAGCATAAAATTAATTAATGAAAGCACGAGATACGGAATTGCTTTTGCAATCAAAACCATTATGGGCTTGAAAGGTGATACCAGCAAAATTTCCATTGTACCAAGTTCTTTTTCACGTACCACCGAAACAGAAGTCAGTGCCGTACTTACAATCATAAAAATCAAAGCTATAACACCTGGAATAAAATTGAGCGAACCGTTTTGCTGTTCGTTGTAAAGATGTCTTAATTCTGGAACAATTTGGTAATTTAATTTTGCCGTTGGGTTTAATTCGCGTTGATAATCCCCAACAATTGCCACCAAATAATTAGTTACAATTGTGGCAGTATTTGGGTCTGAAGCATCAGCAATTACTTGAATTTTTGCGCCACCAGGACGCTGCATTTCTGAACCGAAATTTAACGGAAAAATGACCGCACATTTTATGCTTCCGTCTTTAAACCTATTCTCAACATCTTTATAATCCAAAATTGGATTTTCAACATGAAAGTAATCGCTCGATTGTATTTTCCTTGTAATTTTTTCGGAATGAATATCATGAGAATTATCCTGAATTGCGATTCCGATATTTTTGACTTCGCTGCTCAAGGCAAATCCAAAAAGCAAAATCTGTGCAACAGGAAGTCCGAAAAGAATCAACAAAGTTCTTTTGTCTCTGAAAACATGATAAAATTCTTTCCGAATAAAAGCCAATAATCTTTTCATATTAGTCTGCTGCTCTTTTAGCGTTACGCGCTAATTCATAAAAAACTTCATCCATAGAAGTTGTATTGAACCTATTCTTTAATCCTGCTGGAGAATCTATTGCTTCTACTCGGCCATCAACCATAATACTAATTCGGTTGCAATATTCGGCTTCATCCATATAGTGCGTGGTCACGAAAACCGTAATTCCATTGGCAGAAGCTTCATAAATCATATCCCAAAACTGTCTTCTTGTTATAGGATCGACGCCGCCAGTAGGTTCGTCCAAAAAAACAATTTTAGGCCGATGGAAAACCGCTACCGAAAATGCTAGCTTTTGTTTCCAACCCAAAGGCAATCCGCCAACCAATTTTTTGGCTTCTTTTTCTAAACCTAAAGTTTTGACCAAATCTTGGCTTCTTTCTTTAATTTCTGGACGAGAAACACCATAAACACCACCATAAAATTCAATATTTTCTAGAATCGTCAAATTGTCATATAAAGAGAATTTTTGGCTCATATAACCAATATTCTTCTTGATTTTTTCTTGTTGTTTGTAAACATCAAATCCTGCAACAGTGGCTTCTCCAGAAGTAGGAAATGAAAGTCCGCAGAGAATGCGCATTGCGGTAGTTTTCCCTGCACCGTTTGCACCCAAAAAGCCAAATATTTCGCCTTCGCTAACCTCAAAACTGATTTTATCCACCGCTTTGAAATCACCAAACTGCTTGGTTAAATCTTTACAAACAATCGCTTTATTTTCCATTTGATGCTCCTTTAAATTCTTCCGAATTGTTTTGCTCTCTCATAAGACGTATAAAACTGTCCTCAATCGTTGGTTGTATCTTTTTGACTTGAAAATTCTCAGGATTGTATTTTTCAGCAATTGCTTTTATAGTTTCTTCATTGCCAGTTTCCGATTTCAGCGTAAGATGTATAAACTCTCCAAAAGCATCACAACTTTCAATTTCTGTATCCGTTCGAAGATCTTTTAAAAGCTTATAAATGTTTTTTGCTTTAGCGGCAAAAAGCGGTTTTGGAAAACTATTAATGATTTCTTGCGGTTGATCTACTTTCATTATTTTTCCATTCTGAATCAAAGCAATGCGATCACATAATTTTGCTTCGTCCATATAAGGCGTTGAAACAACTATTGTGATTTGCTGTTTTTTCAGTTTGTCCAGCATTTCCCAAAATTCACTTCTAGAAACTACGTCTACGCCTGTTGTTGGTTCATCTAAAAACAAAACTTCAGGCTTATGAATCAGTGCACAACATAAAGCCAGTTTTTGTTTCATTCCGCCAGAAAGTTTTCCCGCACGTCGATTGTTGAAAGGTTTTATCTGGTCGTAAATATCTTTTATCAAGTCGTAATTTTCCTCGATCGTCGTTCCAAAAATAGTAGCAAAAAAATTGAGATTTTCCTTTACGGTCAAATCCTGATACAACGAGAATTTCCCTGGCATATAGCCCACTTTATTTCGTATTTCCTGAAAATCTTTTACAACATCATGGCCTTCAACAATTGCTGTGCCTTCTTCAGCTATTAATAATGTAGTCAAAACTCTAAAAATCGATGTTTTGCCTGCTCCGTCGGGACCGATCAAACCAAAGAGTTCTCCTTTTTGAACCTCAAAAGATACATTGTCTACGGCAACAAAATCACCGTACTTTTTAGTAATATTATTTAAAGTAACTGAAGGCATAAACTATTTTATTTTGACCAAAGAACTTCGCCGTACATTCCAATTTTCAAAAAGCCATCATTTTTCACGCGAATTTTTATGGCGTAAACCAAATTTGCTCTTTCATCTTTCGTCGGAATTGTTTTTGGCGAAAACTCTGATTTATCTGAAATCCAATTTATTATACCTTGGTATTCTTTATACTTTTTTTCGCCTTCGTCAATTCGCACTTTCACTTGCTGTCCCATTTTAATTTGTGGCAATTGCGTTCCCGTAATATATGCTCTCAAGTCAAGCGTTTCAAGATTGGCTATTTTATAAAGTGGTTTCCCTATTACAGCCATTTCATATTGTTCAGCGTATTTTGCTAAAACAGTTCCTTTAATCGGATTTACGATAACGCTTTTGCTCAATTGATCGTCAATTCCTTTTAATTGAACACCAACAGTATTTCCTTGTTCCGTCAAATTTTCAGTTGTGATTTCCAAAGAATTTTTCTGTGCCGCAATTTGAGATTGCAAAGTCGCCACTTTTGCATTGGCATCATCCAATTGTTTCTGCGAAGCCACACCACCTTTTACCAACTTTTCAGTTCGGTTGCGGTCTAAAAGTGCATTTGCAAGTTGTTTTTTTAGACTTTCGGTCTGGATTTGCTCTTGCGGTCTTCCGCTTAAAATTGCTTTTTTATTTTGTCTTAATTGCATTTTGCTGATGGACAATTGCGTGCTATCAATAAAACCTACTTTTTGCCCGGCATCTAATTGCTGTCCTTCTTCAACATTAAATTTTAATATTTGTCCATTCGCTTCCGCGGATAAAATAGTTTCTACCGCCTCAAAAGATCCAGATGCATCAAAATCATTTTCATTCTTATTGCAGGAAAACAAGCAAATCGTAGCGATTAAAAAACTCAAAAGCTTTATCTTTTTCATAATATATAGGGTATTAATTTCCTTTGATTGTTTGGTATTCGTACGCAGTCATCAACAGTTGAATTTCATGCAATGCCTTCTCTGCTCTTGCATTTCCTTCTTTTTCAGTTGCATTCAACAAATCGATTAATGGGCCAGCGCCTGTATCATATTTTAATTGATATCCTTCCCGAATAGTTTGACGAAGTTTTACGATAGCATCATCATCTTTCAAAATCGAATTTTGTCGCTCCATATCAGTCGTTTTTTGATTCATTTGAAATCGGGTATTGAATAAAAATATTTCCTCTTGAAGGTCGATTTGTTTCAATTGTTGCTTGGTCAATTCTTTTTCATTTGAATTTTTATAAAGCCCTTTTATATCCCAGTTGACGCTTAATCCAGCAACTCCAACGCTTGAAATTTTATTTGTTCCAAAATTAATTCCAGGCGCAAACACAACTCCAGCACCAAGCAAGCCTATTTTAGGCATTAAGCTTACTTTTTGCATCTCCGATTGTGCGTTGATCAAATTTCGTTGATTTGCAAAACGCAATTGTTCTGGGCGTTTAATTATGGTATCTAAACCAGCCGCATTTATAGGTTTTTCAAATTTTGTCTGATTGATATTTTTCCCAATCAAATACGAAAGCATGGTTTGATAGCCATTTTTAGTATATTCGAAATCTTTCTTTTGTCTGCTCAGAATCAATTGTTCGGCTTTCATTTCGTCAACATCTGTTTTATAAGCAAGTCCGTTTTCGTGAAGTTTTTTGACCTTGTCAATATTATTGGCGAGAATTGCATTTTGAATTTCCAATTGCTTCATTTGCTCTTCAATCAGCAATATGCCAAAATAAAGCTGGTTTACTCTCGAACGCAAATCATAAAGCGAAACTTCTACAGAAGCCTTATCAACATTTGAAGAAGCCTCGATAATTTTTTTTTGCGTTTTAGTCGCACCGCCATCCCAAATTACTTGATTCACCTGACCTAATCCAATAAATTTAAACTTGCTATCGCTTCCCGAACTTCCCATACTTGGAAAATCACCAAAGACATATCCTTCAATCGCTGTTACGCTTATCTGGGGCAAATAGGCTTTATTAGCATTGCTTAATGTGTATTCTTTGCTTTTTTCAATCAACTCATATTGTTTAATTAAAGGATAATTTTCAACTGCCAGCTGATAACTTTGATCGATGGTCAAAGTCTGAGCTGAAACAATATTTACAAAGGACAGTATTCCTATATATTTAAGTACGTCTAATTTCCTCATAGTGTACAAATAAATTAACTTCAACAATCAATTAAACAGCTGAAAACATTGTTTTTATCCAGATTGGGATTTTCTTTTTGCGCTCTTGCATCAAAGCATTAAAATCTGCGGTTTCTAAATTTCTGCTTCCCATAATAATAGGTTTTGCTATAAATGGAAAAACGACCAATCCGAAAATATTCATCAAAAAATGCAACGGATTTGGTTCTAAAATTTCTTTATGCTGCACTGCTTCTTGAAACTGTTTTATAAAAACCGATTCGTTTACAATTTCTCTGATTGGCAATCTTTTTAAAAGCCCTTCAGGATTATTTCGCATCTCAGTTAGAATAAATGTTGGGATTTCTGGCTCAGCAGTAACAAAATCGATGTAACGTTCCGCAATTATGGCTACTTTTTGTTCCAAGGAAGTTTTGTCATCATTTAAGATCACTTTCATACTACTGACAAAACCTTCAAAAGTTTCGGCCATTATTATTTCAAAAAGTTTTGCTTTGCTTCTAAAATAATAATTGAGAAGCGCCAGATTCAAACCTGCTTCTTCTGCAATATCTCTTGTTCTAGTTGCGGTAAAACCTTTTTTATAAAAAACAATCTTGGCAGCTGTTTTTATCTTTTCTTCTGCTGTTTTATCTTTTTGATTAGACACTGAAACATTCATTTTAAATAATTTGAGTACAAATGTAATTTATTTTAGAATAGGTTAATCATATTTTTTAATCAAATGATTAAATATTTTGATTAATGCATGTTTAACACAAACTTTCACCATCCTAAATACGCTCAACCAATTACTAATAAATCAATTATAAATTATTTCTCATCCTACAAATTCTCACAAAAAAAGAATACCTTTATGCTATTATTGTTTCATAATTCCCTTTTTACCGATTCAAAAGAAATTTATTGCTTAACTAATTTCGATCGTAATTTATATGAAAAACAATTTTACTTGGATTCTTATTTTTTTGTTTTCCATTACAGCATTCGGGCAATCGGCTCAAGAGAAAGAAATCAACCAACAACTTCAAACTTGGGTTTCCATCAATACTGTAACTAAATTTTCAGACCGCTGGGCAGTAATTGGGGATTTTCATATTAGAAGAAATGACTTTGTGCAGGATCCTAGTTTTTATTTTATAAGAGGCGGTTTTAGTTATATTCCAAATTCTAATGTTTCATTGACGGCGGGATATGCGCACATGTGGCTGGCACCTTCGAGGGAAGACTGGGAAACATTTTCAGATGAAAACAGGATTTATCAACAGGCACAATTAAACACAAAAATGGGAAATTTAAGCATTTTGCAACGCTTGCGAAATGAACAACGCTGGCAAGAAAAAATGATTGACGACAGACCAAGTGGCGATTGGCGTTTTACTAATCGAGTTCGTTATTTAATGAGTTTTACTTTCAGAATTTCCGATAAAAAATCATGGCCTTCAATGGTTCTTTCTGATGAAATTTTACTCCAATTTGGAAAAGAAGCGGTTTACAACACCTTTGATCAAAACCGTTTTTTCATTGGAATAAAGAAAAACATAAACCCAAAATGGAGTTACGATTTTGGCTATATGAATGTGTATCAGCAAAAATATTCGGGCTACCAATATGACATGAATCACACCATCAGATTGTTTTTCTATTTGAATACAAGTATTCGAAAAAAAGCACCTTCGGAAATTGAAAATTCTGGCGACGAATAACCAAACTTTAAAACATAAAAAAAGCTGTCACTTACTATTTGACAGCTTTTAATTTTTTATTTTTTATCAATTTTATAAAGTCGGCCTTGATCGGTTATGGCATAAAGCGCGCCGTCACTGCCTTGCGTAATATCTCTGAATCGTTGATTTTCGGAAGCCAAAAGCCTTTCCTCACCTACTACCTTGTTATTTTCAAAAGCAAGTCTTACAATATGCATGCCGCTTAGAGCGCCAATAAAAAGATTGTTTTCCCATTCTGGAACTCGAGTTCCGGTGTAAAAAGTCATACCACTTGGCGACACTACGGGATCCCAATAATAAACTGGTTGCTCTAAACCGTTTTGTTGCTGAATTCCTGCTCCTACTTTTTCACCGCTGTATTCGATTCCGTATGTAATGGTTGGCCAACCAAAATTAGCTCCTGCTTTCAAACGGTTTATTTCATCACCGCCACGAGGACCAAATTCACTTTCCCAAATTTCCCCTGTTACAGGATGAATTGCCAATCCTTGCGGGTTTCTATGACCTATACTGTACAACTCTGGCAATGCGCCAGTTCCAGTAAAAACAGGATTTCCTGAAGCTGGTTGTCCGTCTTTTGTAATTCTGATTATTTTTCCAAGACCAGATGCGACAGATTGTGCTAAAGGTCTCGTTTCTAAAACGGAACGTTCTCCTGTACTAAAAACAAGATTTCCTGTTTTATCAAAAAGAATTCTTCCTCCATAGTGAAGATCACTTGGATTTGCCGGTTTTGCACGATAAATTACGGTTGCTCCTTCAATAGTTTTTTCATCTGTTGCAAGTTTTCCTTTGGCTACAGCCGTATTATTTCCGCCAGTTGTAGCTTCTGAATAAACCCAATAAATCATTTTATTTGATGCAAAATCTGGATCAAGACACAAACCTAGTAAGCCGCCTTGACCAGCAGGATTTACAGCTGGAAGTCCCGTAATTGGACTGCTGACTGCACCAGCAGTTGTAACAATTCGCATTTTTCCCGCTTTTTCAGTAATTAAAAGTCGGCCGTCTGGAAGCATTTTTACACCCCACGGATTTGCAAGCGAACTGGTTATAACAACGCTTTGATAGCTTGTGTTGGTTTTTATTCCGTTAATTCGGGTTTGGCCTTCAAATGCAGGTTTATAAGCACTGTTTGGCGCATTTGTTTCTACAGGATCAGTTACTGTGCCAGGATCTGCAGGACTGTCTTTATCATTGGAACAACTGTTACAGCTTAAAGAAAGAGAAAATACTGAGAAAAGTGCTAACAAGCAGGTTATCTTTTTCATCTTATTGATTATTTAAAATTAAAAAATAGTTTTGGGTAATGCTATCCAAAATTCTTAAATAAGAATCAGATTTCATTTACATAATTTCAGTCATAAATTATAGAATTACCTTTTATAACGCTGAAAATGTGCTTTCTATTTTAAGAATTAAAAATCTACTTAAAAGTAATCAATTAATTCTTTAAATTAGTTTTAAAATTAAAAGCTATGACCAAACTAACCAAAGAAGACATAAGCCAAGAAGTATTTGACTTATACGATGATTATGCTCACAATAAAATTGACCGTAGAGTATTTATTGAGAAATTATCCATTTTTGCGGTTGGAACATTGACACTCCCTTCGCTTTTAAGCTTTATGACACCAAATTATGTCGATAGCATCTTGGTTCAACCAACCGATCCAAGACTAAAGACCGGTTATATCAATTACGATTCTCCAAAAGGTGGTGGCAGCATTAAAGGACTTTTATCACAACCGGCAGAAACCAAAAAGAAACTGTCAGGCATTATTGTCGTTCATGAAAATCGCGGACTTAATCCTTATATTGAAGATGTTGCACGAAGAGCTGCACTTGAAGGTTTCATAACTCTTGCACCAGATGCATTATCGCCATTAGGCGGTTATCCGGGCAATGATGATGCAGGACGAGAATTGCAAAAGAAACGTACGCGCGAAGAAATGCTGGAAGATTTCATTGCCGCTTTTGAATATTTAAAATCACATAAAGATTGTAATGGTCATGTAGGCGTTGTCGGATTTTGTTTTGGTGGCTGGATTGCCAATATGATGGCGGTAAAATTGCCAGATTTGAAAGCCGCAGTCCCGTATTATGGCGGACAACCAACTGCCGAAGAAGCTGAAAAAGTTAGAACACCATTATTATTGCATTACGCAGGTCTTGATACACGCGTAAACGAAGGATGGCCAGCATTTGAAGCAATTCTCAATAAAAACAAAGTCGAAAATACAGCCTATTTTTATGCTGGAGTCAATCATGGATTTCATAACAATACAACACCAAGATATGACGAAGCTGCAGCAACTTTATCATGGACAAGAACTATTGATTTTTTTAAATTGAAACTTAAAAAATAGCAACATAATAATTCGTTATATGCTTTTTAAACACATAGGTACATAGTTTTTTAAAGATTAAAAAAGGCGTTTCACTAATTAAAAATGCACATAGTCTGACTATGTGTTGAAACTAGTTTCTTTTACTTACTTTTCCATTCATTTTAGATGCATGTAACTATGTTTCTATGTGTTAAAGTGCATATTTTGGAACAAAAATATTGCAGAATAAACTGTATTTTTGCACCAAATAAAAATTAAGATGAATCTATACGAACTTACTGTAAACGATACCGAAAAGATTGCTATTCAAGACTTGTTTTTTAGTGACGAAAACAAGGCCGTTTTAGAGCAAACCATTAAGGAACATTTATATATAGAGGAATTAAAAAAATATAAACTGCAAGTTGATAATAAAATTTTGCTTCACGGTCATTCTGGATGTGGTAAAACAACAACTGCAAAAGCAATCGCTACAGCACTAAATAAAGAAATTATTATCGTCAATTTGAGCACGATTATTAATGCTAAGATTGGCGAAACTTCTAAAAACGTCAAAGCATTATTTGATAAGGCAATTCGTGAAAATGCAGTTTTATTTTTAGATGAATTTGACCAAATTGCCAAAAGCCGTGAAAACGACGATAAAGATGTTGCCGAAATGAAACGTCTTGTCAATACAATTATTCAGTTAATTGATTACTTTCCAACTAATTGTTTATTGATTTGTGCCACCAATTTTTACAATAGTATTGATACTGCTTTATTGCGAAGATTTCAAATAAAATTAAAATTTGAAATGCCAACCAAGACGCAATTAGATTTGTATTATGACAAAATACTAAACATCTTCCCTATTCATTTTCAAGATATTCCAAGAAAATATGAGGTTTCGTATGCCGAAGCGAAAGATTATGTAAACACCACCATGAAAGGATTAATCATCGCCGAATTGGAACTTTTGAAAAAACAGAAAGTGTAGCTATTTTGATTCGGCAATTTTATATCACAATTTAACCCAAAAAATTGAATTAAAATTAAGACATTTTAATCCTTTTGTAGTACTTTTATCGCTAATTAGAATTTTACATTTTCTTATAAATCCCAAATTTACAAGACTTTAACCTTGCTCTATTCTTTATTAGGGTTCAAATTAAAATTATGGTGGTTTCTTTTAAAAGGCTTCATATCTGGATGTTCTTGTTCATTTCTTTTTCTGCGCTGGCTCAGCTTGAAAATAGAAAGAAAACATTTGTACATAAAAATGTCGTTGTAAGCCAAGAAGAAAAAGTCATCAAAGATTTGTATGCCTTATACAATAAAGGCGACGAAAAAAAAGCCTATCTCAAAGCACATTCTTTATTAGAATCACCTTCAAGCAATCGTTCAATGGCATCTGCAAACTTGCTTTTAGCATATTATTTCAACAAAAGAGCACTTGTCGATTCTTCACTTTATTATACCCGACAAGCTTTAAAATTTAATACAATTGTTAATGATTCGCTTAAAAACAGACTTTTCAGTTTGGGCTACAATTTAATGGCAATCAATTATAAAAAGCGTGGGTTGCTCGAAGAAAGCAAAAAATGGCATATTAAAGGTATTGAAGTTTCTCAAAAATACAACGAGAAAAATCTTTACTACACCCACACACACGGATTAGCAAAAACCTACAACGATTTGGGCGAATACAAAAAAGCCCTTGAATTGTTTAAAAAGTGTTTGGAATACAAAGAAGACGAAGAAATCATTCTGGGAAGCTACATCAACATTGGTGATATTTATTCAGAATTGAAAGAATACGACAATGCTAACTCGTATTACAAAAAAGGTCAAATCCTTTGCGAAAAAACCAATAACAATCAAGGTCGAGCAGTAATTTTACTGAGTTTAGGTGCCAATTATCAATTGCAAAACAAACCAAATGATGCTTTGAAAATGTACAAAGATGCAGTTGCAATTGCCGATAAAAGCGAATTGAATCAGCTTGCCGTAATTGGTCGAGGAAATATTGCAGATATTTATATTGATCAGAAGAAATACACTGAGGCCAAACTTATTTTTTCGGAAGGAATTCAGAAAGCAGTTCAATTAGGATTATTGCAAGATCAAGTTCATTTTTATGAAGAACTCCGAAAAATTGCTATCGCACAGGACGATTATAAAAGTGGTTACAATTATTTGGAAAAATCAAATCAGCTAAAAGATTCTATTAATAAACTTCAGAAAATCAAAGAGATTAATGAACTGGAGGTCAAATACCATACTTCTGAAAAAGAAAAAGCAATAAAACAGCTTGAATTTGAAAACCAAACCAAAAAACTAACTTTGGCCAATCAGGCGGAAGCTATAAAAAACATGAGTCTTAGGGAAGAAATCACTAAGAAAATCAATGAAAACACTATTTTATTTTTTCAGAATTCGGCTGATAAAAAACGTAACGAAATTTCGCTCTTGAAAAAAGATCAGCAGTTAAAATCGCTTGAAATTTCGCAACAAAAGAAAAACAGAGCTTTTACAATTTTAGCTTTTCTGATTATTTTAATTCCGATCGTAGCGCTTTCATTCTTATACCGAAACCGTTTAAAAAACCAACGTTTGCTGAATGCCAAACAAATCGAAATCAGCACGCAACGAATTAACGGAATTTTGAAAGAGCAAGAATTAAAACTCATAAAAGCTTCAATAAGCGGTCAAGACAAAGAGCGTGAACGAATTTCTCAGGAACTTCATGACAGCATTGGCGGTAATCTTGCAGCAATAAAATTGCAACTTAATAATTTGAATCAGTCCAATTTAAAAAATATCAAAAACCTCAGCGCGCAACTTGATGAAACGTATCAACAAGTGCGCAATTTGGCGCATAATCTGATTCCGAAGAAATTCAGCAATCATAAATTTTGTGAGGTTTTAGAATCGTATTTGACGAATATCAGTGAAGCAAGCAAAATCAAAATCGCATTTACAACTTATCCAAAATCGGCTATAAATGCTTTAGACGAAACAATTCAAATTGAAACTTTCAAAATTGTTCAGGAACTTTTGACTAATACTATAAAACATGCAAAAGCTTCAAATGTTGAATTACAGCTCAACCTCATCGAGCAATCTTTAAATATTTTATTTGAGGATAATGGCGTTGGTTTTAATACCGAAAAGTATTCTCGAGGCATTGGTTTTATTAATTTAGAAGCGAGAATTGAAAAACTGAATGGAAGTTTTGCTTTGGATTCAAAATTGAAAAGAGGAACAATTGCTAATATTGAAATTCCGATTTTAGATCATTCCAATGTGAAGAAAAATCCAGTTCAAGGAATTCAAATAAAAAATCAGCTGATCAACTAAAAAGCCGTTACAACCAAAATACCACTAAAATGAAAAAAATCAACCTGCTTATTGCCGATGACCATACGATGTTTTTACAGGGAATTGTTTCTTTATTAGAGCAAGAATCTGAAATAAATATTGTTGGGAAAGCTGTAAACGGAATTGAAGCTTTGGAAAAAATAAAAACTGAAAATCCTGATTTAGTCATTCTCGATGTCAGCATGCCAGAAATGGACGGAATTGAGTTGAGCAAAATTTTGAAAAAAGATTTTCCCGAAGTAAAGATATTAGTAGTCAGCACGCACAGCAATGTCAAAATTATTTCAAGATTGATCCGAATTGGTGTCAATGGTTATTTATTGAAAAATGCTGAAAAATCAGAATTGTTAAAAGCGATTCAAACCATTGCTTCTGGCGAAAATTATTTTTCAGAAGAAACAACAGAAAAACATTTGGCCAATCACTTAAAAATTGAAAAGCAAGTTTCCGTTTTAACCGAACTAAGTTCGCGTGAAAAAGAGATTTTGGTTTTGATTGCTCATGAATACAATACAGCAGAAATCGCTGAAAAAACTTTTATCAGCCTGAATACAGTAAATACGCACCGTCGCAATTTATTGTCAAAATTGAATGCAAAAAATACCGCAGGACTTGTAAAATACGCTGTCGAAAACGGTTTGGTCGATTAAATTTATTCAAAACCATCGCCAAATCTGTAATTTAAAACCAACCCAAAAGTATCTGGAATCACTACATTTTCAAAAGACTTGTTGTACGTGCAAATGATTCTGAATTTTTGATTGACATGAAAACCTGCCAAAAGATTTAAGGTATTTGAAGTTCTATATCCTGTTCCGAATTCGAGTTTGTTTTTATAATTTACCAAAATATTAAAATCGGCTTGGAAAGGCGCGCCTTCAACATATTTCAATAAAAAACTCGGATTTATTAATACTTCTTCAAATCGATCTGTAAAAAATCGGTAGCCGAAATAACTATAATACGCATTCTGCAAGTTGGTATTGTTTTTTGAATTGAAAGTACTGCTCAACACATTTGGCGCTGAAATTCCGAAGTAAATCGCATCTTTATTATACAAAAAACCAAGTCCTAGTGTTGGTGTAACGCTATGTACATTTTCCTGAAATTCGGGATCATTTTCTAATCCCAATTGTGTTAGATTTTCATTGTAGATCATTGCCCCCGCTGTAAGTCCGAATGAAATCACATTAGGATCGTATGCCCACCATTTTCCATATTTATAATCCGAATCGAATTTGATTTTATATGAATACGACGTAAAAATATTAGTTGTATTGATAACTCCAATTTGGTCGTTTGAAATTCCGGCTGCCAAACCTATTTTTTCGTTCCAAGAAAGTGTGTTTACAGAAAGATCAAAATTCTTCGGACTTCCGTCAACAGAATTGAAATAGCCATTTGTTGTCATTACGATATCAGTATCTGGATAATAGCCCGCGTGCGCAGGATTGATTAAAACCGCATTATAATTATAACTTGAAAAAACTGGAGTTTGTTGGCCATAAGCGCCATCTATGAATATTATAATGATGAATAAGGCAATGAATATATTTAATTTATTTTTCATGAATTAACGTTTTAAAACTAGGTATCCCTTGGTTTTCTTAAAATGATTAGGCTGATTGACACGAATTTCAAAAAAGTAAGTCCCTTCAGGAAGTTCGTTTGCTCCGAGTTTTCGGCTTCTGTTTGCAATTCCGGTAAAGACATTTGTGGAGTTGTTGTAATTATCCATTTGAAACACCAAATCTCCCCAACGGCTGTAAATCAAAACCTGATTTTGCGGATATTGTGTGATATCATCAATTTCCCAGAAATCATTTATTCCATCATTATTTGGCGAAAAGCCATATTTTGTTTCGTCTTTATCCAAAGGTTTTACTGCAATTGTCACCTCATCTGTAGCTTCACAACCTTGAGAATTTTTAAAGGTTACGGTGTAAGTTGTAGTTTCAGAAGCGAAAAACGACGGATTTGCAATTTTGCTATTATTTAATCCTTTTGAAGGCGACCAAGAATATGAACCCGTTTCTAATGCCATCGCGTCCATCGTTATCAATTGACCTTCGGTTATTTCTTGATCTTCTCCTGCGTCAACAAGTACAGGATTGGATTGAATTTTGAAAGAGCATTTTTTTACATTATTACTTTTGTCAACAGCTTTTATTTCTATTGTCATTCCTTCTGTAAAAGCACTTCCTGCAATAGGTGTTTGCGTCACTTCTGGATTAGAATCGAAATTATCTATAACCGTAATCATCTTTGTAAAATCAGGAATCATTTTCGTATTGCAAGACACCAATTGATCTGAAAGACAAGTAAAAACTGGCGCTTCATTATCTTGAACAACATTAATTATAAAAGAACAATTTTTAGTATTTCCACTATTATCAGATGTTGACATTACGACGTTCATTCCGTTTGTAATTGGAGTTCCCGGACTTGGAGTTTGTGTAACGGTCAAACCTGAATCACAATTATCTGTCACAGTAATCATTGATCGATAATCTGGTAAAAGTGTTCCGAAATTCAGGTTTTGGTTTCCAATGCAAGTTATTACCGGCGTAATACCATCTGCGGAAGCATTTACAATAAAACTACAATCAGAATAATTTCCTGAAATATCAGTCGCAGTTAATTTTACTGTCATTCCTGACGTAAAAACACTTCCCGCAGCTGGACTTTGCGTAATTATTGGCGAGGCATCGCAATTGTCACTTGCTGTAACTAAAGGCGTATAATCTGGAATTACACTACCACATGACAATTCTTGATTACCGATACACGTAATTACTGGCTTCGTCACATCTGCGGAAGCGTTAACTATAAAACTGCAATCGGAATAATTTCCTGAGGCATCAGTTGCGGTTATTGTTATGGTCATTCCAGCAACAAAAGCTGTTCCTGCAATGGGATTTTGAACTAAAACTGGTGAAGCATCACAATTGTCTGTTACCGAAATTAGATTTCTATAATCTGGAATTGTAGCGTTGCAAACCAATGTTTGATTTCCAATACAAGTAATTACCGGTTTTGTGACATCCGCGGAAGCGTTAACTATAAAACTGCAATCAGCATAATTTCCTGAGGCGTCTGTTGCGGTTATTGTTATGGTCATTCCAGCAACAAAAGCAGTTCCTGGAACGGGATTTTGAACTAAAACTGGCGAAGCATCGCAATTGTCAGTCACCGAAATTAGATTTCTATAATCTGGAATTGTAGCGTTGCAAGCCAAAGTCTGGTTTCCTATGCAAGTTATTACGGGTTTTGTGACATCCGCGGAAGCGTTAACTATAAAACTGCAATCAGAATAATTTCCTGAAGCGTCTGTTGCGGTTATTGTGATGGTCATTCCATCAACAAAAGCGGTTTCTGCAACTGGATTTTGAACCAAAACTGGCGAAACATCGCAATTATCTGTAACCGAAATTAGACTTCTGTAATCTGGAATTGTCGCGTTGCAAGCCAATGTTTGATTTCCGATGCAAATGATTACCGGTTTTGTGACATCCGCGGAAGCGTTAACAATAAAACTGCAATCAGAATAATTTCCTGAAACATCTGTTGCGGTTATTGTTATGGTCATTCCAGCAACAAAAGCAGTTCCTGCAATTGGATTTTGAACTAAAACTGGTGAAGCATCGCAATTGTCTGTCACCGAAATTAGATTTCTGTAATCTGGAATTGTAGCGTTGCAAGCCAATGTTTGATTTCCTATGCAAGTTATTACCGGTTTTGTGACATCCGCGGAAGCGTTAACTATAAAACTGCAATCAGCGTAATTTCCTGAGGCATCAGTTGCGGTTATTGTTATGGTCATTCCAGCAACAAAAGCAGTTCCTGCACTCGGATTTTGAACTAAAACTGGCGAAGCATCGCAATTGTCTGTCACCGAAATTAAATTTCTATAATCTGGAATTATAGCGTTGCAAGCCAAAGTCTGGTTTCCAATACAAGTAATTACCGGTTTTGTGACATCCGCGGAAGCGTTAATTATAAAACTGCAATCGGAATAATTTCCAGAAACGTCTGTTGCAGTAATTGTAACTGTCATCCCTGGCGTAAAAACAGATCCTGATACTGGATTTTGTGTATAGGTAATTGTCCCTGCACAATTATCTGTAGCCGATACAAAACTTCTGTAATCTGGTAAAAAGCTTCCGCAAGCTAAAGTTTTATTTCCTGTACAACTAATTACAGGTTTTGTGATATCTGGCGTTGCGTTATGAATAATGAAATCACAATAGGACGAATTTCCAGATTCATCTGTATATTTAATATGAATCGGCATTCCGTCATAAAAAGGTGTTCCGTCAGCTGGCGTCATTTCATAATGAACCGTTTCACTGCAATTATCAGCGAGATTCATCATTGGATCAATTGCATAGTTTGGCGTTACATCTCCGCAATTCAATGTTACATTTATCGGACAAGTAAAAGTTGGTGGTTCTGTATCTGCTCCTGAAGCAGTAAGTGTAATACTGCAGTGGCTTTCGTTTCCGGCATCATCTTTTGCCGTAAAATTGATTTGCATTCCGTCAAAAAAAGTTGAGCCTGCTCCCGGAAATTGCGTCACATCAATACTTGTATCTGTATCATCTGAAACAATAAGTTGATTCAAATAATTAGGAACCAAAGCCCCACAAGCCAATTGCTGATCTCCCGGACAAGTTATACTTGGAGGCGTAATGTCGCTACCCGCTGAAATCGTAAAAGTGCAAATTTGAAAATTAGTTTTGGCATCGGTTGCTTTTAATGTTATCGTTTGTGTCCCTCCTGTATAAATCGTTCCTGGAAGCGGAGTTTGCGCAATTACGGGGTTTGGATCACAATTATCGGTTACGGTTATAGTTGTTTTGTAATCTGGAATTGGATCGCCAATAGCTAATGTTTGGTTTGTTGGACAATTTGTAATTACGGGTTTTTCAAGATCTTCGATTTTCTTTCCGAAAAGCACATACGCAAAACCTGGCAGGTTATTTGGCACTATGTTATATCGAGGAAGCGAAGTTCCAGCAATTACATCATCTATTCCGTCATGATTCACATCGCCAACATAATTCATATCATCAGGATATGAATATGGCACATACATCTTGATATAATCTTTCGTTGTAAAAGCATTTACATCAACAGTTGCGGTCCAAGTACTTTTTCCATAATAAATAGCAACACTGTTAGTTGATCGCACTAAATAATCATCGAAATCATCATTATTGAAATCACCTCCACCAGAAAACACATCACTGGAACTCGTATTAAGGAGTTTAAAACCATTTGTTCCGTTAAGATTTTTTAAATCGATTAATGCTGGAAAAGAATTTTTGCCAAACAATATATAATCCCCATCGATCGCCATATCGTTTAGTCCGTCGCCATTAATATCACCCGCTTTTTTCATGCCGATGTATTCACTCAATGGCGCAATCGAATTTTCAATTGCAAATCCATTTGTGCCATTTAAAGTCGTTGTTTTCAAGATTGAAGGAAAATTTGACGAACGTCCAAAAACGACAAACTTTTTCATCTCTGGAGAATCAACGCCAGTTCCCACACCTATGTCTTGAATTCCATCGCCATTTACATCACCCAAACCAGAAATTACTCTCCCGATTTTTCCTTGAGTTGCATCGCCTTGTATTATAAAACCATTAGTCCCATCAATTTGATTGGTTCGCAATATTGGTGGAAAAGCCGAGTTTGAACCATAAACTACAAATACATTTCCAGTTGTTGTCCCGTAACCGTTTTCAATTGCGGCAAAATCATCAATTCCATCGCCATTGATATCGCCAACTGCAGTGGCATCAATTCCAACTGCTGCATAATTGGTTGTACCAATTAATGCAAAACCGTTAGTTCCATTTAAAGAAGACAATAAAAATTCTGCTGGAAATCCTGATGATTTCCCAAATATTACATAAACATGCCCATTTTCATTTCCATACGAAGTGTGTCTATAGGGATCCGTAATCAAAAAATCGCCAATACCGTCGCCGTTAATATCGCCTGCTGCACCAACATCATAACCCATTACAGGAAAATTGTTCTGTGGCAAATCATTTGTGATTTTAAAACCATTTGTCCCATTCAGCAAAGCCAAATCAATATTAGGAGGAAAACCAGAAGTTTTTCCATAAACAATATATGCCGCACCATTTATTGTTCGGTAAATATTATTATAAGTACCACTTCCTGCTTGATATTCGCCGGGAGCTCCAATAATAAAATCGGTAATTCCGTCGCCATTTACATCACCGGCCGTATTCACGCTGGCACCTGCAAGACTTGAAGATTTTTCTCCATAAATCGAAAATCCTAATGTACCATTTAAATCTGCCGCATTTAAGTAAGCAGTTTTGCAATCCAATACGGGAGTATTGGTTTTAAGCTTTACTAAAAAAGTGCATGAATTAGTATTTCCTGATTCGTCTTTAACCGTAATGGTTACATTGGTATTTGCTGTAAACAATGTTCCTTCGGGAGGATTTTGAGTAAATACCAAATCATTTACATCTGTACAATTATCTGAAATAGTTCCTAAAAAATGAATGTAATTTGGCAATGTCGCATTTGCGTACAATTCCATGCCTGTCGGGCAATTTATTACTGGTAGGACTGCATCAGTTCGATCTGATTTTTCGCCATAAAAAACATAAGCGTTTCCTTTGATGTTGTAAACCGCACTCATCCCAATTGAACCTACTACAAAATCGTTCGTTCCATCGGCGTTGAAGTCGCCAAGACCGCTAGCATCTGCCCCAAAAATATACATCGAAAAATAGCTCTCGTCATTAAAAACCTGATAGCCTTTTGTTCCGATAATTTCATTATCGCCAATAATGCCTGCCGCGGTTGTTCCCCCAAAAACAACATATGCGGCACCATTATTCGCTCTTCCGCCTTTTTTAGCGGTTATTATAATATCATTTTTTCCGTCATGATTTACATCTCTAACCGAATTTACTCGATATCCAAAATTCTCGTACGCCACTTTTCCCTGAAAAATTACTGCTGTACTTGCATTTAAGGTGCTGTTCGAAAAAGTAGCTGGAAAAGCACTATTTCTTCCAAAAAGCACAAAAGCCTCACCGGCTTGCGAAATTCCATTCATGGTTTTTCCGTATCCGCTAACCAAAACATCATCAATGCCATCGGAATTAAAATCTTTGACACCTGCAACCGATATTCCTAAATAATTATAATCTCCCGTTCCCGTAATCACAAAACCTTCAGTAGCACTCATTGTATCTAAACTATACAAAGCTGCATAAGGCGCACTTTTACCAAACCATACTACTGCCCTACCATTATTCGAAAAACCGCCATCACTAAAACCAGCAAGTCCAAAAATCAAATCATCGATTCCATCATTATTGACATCCCCAGCATTTCGCCCAATAGCAGTCGGGCCCAAAAAAGAAATATGGTAACCTGCAATGATAAATCCATCCGTGCCATTTAAACTATTCGTGTTTAGATTTGTAAGTCCTGTTTTTCCAAAAACAATAACATAATGAACGTAAAATCCTCCATCAATCGTTAAAAGTACATCACTGATTCCGTCATGATTTAAATCGCCTGCTCTGCTTACATCTACAATATCTGTATAGGTAGAAGAATCTATATTAAAAGCCGCACTATTAGAAATATTTAAATCCGTTCGATTATAAAGTGGCAAAAATGGAGTTGAAGATCCATATAAAACAAATGCTGTTGCTTGTGTTCCAAATTCGCTTCCAATTATAATATCATCAATTCCGTCATTATTCAAATCGCCTGCATCACTTATAACGGCACCTACTCGTTCATTTGCAGCAACACCTCTTATTACAAATCCGTTTGTTCCATTAAGTGTTGTCAAATCAAAAGTGCTGATTGAAAGTCCTGCTTTTCCAAAAATGACATAAACTTCCCCAACATTTATATTTCCACCAAAATCGACATTTGGAGCGCCAATCATCAAATCGTCAATTCCATCATTATTTATGTCGCCAGCACTTTTTACACTTTTGCCTAGATCATCAGCTCCGGCTTTTCCTTCTACAGAAAAACCATTGAATCCGTTTAAATCAGATTTGGGAATTTGAGGACAGCCGTTTTGTCCATAAGAAGCCAAAATTCTTAAAAAGAAAATTATGCCTAAAAACATGCTAGTTTTATTGAAAACAATGGTGTGATTTTTCATTCTCCTATTATATGATTTACCTCTTTTCATAAAGGGCAAAACTATAATTCGGATCAATTTTACACATCACTATAAATAATGATTTTTGCTTTCGATGATGATCTTAAAGCGGGCCGTATTTTTCTTTGTAACGCTCTAATTCGGCTTCTGTTTTTTCAAGTAATTTTTCCAATAGTTTTATTTTGTCTTCATAAAGAATTTTTAATGTTGCTGAATTTTCCTCAGTATTAATTAAGATGCTTCCGTTGTTGTTTCCGATTACTTTATTAAAGTTGTTGAAATACCGTTCGCTGTCGAAGCTCAAAATATCTTCTACACTGACTTCCAAAATACGGGCAATCTCGACTAATTTCACATAAGATAAAACAGTTTTACCTTTTTCAATTTTACTATAACCTGCCTGAGTCACGCCAAGTTGTTCCGCCATATATTCCTGAGTGTAATTTTTTAATTCTCGAATGCTTTTAATTTTATTTTTAATTGAAGTGGCCATATTTTTGATTTGGAACGGCTTAACTGATATAGCCCAACACCTTGATAGTATTGCAGTCAAGCCTGAATTTAAAAGGCTTCTAAGCTACTTTATTCGTAGGTTAATAAAGCAGCTTTCCTGTTATTTTTTCTTAGTAGTTATAATAAATCCATAAACGACAGCAATAACGATAAAAGCCAAGTCGAAATGGAGAATTCCAGTAACTCTCATTTATATATTTTAAAAGTTATGCAGTTTTCTTTATAGTCTGGGCAAATTGAATACTAGAAAAAATGTCAATTTGCTTGCCTACAATTAGTCTATCTTTACTTTTAATTTTCACCGTGATTTCTTTTTGATAACAATCCCGAACTAGAACATAGTAATCAAACTCTCCAGTATCATGAAATCTTAAAATAGTAAGGATTGCAAAAACCATTAAGGAGGGAATAATGTAATAAAGATCTGGAATCTTTGTAAAAAGCATGCAGTAATAAGCAACGGCCGTAACAAGACCAAACAAAACGTTTATAAAAAGATGATTTTTCTTTTTACGAACTAAACCGAGCTCGATTATTTCTTCGAAAGCATAATACCAACTGTTTTTGCCATAGCAAAAATGTACTTGATTTGGAGTAAAGGTAATGAACATAGGATTTGAGGTAATAAATTTTAGGAATGGTTCAAAAAGCTTTAAATAGTCGCTTTTTAACTCTCTCTGGCAATATTACGCATTAACTTCTTTTTTTTCTTACAATACTTCTACTACAATATAACTACAAGTTATAATTCAGAACAAAAATGTAAAACATTACTTACAAATCATTTTGTACCAGTACAATAACTCATACTTTTTGAATTAGCTTGTTATTTCTTTTAAAATGATTTCTGAAACGGCATCAATGGCTTGATTAATGATTTCTTCGGCCTCTCCATCAAAATGAAATTGCGCGGCCATTTCTTTGTTTGAGAAAACAATATGAACAAATATGGTTCCGACAGGCTTTTCTTCACTCTCGCTTCCTCCTGGCGTTGTTAGTCCTGTCAAGGCAACACAGATATCTGAATTGATATACCGTGAAAAACGCTCGGCCATCATTTTTGTAACCTCAGCTGATTCTGCACTGTATTTTTCAATTGTTCCCCAAGGAATCTGCAATAAATCTTCTTTCATTGAACTATGATAACAAACCATTCCGCCAATTAAGATTCGGCCCGAATTAAATACAGTCGAAAATTCATAACACATTTTCCCAGCCGAAGCGCTTTCAACAAATGTAATAGTCAAATTCTTTTCAATTAAGGCTTTGCAGCATTCAGTCACTTTAGAGGAAGCCATAGAAATTTTGTTTTTCAGATTATGTACTTCAAAGTAAAATCTTTCGTTTCACAAAAAATTACACTATTTATCGCAATTCTTATATTATAAGCAACTGATAATTATGCAGCTATAAGCAAGATTAGTATAAAGCAATCCCGTAATTGCTTGGTAAATTTGTAAAATGCAAACTTTAAAAAGCAGAAATCATGAAAACGACAACCCCAAATAAGGAAGATGCAAAAGTAAAAAAAGGACTTGCAAGTTCAAAAAATGAAGCCGATTTGAAATCTGTAAAAAAACAGACCGTAAAAAATGAAGCAAAACCTTCAGCAAAAGACATGAAGGATTCCTTTCCGACAAAAAAATAATACAAATCTAAAAAACTACGTTATGGAAAAGTATCACAACCCCGCTTACAATCAGCATGATCCTGATTTTATCGAACAAAATATTATTGTGAATGGCTCTTTTAATGAAGATGATTTTAAACAAGATTTAAAAGAACATGACAATCGCGAATTTGGCGAAAGTGATCCTGATTATATTGATCAAAACACTTTAGTTGATAATGATAATTATGCGCGAGATGAAGATCCGTACCAATATCAAGCAGAATTTATTGAAGATTTGAATCATCCTGCGACAGATTTTGAAAAGAACAGTAATGTCAGATCTGAAAATATTCCGAATCAAGAACGAATTGTAAATGAAGATGATGCTATTACAAATGATGATCGAAAAAATGATTTCGATGAAGATTATGATCCCGATTTAGACATGGAAAAAGATAACGACCTAGATGACGATGATACAAAGGACATGGATGATTTTGAAGCCGAACATTTTCCCGAAAATCATCCGAGAGAATAACCAATCAATTCGAACATGGATTTGACCACTCAAATTATCTGGCTTTTTGTTTTAGCTGTTCCAATTGCTTGTATCAGCTGGACGGTAACGCATGAAGAAATCTTTAAAGAACCACGAGAATGGTGTGTCAGACATTCAAAAAATAACAAGACGATTTGGTCAAGAAAAGCATTTTATCTTTTTACTTGTGAATATTGTTTCAGTCACTATGTCACAATTGCATTTTTAGTGCTTTGCGATTATAAACTTTTGTTAAATGACTGGCGAGGCTATATTTTGGCAGGATTCTCGCTGGTTTTTATGGCAAATGCTTATATGAGCCTCTTTGCTTTGCTAAGGCAAGCGATAAAAAAAGAAAAAGTAGAAATAGAAAAAATTGAAAACGAAACAGACAGCGAAAAGCTGTCAAATTAATACAAATAAAGTTTAACGAAGTAAATTATTATAATCATGGAAAATTTGAATTTTATAGATCCTTTATTACACGGAATAACGCCTGCTTCAGCTTCAAAATTATCAGTAAAAAATTTAGTTTGCGCTGGAATCGGAGCACTTTTAGTTGGTGCTGTATTGAAAAAAACAGGTCATAATAAATCGGCTGCAGTGGTTGGAAGTTTGGCACTGCCTCTTTTAAGTTCAGCATGCTACAAACAAATCTCAAAATCATACAAAGCAAAAAAAGAACATACTCATAGCAGTGGAATTGAATATAATCATTAAGATTTAGTTTCAGGTTTCAGGTTTCCTAACTGTACTAACAAAAAAAAAGCAAATTCATAGAATTTGCTTTTTTTTTATGCTCCTCGCTGAAGAACTTGAAACTTGAAACTTGAAACTTGAAACTTGAAACTTGAAACAAAAATTAAGAAAGATTAATATTTCCTTCTACCCAATTCAAAGCTTTGTTGAAATTTTCTTTTTTGAATCCGTGGAACTCACCTGGAACCACAAAACTGAATCCGTTTGTAAACGAAATAATATCTTCTGAATCCGAAATAATCGCGGCTCTATTCCATTTCCCTAAGTGTTTTAAACCAAGTAATGCATCTTGAAGCCAAGCTCCTGCAGTGAAGTTTTCAATATCAGTATCCAGAACCAATAAAAAATTAATCTCATTGGTTTGTTTCACTAGATGTTCAACTGCTGGCACAACAACGCTTAAAAAATCATCTTTTGTTACTTCTGCCAATGCTCTAAAGGCAACAATATTATCTGTAGTGTCAATTTGATGTATCATGATAGTATTAATTTTGAATGTTAATTAATGTCGAGATTATACCCAATAAAATGCATGCATAAAACTCCAATCAAAAATACTTCTTGAACCGTAATTAAGTATTATAACATCTCTTTGGAATTTTATAAAATAACGATGTTATATTGCTTTGAATCTGCATTTTAAAAATAGTCATTGTTTAAAAAACAAAAAAGCGATAATGAAATATTATCGCTTTTTCTGTTTATCCTTTAGCAAGTTTTGTTTTATCTATTTCATCAATAAAAGGAATCTGATCTTGAATTGCTGCTCTTATTGTCACTTGAAGATATTGTTCTATTTGAACAAATTTTGCTGCGTTAAGTCCGCCAACTGCTTTTTTTAGCTTACTATATGTTTTAGCTAGCAGTTTGTCATAATCACCAACGTTTTTCAAACTTGCTTCTGTCAGTTGTGCCGCTTTAGCATCATCAAGCGTAGCATAGTTATTTCCATAATCATTTATGATTTGAACTTTTTGTTGTCCCAAAGCTTTTCGGGAAACTTCATATTCATCATAAATCTTTTGAAATGCAGAAGCTTGCGGTTCAGACAAATTCATATATTGTCTTACCAAATCAGCTTTAGACTTTCCATAAATAGATTGTACAACCTCAACATCTTCTTTTAAAGACGATTGTGCAAATGATTGAACAGAAATCAATATAATTGCGAATAAAAATATTCTTTTCATCAGTTAAAATTTAAAATTGAGGTTTCTTATTTTTTGAAATCATAACTTAGAACAGCTCCTAAACCAAATTGGAATGTTGAAGCATAATCAGTAACTGCCACTGGTCCCCAGTAGTAATCCCAATAGTAGTCATATCCAACTGCAGCCGACATTGATTGCAAATAAGCATTAATATTAACGGAGAATGCTGAATCAGTTTTAACTTTTACACCCGCTTTGATTTCCCATGCAAAATAAGTTCCGCTTCCACTTTTTGGTGATTCAAGAATAGCAACCCCTAAACCTCCTCCAAGATAAGGCAATGCTTTTTGAGAGCTTGACCCGAAATAATACGTATAATCTCCCAAGATGTAGTTAATAGCTCCTTTATCATCACCAGCGTTAACTTGACCTCCTGCAGGAATACCTGCTGCAGGTAATGCCACTCTTGTGTATAAAGGCATACGAGTATCTAGCCTGTTATATTTTAACTCTACAGAAGCGTTATCCATTACAAAATACTCAAAACCAACACCATACTCAAAACCGTCTTCAACTTTTGCGTATGAAGAATCGAATTCTACTTTGTCTGAAAAGGTATAACCTCCATATAAATTAAGCAAAAACGAACCATTACCTTGTGCCGACATTGTCAGCGAAAATAAAAAAACAACGAATAATAAATGATACTTTTTCATGACTTTGATTTTTTTAATTAGTTTGTTAATTCGGTTTCTTCTAGTGTTTTTTTGCAAGCAAAATTGAACTTGTCAGTTGTCCGTCAGAAAGTCTGTTTACTTGTTTATCAAAACATAGAATTATTACTTTTTTGATTGAGTTCAAAATTATCCAAATTGATGACCCGTACCTGTTAATTAAGAGCTCATAATGGTTTCAAATTATAATTTGAAACCAATAAAATAGCCAAAACTCAAAAAAAGCCATCTCTTTTTTCTTAACAAAAAATATTCATTTTATTGATTTTCATATATTTACATTAATTTTTCTTAAAAAATTTAGTAAGCTATTATTTAATAAAGTAAAATGTGTAAAAATCTAATTCAAAATTATTATGGCAGACATTTACAAAGTAATTATCAGTCTTTATGCTGATGTTTACAAAAATATTGGGGCTGATGGAAAGCCAAAAGGAAAGAATAATACAATCCTAATGGGATCATTTGTTAAACTTTTGCCGGAGGATAATAATAATTGGCAAAAAATCCTAGCTTTTGGAAAAGAAGGCTGGATTGATAAAACCTCTTTAGGCTTTTCGCCAGCATTAAAATGTTTTTATGTAGATGTTGGTCAAGGCGATGGAGCACTGCTCGAAGTTGGCAATGACGAAAACGGACTCAAAATAATTATTGACGGAGGACCAAATGATAATTTAAGCAATTATTTAAGCAAATGGCAATACAAATATTATTTTGACAAAAACATAAAAGTACATCTTGATTATATTTTTATAAGTCATTTTGATAAAGATCATTATCAAGGTTTAATTGACATTATTAATGACGATCATTACACCATCGGAACAATTTATCACAACGGAATTGCAAAGTTTAACAATAAAAAAACGAACTTTCCAAAACAGGAGTACAATACCGAATTAGGAAAAAAATCGAAACACAATGGCGAATATTATCTTGAAACTACATTCAATACTTTAGCTGAATTTAATACTTTAAAAGAAAAAGGCGGTATGCTGGATTTACAGGAAAAATTTCTGAATGCAGTAAATACTGCCACAAGTCAAGGTCGTCTTGGTGACTTCGTACGTTTGGATCATACTAACGGCATAATTTCCTCAAAATCCATAAACAACAAAGATTTCAAAATTGAAATTTTAGGACCTGTCACTTCCAAAATCGACAACAAGGTAGTCTACAAATATTTTGATGATGAAGCCCACACTATAAATGGCCACAGTATTGTGCTGAAAATAACCTACGGAAATCGTTCTTTTTTATATGGCGGCGATTTGAACATTCCAGCCGAAGATCATTTACTGGAACATTATAATACGTCAAATCCGTTTGAGGTTGATGTGGCAAAATCCTGTCATCATGGAGCATCAGAATTTACAACTGCTTTTATGGCAAAAGTTAATCCGTATGCGACTGTAATATCGTCGGGAGATAATGAAAGCTATTCACACCCTCGCGCAGATGCCATTGGCTGTGCCGGAAAATATACCAAATCAAAAAGGCCGTTAGTTTTTTCTACCGAATTGGCCCGCTCATATTCAGAAGGAAGTACAAGAGTCAAATACGGAATGATCAATATGCGTTGCGACGGCGACAATATTATTATGGCACAAATGAAAGAAGCTGTAAGCAGTGGAAGTGTTTGGGATTTATACGAACAAAGTTTTTTTAATGAATGATTTTGTTTTAGGTTTTAGGTTTCAGGTTTAACCGCAAAGTACGCAAAGGTTTCGCAAAGCACGCAAAAAATATAAAACTTTACGTTCCATAAAGTCAACTTGAAACTTGAAACTTGAAACTTTTTAAACTTCAAACAAAAAAAAGAAGCCTGTCTTTTCCAAGACAGGCTTTCTAATAAAAAATAAATAAAAATAAACTAACTAAACACAACTTTAGTTATAACCTTGATTCTGTGTAAATTGTTTTGTAACGTCAATTGTTGATTGCGGAATTGGGAATACTCTTCTAAAAGGTTGTGAAGCTGCTTTAGCTGTTCCTGGCAAATCAAATTTTCCAAAACGAATCATTTGTGGTCTTCTGTATAACTCCCAATACAATTCAAAACCAATTTCATTATATAATTGCGTCGCATCAAGTGAAGTAAGCGCTTTTCCTGCTACACCTCCAAATAAAGCTTCTCTCTTTCTGCTTGTACGTAATTTGTTTAAATCGTCCATTGCCAAACCTACGCTTCCTTTTCTGAAGTAAGCCTCAGCTCTCATAGTGTAAATTCCACCTAAACGGAATAATGGAATATCAACATTACTGTTTCCGTTTCCTCCTTCTGGATCAAATTCATATTTAAATACACGTGCTCCTTGATTGATTTCGTTTTGAGCAAAAACAGCTTGAGCAGGGTTTTTGAAAGTCAATGATGGTGTAAAATCCATTCTTGTTGTAGTACTTTTTTCCATGTATAATGGAGAAACTTTGATACGTCCGTTGATCATTTCTAAAGAACCTGATGACAATAATATTGGTCCGTATTGTGGTCCGTATTCAATTCCTCTATTAAAGTGGAACCAAGGTAAATTAGCACTTTTCGGAACAATATCAGTTGCTGGAACACTTACATCAGTTCCGTCATTTTTAAACCAAGTTCCATCAGCATATTGGTATTTTTGTTGAAATCTTGGATCATCATGATTTCCGTCCCATGTTGCGAAGAATTCTGGAGTTGTACACGCTGCGTTAGTTCCTCTGTTTGCTGCAGAAGTTCTTTGGTTACGCTCCATACACACATATGCAAAACTGTTTGAACCATTTCTGATGTAATCAATCTTTTGAGAAATCGCAAAAATCAATTCTTTTCCATTCTCATTATCTCTTGCAAAGTTTTTGAAATAATCACTTTCTAAAGAATATTTCCCAGAATTGATTAGTAATGAAGTGTAGTAAATTACACGATCCATATCGGTTCCACCACCTGAAACTGCTCCTTCGCTGAAATTAAAGTTTGAAGTCGCGTTAAAACGATCTTTAAACACAGCACGATTCAAATACATTGTTGCTAAAAACCCATAAGCCGCTTCTTTTGTAAAACGTCCGTGGTGCGTTTGTTGCTCGCCCATGCTTGCTAAATCTGGAATCAAAGCTTCAACATCTGTAATCAATTTATCGATTTGAGTATCAGCTTTTAAAATTTGCAAAGGTGCATTTGGATTCATTGGATCTCTAAAAGGCGCTTGTCCGTACAAATCTAAAGTCGTGTACAAGTAATACGCTAAAAGTCCTTTGGCTTCTGCCAAAAATAATTTCTTCTCCGGAATTGAGCTTTCTTCAACCGATTGAATTGCAGTCAACGAACGTGTGATTCCGTTAGTCAATTTGTTCCAGTTGTCACCAACAATCGCGTTATCCGATTTCCATGTAAATTCGTGCATGTCTCTCCATTTTCCTCCATCTCCCCAGTCACTTCCACGCGTTGGCAAAATTGCTTCGTCTGTTGTATATTCTTGCAATGAGAAAACACCACCATGATCTACAAAAGTTCCGTCTCCTAATCTATCATAAGCAGCTGCAAGAGCGCCTGCCGGATTTGAAGCATTATCTCCCAAAACCTCATCCAATACTACTTCGTCAAGATTTGTACAGCTGGCAAACAACCAGATAAACGAGAATAATGCAATTGATTTGATACTAAAAAATGTATTTGTCTTCATAATAAATTATAGTTTTAAAGTTGCTCCAAAACTGAACGTTCTAGAAGTTGGATAAGCCGCATAATCAATACCAATTGATTGGTTTCCACCGTTTGATTTCGGGCTGTTGATTAACGGATCAAAACCTGTGTAATTTGTTATTGTAACTAAGTTCTGTCCTGTAATGTAAAGTGTCAAACCATTTATCCAATTGATTCCTTTTAAATCAAAATTGTAACCAATACGAGCTGTATTCAATCGGATGAAATCAGACTTTTCTAAGAAAAGTGTCGATAAAATTGGAGAGTTTGTTGGATTTGCACCAGATTCATAATAATTTGTAGCTACGTTACGATCAGAAGCTAAGTTGTTTATGTTTAAAGCATTCAATCCTGTGTTGTTCAATAAATAACCACCTGTTTGACCAATGATTGAGAAAGAGAACGTAAAGTTTTTGTATCTCATATCACTGTTAAAACCGTAATAGAATGTTGGTAATGCACCTTCAATGATAATTCTGTCGCTGTTGTCGATTTTACCGTCTCCGTTTTGATCTTTGAAAATATTTGCTCCATTTGCATCAAAACCAATGTGTTGCAATAAGTAGAAAGAACCCGCCGCGTAACCGCTTTTGTAAATATTAGCATTTACACCAGATTGTCCTGGTCCTGAAATTGTTCCTGTCAAAATTTCTGAAACTGGCAAATCTTGAATTTTGTTATTCAAAGTCGCACCGTTCATATCGATATTCCAAGAAAAATCTTTTTTGTCAATGATTTTTGAACCTAACATAAATTCAAAACCTTTGTTGATGATTTTTCCGTCGATATTTGTCCAAATTGTCGTTGTTGGGCTTAATGCTTGCGATGGCACGTTCAAGATCGCATCTGTAGTCGTTTTGTTGAAATAATCAAAAGTTCCGTATAATTTGTCATTCCATAAATTGAAATCCAAACCTAAATTGTATTGCGTAACAACTTCCCATTTCAAATCAGGATTTGGTGTTCTGTTTACTGAAACTCCATTTACCAAATTTAAATCGCTGTATAAATAATATCCGTCAGCTCCTGAAAGCGAATAACTTGCTTGCGTAATTTTGTTTTCAACTTCTTGATTTCCTGTTTCTCCCCAGCTTGCTCTTAATTTCAAGTTGTTTACTGCTGTAACATCTTCTAAGAATTTTTCTTTAGAGATATTCCATCCCAAAGCAAATGATGGAAAGTAACCATACTTGTTGTTTTCTCCAAAACGAGTCGAACCGTCAGCTCTCATCGAAGCCGTCAAAAGATATCTGTTATTGAACGTATAATTTAATCTTCCAAAATAAGACTGAAGCTCATTTTCTTGCGCATATCCAGAAACTCCAGATTGTGTTCCCGTAAAACCAGGATTTATAGATGGAGGTACTCCAACTCCTTGATTTGCTATTCCATCAACACTGAAAGCTGTTCCTGATCTTTCAAATTTTTGGTATGAAAATCCGCCTAAAGCTTCGATTTTGTGTTTATCCAAATTCAAATTGTAAGTCAAATAATGCTCGATCAAAGAGTTTCTTGAATCTAAATTATTTTGAACATATTTCCCTTTCGGATTCAAATCAGTTAAGTTTGGAAAAATAGTCGTATTTCTTTCTGATGCCGAACGGTCAAAACCAATGTTTAACTTATATTCTAATCCGTCAACAATTCTTAGCGAAGCTTCTAAATTTCCTAAAACTCTCAATGTACGTGTTACGTCATCATAAATACTTAACAAATAAGCTGGATTATAATGCGCGTTCATGTTGAAGTTCGTGTAATTTCCTTTCGAATCAAAAACTGATCTTGTTGGGTTTGCCATCAAAGTATGCACGATCAATTGTCCGTTAGAACCTCCGTCATCACTTGTTGGAACACCATTATCTTTAGTCTCACTTGCTGTAAGATTCATTTTTACTTTCAAACGTTTGTTGTCCAAAAACGATTCAGCCGCATTAATTCTTCCCGACATACGTTTGAAATTACTTTTATTGATAATTCCTTCTTGATTCATTTGTGCAATCGAAGCGTAGTAATTTCCAGACTCCGTTTGTTTTGAGAATGCCAATGAATTATTTGTCGTAATAGCAGTTCTAAAAATTACATCTTGCCAATCTGTATTTCCTCCGTGATCAAACGCTGGATCTTTGATTGCTTTTCTATACTGATCTGCATCTAAAACATCAAGTTTGTGTGCAACATTTGAGATTCCTGTGTAAGAGTCAAAAGTCAAAGTACCCTCGCCTTTTGATCCTTTTTTAGTCGTAACCAAAACAACTCCGTTTGATCCTCTTGCACCATAAATTGCTGCTGCCGAAGCATCTTTTAAAACTGTAATCGATTCGATATCACTTGTATTCAAAAAGTTCAAAGGATTTTTAGCAGATGAATTTCCGAAACCAACATTACTTCCAGACGGACTCACGTCATCATTTGACAAAGGCACACCGTCAACAACGAATAAAGGCGTACTTCCGCTTCTAATAGATCCAACACCTCTAATCGTAACATTTACTCCCGCTCCTGGCTCACCGCTTGTATTCACTACACGAACTCCGGCAACTTTTCCTTGCATTAAATTATCTACGGAAATGTTTACACCTTGTTTGAAATTTGCTGCTTCAAGTTGTGTAACTGCACCTGTTACATCTTTTTTAGACTGTTTTCCGTAACCTACAACCAAAACTTCGCTTAACTCAGAAGTATTTGGTTCTAACTGAATGGTCATGAAAGTTTTTTGTACAGCAACTACTTTAGTTTTATAACCTAAATATGAAACCTCAATTGTTTTTCCATCACCCACCGTAATTTCAAATTCACCATCAAAATTAGAAACAGCGCTGTTTGATGAACTTGTTTCCATAATCGTTGCACCTGGAATTGGCACATTGTTTTCATCAACTACTTTTCCTTTTACTTTAACTCTGTCTGCCGCTTTTGTAGTTGTAGCTTTTGGCGCCGCAGTTTTCTGAATCAAAACTAATTTTCCGTTGATATTATAATTGAAATTTGCTTTTTTTGAAAGATCATTCAAAATTGCAGAAACAGTTTCGCCAGCAAAATTTACTGTATAAGTCGTGTTATCAGCAATTACAGCTTGTCCGTAGCTGAATTTGTAATCGGTTTGTTGGCTCAATTTTGAAAATATAGAAACAAGAGTTGCTTTTTCTATTTTATTTTCTAAATTTGATTTTTTTACTAAAACTGTTTTACTATAACCTGTCTGCAAGGCTAGTAAAGCTAGAACTAAAAAGAAAAGACTCTTTAGATTTAAATAAGAAGTTTTAAAATACATGATTTAAGTTATTGGTTTTTTTACGATACTTAATTTATTCAAAGGCAGTTGTTCTCAGCAACTGCTTTTTTTTTAATCCACTTTTACTATTTCGCCATAAACTCGGAATTTAAGGTTGGTGATATACTTTATTTGCTCTAAAACATTCTCTAATGTTGCGTCTTTCTTAATGAATACCGTTAACGGCGTTGCTAATACGCGTTCATTATCATACTCAAATGAAACTCCGTATTTATATTGTAAAATGGTGATGACTTGTTTAAGTGTGGTTTGATTCAGCGTAACATCGGTGTTGTACCAATTCACCAAAAATGATTTGTCTGCCAATTGTTTGCTCAATTTATTCGATTCGAATAAAGCTTCTTCATTTGGAACCAAATCAACGCTTTGTCCTTTTGAACTCACGTTTACTTTTCCGGTTACAACAATCACTTCGCATTTTGATTTTGAAAGCTGAATGTGAAATGATGTCCCAACTACTCTAGTTTTGATTTCTCTTGAAGTAATAATAAAAGGATGCTTTTTGTCTTTGGCGATTTCAAAAAAAGCATTTCCTTTTAAAAGAGAAACTTTTCTTTCTTCTCCCTCAAATTTTTCAGGATATTGAAATAAGGAATTTGCTGCCAGATAAATTTTCGAGCCGTCACTTAATTTGATAGATTTGGGAATCGATGACGTTTTAAATGATAATTGCTTTTCGACTGCAATTTTGGGTTTCAGGAAAAATCCTAAACCAACAAGAAAAAGAATACTGGCAGCTGCCATATATTTTAAATAAGGATAAAAGGTTTTCTTTTTTCCAATTCGAAGCTGAATATTATCGTATATATCTTGAGAAACTTCATCAGGATTTCCCATTGAAGCATCATCCCATTTTGATTTTTGATATTGAGTAAAAGCAAAATCGTTCAACAGATTTTCCTCGGCAATTGTAGTTTTATTTCGTGAACTTTTATCTACTAAATGTTCTAAACTATGTTTGATTCTTTTTATCATAATACTTATTGTTACCTATAAGTACCAGAATCTTGAAATCGTACTATCGGCAAATATTATGAAAACATCAACTGAAAGTTATCTTAAAAGTTTTTATGAAAAATAATGAATGGCGCCAGCCAAGCCAAATCTTTCAAGCCTTCGCGCAATTGTTTTAATGCCGATGAAATTTGGTTTTTCACTGTTTGTTTCGAAATTCCGAGTTCATCTGCAATCTGATCGATTGACATATCCTGAAATTTGTACATCAATAAAACTTCTTTTCTTTTCTCCGGAAGTTTATCTAATAGGGAATAAAGCAAATCCATCAATTCGGGATCAATCGAGGCGAAATTGTCAATGATATAATCTTCAAACTGATCTTCTAAAATTGTCTTATCAAAGCGATTATTTTGATAGTGTTTGAAAACCTGATTTTTTACGGCACGAAATAAATAAGGTTCGATCGCATTAATATTAAGGTCGTCTTTTCTTTCCCATAAATCAATAAAAACATCCTGCACAATATTCTGCGCCAAGTCTTTATCCTGAGTCATCGTATAGGAAAAAGCATTTAGCTTTTTCCAGTATTGTGTATACGTTTTTTCAAAAATTTCAGGGTTTTTCATGGTGACTTTTGGTAGCATTTGGTGTTGTAAAATAAGGAAATACGGCACCAATACTTTTTGCCTGAAAGTTATCTTTAAATTAAATTATGAATTGCTTTGTTTTAATAATACTACTATTTTTGAGGAAAAATGATATTTGGTTTGCGATTTCTTTTCGTTTAGCTAACACAAAAAATAAATTGCAATCCTATTTTAGTAACCTCTAAAAAGCAAATTCTCTTTTTGCTGCGTCCTCAATAGTTCCACAATCCTAATTTCATAAAATCATGAAACAAATTCTGCTTGCAGCATTATTTGCCGGGGCTTTTCAATTAAGTAACGCGCAAAATGACAATTTAAAAATCAATCAAATTCAAGTTATTGGTTCGCACAACAGTTATCGCCATGCCATAGAAACTGACTTATACAATACCATTCAAGCAAAAGATACCTCGCGTTCATTAAAAGGACTGCAATACACACACATTAGCATTTCCGACCAATTAAATAAAGGACTGCGAAATTTAGAAATCGATATTTATGCCGACGCAAAAGGCGGGAAATATGCACATCCAAAAGGTTTGGATATTGCAAAATCTGAAGAAGCTTACGACCCAAACGGAGAAATGAAAAAACCAGGCTTCAAAGTTTTCCATATGCCTGATATTGATTTTAGAACTTCTTGTTATACGTTCGAAATCTGTTTGCAGGAATTAAAAAAATGGTCGGATGCTCATCCAGATCATGTTCCTGTGTTTATTACTCTGGAACCAAAAGACGGCGATGCTAATTTCTTCGGAACAAAACCAGAGGATTTTACTGCCGAAGTTTTTGACCAAATGGATAAAGTAATTCGCAAAGAATTAGGAAAAGATAAATTAATAACGCCAGACATGGTTCGCGGAAAATACAAAACGCTTGAAGAAGCTGTTCTCCACAACAACTGGCCAACGCTAAAAAATGCGAGAGGAAAATTTTTATTCTTATTAGATAATAACGGCGCAAAAAGAGATTTGTACGCATTGAATCATCCGTCCCTTAAGGGACGCGCCGTTTTTATTAATGCAGAGCCAGGAAAACCAGAAGCGGCATGGTTATTCCGAAATAATTCTGAGGATCCATCAATTTCTGATTTGGTGAAAAAAGGCTACATCATAAGAACTAGAGCCGATTCTGATACTAAAGAAGCTCGCGCTAATAATTATTCACATTTTGAAGCAGCAAAAAAATCAGGCGCTCAAGTAATTACCACAGATTATTATTTGCCGAGTACGTTCTTTAATTCTTCGTATCAAATTAAATATGACGATGGGACTTATGTTAGGACAAATCCAATAAACGGAGCGAATTAATTTGTTTAAAGTTTATTTTGTTTCAGGTTTCAGGTTCCAATAAGAACCTGAAACCTGATTTTTTTGTAAAGAAAATGGCGCACAGATTTTACGGGTTAAACGGATTGGCACAGAATTGTCTTCCTGAGCGAAGTCAAAGGACACTTTTGTTGAGACATATTGAGAGTTTTTGCGCATATCCTTCAACTTCGCTCAGGAAGACAAAAAAAATCCGCGACAATCAGTTAAACCAGTTTAAATCTGTGTGCCAATTTAATCCAATAATTTATTTCATACTCCTAATCTCGCCCGATTTCAAATCAACCGTAAAATGATCTGCAGGAACTTCGTACATGAATTTATTGAAGATAATCAAGAACAATTTCATTTGTTTTTTAAGAAGTGTCTCATTCGAAGCATCATTATTTTCCAAAAACAATTTCGATAACACTTTATATTGTTTTGCTCTTTCTGTTCCAACATCAATTAGAGCCAATTCATCGGCGCTTCTAAAACGGTAAAAATCAATCAAAAGATCATTTCCTGTCCAATTGAAATCTTCAAATTTGAAATTATTTTGAGTTAACATTTGCTCCGATTTCAATTCTGCTTCCTTCCATTCTTTCTCAAATTGGGATTTATTTTTCAGAATAAAATCAAAATCCTTATCTGATTTAATATTGGCTAAAACCAACAAATCTCTGGCAGAAACATTCAGAATAAAATCTTTAAACGCAGAAGGCCAATCGTCCTTAAGAAAACGAAGACGAACTAATTCCTTCAAATGAAAATCGGTGAACTCATGATAACTTTTGGTTTTCAAAATAGCAGCATTCCAAATGTCTTTATCATTTTGACTTTCCAAAAACTGATATTCCATTTTGTACAAATCAAAAAGTTCATCAAATCTTGGCACATTATCAATCGTAATGGTTTGAATATCTACAAGATTATTTTTTTGAATCGTCAACAATTTATAAGCCGGAATATACGCTGCGAGCGAAGGTGTTTGAATATTCACCAAAGTATTTCCGTTTTTGGTTGTTCGCGTTCCAGTATCATTAATGTGCATGTGCCCACCAAAATGAATTTTCAAACCAGCATCAGCAAAAACCTGTGCTACTTCTTCAACCGGAACTCGGTTTAATTGCCATTTATTTGGTCCTAAAAGTTCTTTAATTTCCGCGGAAGCGTCATCATTAAAATCAATCATTGGAAAATGGCTAAAAGCAATCAACGTTTTTCCTTGAAGTTTGGCTTGCGCCGAAATATCCTGAACCCACTTTATAAGGTGTTTTTTGTTGGAAAGTACATTATTATAACCTGTACTGGCTTCAGAATAGCTTTTGGAATCTTTCGGGTCTTCTCCATTTTTCTTCGGAATGTAGACATTTCCGTCAATCGCCATCAACCAAAGACCGTCAATGGGTTCTACAACATAACTTACATCTGGAACTTCGTAGCCGGGCGCCACTTCATACACTCTATTTTTCAGAGCCGAAGCTTCGATAGCTTTTGAATAATTATAGTTTTGACTGTCGTAAGACGAAAAAGGAGTTGCCCAAAACTTGTTTTTTTTATTCGGATAAAAACCGAAATTCTTGAGATCATCGGTTATGCCTAAATAACCCATTTTAGCAATATCGGCTGTTATGACAACTGGCTGTTCGATATTCATGTTTGGCTTATACATGCCGTCTTTGCTAAAAATGGGTTGGCTTTTTCCTTCTTTCCCTAAAAAATCTTCTTTCCCCGATTCCTGAGCAAATGGTCCAACCGGATCATGATTTCCAGTGGTTATAAAAAACTCAATATCATATTTTTTTTGATATTGATCTAAAATTCTTTGCAATCCGCGTACGTGTATCGGCTGTCCGTCATCGGTGTAATCGCCTGGAAGCGCAACGTATTTTATCTTTCTTTTTGCAATATCTTCCAGCGCTGCGATGAAGGCAAAATAATTTTCATTGAAAATTCTCGTCGAATGTAACTGCGAGGCCATCGTTCTTATTAACGCATATTTTTTTGTTTTGGTATTCAAAACACCTTTAAAATCATTATCTGAGAATGTTCCAAACAAATCTTGAAGATGAACATCAGACAAAAAAGCGACCTGAACGCCTTCTAAATTCTTAGTTTTTTGGGCCGAAATATCATAATTGGAAAAAATGAAAAATAAAAGAACTGCGAATATTTTATATGGAGATAAAAATTTGGGATTCATAGAAATGGGAGGATTTGAGGCATTAAAAATGGTTTGGCAATTTTATAAATTTAATCGCTCAACATCTTTATCTTATTGTTATCGAATGATAATGTTTTCTTTTAAACTATATTTAGTTGACAAAAGCAACTATATTTCATATATTTGTAATCTAAAAATCAATTTTTCAAATTATGAATACGCTTACTTCAAAAATTAGAAGTTTCAATCGCTTTTATACCACACATTTAGACATTTTAAGCCAGCATTATCTTGACAGCAATTATTCTTTGACTGAAGTTCGAATTCTTTACGAAATCAGCGAAAGCGAAATGATTACGGCTCAAAAAGTCGCTCAAATCTTAAATTTAGATAAAGGATATTTAAGCCGAATATTGAAACGTTTTTCAAAAGAAGATTTAATTGAGAAAGTTGCGTCGAGCGAAGACAAACGCGCCTTTAATCTAAAATTGACATCATCTGGAAATACCTTGATGAAAGATTTTAATTTGAAATCTGAAAAACAGATTGAGAATAAAATTGAAAATCTGAATTTCTTTGAAAAAGAAAATTTAGGGCAATCCATACAAACTATAAAAAATCTTTTGACGGAAACTAAACCAAGTCCAGAGGATATAAGTTACCGATATAACATTTCTCCTGGCGACATTGGGTATATTATTTATTTGCACGGATATATTTATGGAAATGAATCTAATTTTTCAAATGAATTTGAAAAGTATGTCATCAAAACCTTTTATGATTTTTTAGAAAAATATTCTCCCGAAAACGATCGCCTTTGGATGGCCGAATATAACAACAAAATTGTAGGTTGCATCGCCATTGTTCATCAACCAAAAGAAGAAGCGCAATTAAGATGGTTTCTTCTAGATCCAGCATTCAGAGGTTTAGGAATCGGAAAAAAACTTTTAAATGATGCCGTAGCTTTTTGTCGTGAAAAAGAATTCAAAAATGTCTTTTTGCTTACCACAAGTCTGCAAAATACAGCACTTGAAATGTATAAGAAAGTTGGTTTTCAACTTACAAAGTCTGAAGAAGTGGAAGAATGGGGAAAAACTTTCAATGAAGAACGATACGATCTTAAATTGGATTAAAATTATAAAATAAGAAATGCATTGTTCTTTTTTAATCTTCTTTCGAACTTTTAAATAATAGAAAAGGCTGTCATTTCTGACAGCCTTAAATTACATTAAAACCTAAAATTAATGTATCTAAAGCCATATGGCGAATGGCTTTAAATTATTTTTTGATAAATCGTCTGGTCGTTTGTTTGCCATCTTTTTCAAGAACAATAAAATAAATTCCTTTTTTCAAATGTGAAACATCCACACCATTTGAGTTTATTTTTTGTGATGAAATAGTTGTACCAGATTGCGAATCAATAATACTTACATTTCCGCCAGAAACATTGCTGGTAACAAAAAGCGTATTATCGGTCGGACTAGGATAAACATTCAAAACAGTAGTTTCGGGTTCGGTTTCTACAGTTTGTGAGGCCATTTTAGCTGTTCCGCCAGTTTTTGTAATTTTAATCCAGTTAATATTCATTCCTGTATTTTGAATGTAAATTCCAAAGTTGTAAGTTCCTGCATTTACATTTACGGTTTGAGAAACTGTTTGCCAATTTTGCCATCCACCAGTGTTTGGAATATCAACATTTCCTAAAACAATTGATCCTCCATTTAAATCAGAAGATAATTTACCCCCGGTAACCGCACTTGCTACTCGGTATTCAATCAAATAAGAACCTGTGGTAGGAAAATTAATATTGTTATAAGCCATCCAGTCACCGGTTTCTGTATATCCTACGTTTGATCCTCCGCCAGTGTCTGTTGTGGCTTCAACCTGAATTCCACTCATGGCCGAATAATCCTCAGCCTGAATTAAAACTGAAGTTTGAGAACTCGTTGTCGGAATTAATTTCCATTGTCCACAAGCCTGATTGTTATTATCCCATTGCTGAATAATAGCGCCAGAAGCTGTACTTGCTCCAGCAACCTCGACAATTCTACCGCTGTGACGCGCAACAATTTTATAATAACCGTCTCCAGTAGAGACCAAAATAAACTGCTGATTTGTTGTTGCGTTATAAGGATATTGCTCTAAACGTGCTCCATTTGCTTTATTAAAACCATTAATATCTAAAGACAAACCACTGTGATTTGCAATAATCTTATACATTCCGTCTCCCAAATGTGTAAATACAAATTTCTGATTGTTTCCAGAATTAAGTGCACCCTGATTAATTCCAGCGGCATTTGCCATACTAGAATTCCAAACATCCATATATAAGCCACTGTTTCTGTTTTGAAGAAAATAAGTCTGATTTCCTAAAGTTGTGGTTCCATTTGCAATAATACGGATTGAGCTTACTTTGTCATTCCAAGTTGTGTTTAAACAAGAGTTATCCGAATTAATTACGGTTGAAGCACCTGCAAAATTATCGTCCTGATATAAAATTGCCTGATAACCTTGCGTAATTTTAAGCGACGAAATATCATCATTTAAAACGCCTAAAGTATTTAAACGCGCTAAATTATAATCACCAATTGTTAATCCGCCAGAAAAACCAGTATAATTACAATCTTTATAAACAGTCACTACATCTGTTGTAGCGGGAACAGAAGGAACAGTTCCGGCATATCCTCCAAATACAGCAATTACTTTTGTAGGTTGAGGCGAATGTAGTGATGGCGATTGATCTGCAACATCGTCATAGGCAAATCCGTAAGCGAGATTATCAATACTGATTCCTGGTAAATGCCAGAATTTTGAATAATGATTGGTTGGATTTACCTGATAATATTTAGAAGCATCATACCAATTTTGTTGTCCCGGATTTGTTGTTGTAACATTTACAACATGCCTGTTTATAGCGGCAGTTAATTGTGCCTGAATTACTAAATCCAGATCGCCGTCTACAAGTCTTCTGTCCAGAACACCTTTTCCTTCAAGAGCTTCCTGCGTTGATGGTCGATATTGAACTCTTCCTGTTCGTCCTACAAATCCACCTGATTGTCCAACCATTTCCAGTTGTTCACCTATAACTCTTCCTTTAAAAACTCCGGCATCTCCAGCATAAAAAATTAAATCTTCATTTTTGTATTTGTTCCAAATTGCATCAATGTATGATTTTAAATAATTAGCTTGTGGACCAGCTGTAGTCCCTCCTGTTCCATCGGCAAAAGCTGGAGTTTTGGAAGGCGCTGTAATTTCGCCAGTTGCATCATTAACACAACCTTGAAATTCGGCTGGAACATTTGCTTTAAATGCTGCCACGATATCAGCGTGTTTTTTTAATTCTCCAACACGTTTCTGATAACCATTTGCTCCAAATAATTCAAGTCCCATTGGATATTTATACGAATCAACGCGAGTTGGATTCCCGAAGAAACCATATTGGTTGTTACTTAATTCAATCATTTCGTAAAGAATTCCCTGATTTGGGTCTGTTGCATTTTGCGGATTTGGAGATGCATAACCTGAAGGCGCGCCACTAGCTCCAAAAAAGTAGAAATACAATTGTTGCCCTTTTGATATAAAAACCCTGCAACCTGCAATTAATGGCAAAGTGAAAGTTTTATTGGGAATTTCACTCAATTTTGTAAAACAAGCCGCGTATTTAGAATTTTGCCCCGGTCCTGTATTTCCTCCAATCGTTGGTCCTGTAACCGTATTATAAGAGGAATTCATTGGCAAAACCTGACTTGTTTTGGCATCTACCCAAACATGGTTTCCTGTGGTATAATCTATACCCACAATGGCCACATAGAGTTCATTATCATTAAATGTCGAAGCATTTGCAATTGTAAAAGGAATTGGACCTTGCCCGTACATAACATTTGATAACACTAAAAATAGTGTTGCCAGAAAAGAAAATCTTTGAAGTTTAATTTTTTTCATATCTAAATAATTTTGGGGTTATGTAAATAGATTTTAAACCAAAGCCACTTCTTTATAATGACTTTTTTTTATGATCCATCAGGTGTAATTATTGTGCTATTCTTAAATTTAAACTTCAGTTATTGAACCGATATTTTTTCTTAAAATTTAAATTACACCCAATGGATTTTTTTGATTATTTCTTAATCAGTTTTTTAGACCAGCTTTTTTGGTCTGATTTGAAGTTCAGAATATAAATGCCACTTTTAAGTTTACTGACTTCTATCGTACTTTCATTACTTTCCGATTTTGTCTGAAGTATCAAAGTGCCCGAATTATCATAAATTGTAATCACTTTATTGTCTAAATTATCTGGTGATGAAAGCTGTACATAATCGCTTGTAGGATTTGGATACATTGCAAAAATGGCTTCTGCTTCCTGAGGCTCTTCAATACTATTTAATGCTTTTTTCGCTGTCGATGCTGTTCCATAAGCTTCAATTTCATACAACGAATATCCGTATGGAGCCAAAGCTTTTGCGGTACATAAAATCCTGATGTATCTTCCTGTTCCGCTTACGGCTAGATCATCTGTACCTCCGTCACTTGCCGTTTGAGTATTTATGGTTTCGTTTTCAGTAAAAACATTATCCGTAGAAATCTGAATTTTATATTGTGTAGCATAAGCTGCTTCCCATTTTAGAACAACCCTATTAATGTTGTAATTGCTTCCTAAATCAACATAAATCCACTCTGATGCATTAGCAAAAGAACTTGCCCATCTTGTTCCGGCATCACCATCTGTGGCTTTGGCCGATGTAAATGTTGCATTTTCTTCTGTAGACGCTGTTGTAGTTTTAGCCAAGGCCAAATTCACATTCGGGTTTGGCGCAATAGTCTTAACTGTTACATCACTGAAAACTCCTGTTGTCAACGTTCCGTTTGCGTGAGAAGTAACCGCCATTCCCACATAAATTGTACTTGCCATTGCTATAGTTCGTGCTGAGCCAATTTGCGTCCAAGTTGTTCCATTATCCGAGGAATACGATGTAAATACATTTCCTGATCGTACCAATCGAACCCATTTTGGCGCAACTCCTCCAACACCTTCAAAAACAGTAGTTCCAGAAGTTGTATCTCTTGATAAAAACTCAATACCAGCACCCGGGCTTGCATCGGTCATGGCGTGTTTGGAAGTTGGTGTAAGCGTTTCACGAAACATAACTCCCGCTTTAGCGTATGTACTGGTATTAGTTAATGAATTTACTTTTGCAATAATTTCAGCATCACCTGTTATAGGCTGATATACATATTGAAACTGATCACTTCCTTCCCAAATATCGTTTCCTGAGCCTTTTATTGTGAAAGTTCCGTTAGTATATGTTGCTTCTCCTGCAGGTGTAACAGCTCCCAAATCTGTACTAACCCAAGGAGATGGCAATCCTGCTGGTGGATTTTCTGTAGAAACCAAGTCTAAAGCTCTTATGTTATCAAAATAATAGGTGTTTCCAGAGCTTGTTCCCGGTTCAAATAAAAACACAAAACGACTTATTTCGCTATCCAATGTTGAAGCATCTGGCGAACTTGCGTACGTAAAAATTACAGTATGCCAAGTATTTGTTTGCTTTACAACGCCTTGATAAACGCTATGTCTTCCGGCAGGATAATTTGACGGAATCGAAGCATTACTTTCAGCTTGCCACGAAATTATAGAACCAACCGGCGCCGAAGTATAAACATCCATTGCAAATCTTTTAGTTCCAGCTTTGAAATCACCAATATTTGCCATTGTTGTATTGAATGAGAAATTATCATACAACTCGGTTGATTTACGAACGTATTTTGCCACATTCGATGAAGTATTTATTCCGCTTGCATTTGGATTTGCCGAGTTTGGAGTATACGTTCCAATAGCATCTCTAAAAGTAATATTGTGCGTATTTTGATAATCTTCATACACTACACCTTGAGTAAAAGTATCTGGAAGTTTTGTAGAACCAATTCGAATATTGTCAAAATAATACGTATCACTTGTATAAGAGCCCGAATTGAACAACAAAACCATTTGGTTGACAGCAAGATTTGAAGTTCCTAAATCTGGACTTGAATTATAATAAAAAGTCAGTGTTTCCCATTGATTTTGTTTTGTTGTAATCGCTACATAATTACTATTTCTTCCTGTTGGATAATTTGCAGGGAGCGAAGTTGCACTGTTTTCTAAATTCATACTAACCACAGTTCCAATTGGCGCTGTGGTATAAACGTCAATCATTACTTTGTTCGTCTGATTTTTTATTAAACCTGCATCTTCAATTGCGCTTTGTGTATTAAAGAAAAGTACATCATATTGTTCTGTTACATTTCGAACGTACTTTGCCACATTCGCGGAAGCGTTAACAGAATTTGATCCTGGATTTGCCACAACAGAATAAGTTCCTGTTGTTGTTCCTTTTATAATTTTATTGATTCCGTCGTAATTTTGCAAAACATCTGTCGCAATAATTGGTTTTTCTGGCGCCGCTTTTGTCAGCAAATTATCAAAATAATATGTCGCTCCCGAATTAGAATTAGATTCAAAAAGAATTACAACATTATTGATTGACAATGCACTTGTATTAGGATCAATTACTTTTTCGAATTCAAATTCTATAGTTTCCCATTTGTTTTGAACTGTAGTAGTCGCTTTAAATCCGCTATGTCTTCCTGAAGGATAATTAGTAGCAGTCGTAACTAAACTGTTTTCTAACTGCATTGAAATTTTCGTTCCAACAGGCGCAGAGGTATAAATATCAAAAGAAAGTTTTTTTCTCCCATAAACATAATCATTCGCATTTGTAATGGTTACATTTTTAATATTCAAGACATCATATAATTCTGTTGAATTTCGAACATATTTTCCAACCAAAGTTGAAGTGTTAATTCCTGTAGCCGAAGGATTTGCAACAGCTTCGGTCAAAACACCGGTTTTTACAGGGTAAAGCACATTTCTGTTGGTTTGGAAATCTTCATGAATTTTCTCTATCGGAAGCGGAACTTCTGTAGTTACGGGTAATTTATACGTATTAGCATTACAACCACTAACGGTTGCAACAACCGAAACATCTCCGCCTGTTGTTCCCCAATTAACTGTAATTGCATTTGTTCCTTGTCCAGAAACTATAGTTGCTCCAGACGGAACTGTCCAATTGTAACTTGCACCAGAAATCGTATTGATTGAGTATGTTTTACTGGTTTCATTTTGATACACTTTATTATCTCCAGTTACAGCATATTTAAAACTTCCGTCATAAACGCGCACATAATCAACTTGTAACTTAGCTGGAAAATCACCCGGAATTGGCGCTACACCAGAACCATTTACACTTGTGTAAGGCGTTCCTGCACTACCAACAGCAAGATTTAAAATGATATAAAATTGATTGTCATTAAATGGCCATCCTCCATTTACAGTAGTATTTGGCGTTGCGGTATGAAATAAAACATCATCAACATACCATTTAATGATATTTGGCCCCCATTCTACTGCATAAACATGGAAATCAGACGACAAATCTGTTGGCGAACTGTAACTTCTTCCTGTGAAGTGATAACCGCCTCCATCATAATGAATGGTTCCATCTATCGATTTTGGATTTCTGTGTTTGGCTTCCATAATATCGATTTCACCCGTATATGGCCAATTTCCAACGCCATTTGCAGGCAACATCCAAAAAGCTGGCCAAGCTCCTTGTCCATTTGATAGCTTCATACGAGCTTCAACTCTACCATATTTAAAAGAGTATTTTCCATCCGTAATTAATTTTGCCGAAGAGTAAGGCTGATCCGGATAAGCGGCATTTGGATCGTATTTGGCTTCAATGTTGAGATAGCTGTTTGATCCTTCTTTTACAATTGTTGCCTGATTTGGATCGTAGCGTTCTGCTTCAGCATTTCCGAAGCCACAAAGCGATGGACAACCATTTCCTGAGACACTTTGCCATTTGGCAGCATCAACGGTTGTACCATTAAATTCATCAGACCATACTAAGGTATTACATTGTGCATGAGTCTTTAGAAAAGGCATAATTACAAATAATGCCGTAATACATAATCGCTTAAATAAATAGGAATTTCGTTTCGGTGGTCGGCCGAAAAAAGAGTCATTTTGTTTCATTTCTTTTGGTTTATTTGTTAGTAAAGCACATTCGTTTTATAAAAATCTATTCCTAAAAACAGACTAATATTCCGACGAATACAGCGCAATATTAATTAATAAACCAGTCAAAACTTACATTTTAGACTACGGTTTGACTACGGTGTTCATAAAAAATTGTAATAAATAGCGTTCAAAACCAATAAAACTGCTTGAGATTTTACTTATATAAAATTTTAAAAATTGAGGATAAATTCTGTAATGTTAGCATCAGAAGGCAACTGCAATTTTTTCCTTATGCGGTATCGCGTATCTTCAACGCCTCTCACAGAGATTCCTAAAAGCGGCGCAATTTCCTTTGTATTAAAGTTCATTCTAAGATAGGCACACAAACGCATATCCCGAGGGGTCAATTCTGGAAATCTGGCTTTGAGCCTTTGCATAAAATTGTCATGAAGTTGGTTGAAGATTTCTTCAAATTCATTCCAATGTTTGTCGCCCTGCAATTCATGATCAATCAACTTATTGATTTTTGCAAGTAAATTAAAATTCACAGTTGGATCATTTTTCTTGTCTATTTGTCCAATAAGTTCTTTAATTGAAAGCAGAATCTCATTCAAATGTATCAGATTGACAGTATTCGAAGCCACTTTCGCATTTTTAAGATTGATTGTTGCTTCGAGGTTTTCACGCATTATTGCCATATTTTCTTGTTCCAAAGCTAATTTTTGCTCATTAAGTTCTGCTTTATTTCGAAGCAATTCTTTCTCCTGATTTAAAATTAACTGCTGACGTTCGCGCTCTGCAACCGTTTTTTGGTATTGAATAATGACATAAATTAAAACTCCAAAGAGCGCCAAATATAAAATATACGCCCAAGTTGTTCTGTACCACGGTGGCAAAATTTCAAAACTAAAAACTGCTTCCTCACTTACAACATCATAAATATTTTTTGCTCGAACATGAAATACATATTTATTTTCAGGAAGGTTTGTATATTCCTTTTCCGTCTGAAGGCTATATTCTGACCAAGTTGGTTCAAAACCTTCAAGCCAATATTCATATTTAGTTGCTTCAGCATCATCAAAACAAAGCGAGGCAAAAGAAAAATGCATGGCATTATTAGAATAAGGTAAAACAGCAACTAATTTATCATTAAGAGATCCTGTTTTATTTGGCAAAACATCATATCGGCTGGAGAATAACAAACTGTCTTTTGGAAAAATACATTTAACTTCAGAAATAACAGCTTTGTATTTCATCTCATAATTTTTCCTCTTAGAAGCACTATAGTGAATTAATCCATCTTGAGTTCCAAAAAAAACATCGCCACTTAGAGTAGTCTGAATATTTTCAAATCCAGGAACATACAAATAACGAAGTTTTCTAAAAGGCAATTCTCCAATTTTAAATTGTCCATTAGATTGTTTATTCATTTTTCCAGTATTTTCTCCCGAAACATACCAAATGTTGTTTTGATTATCTGGTTTTAGCAAACGAATATGATTTTCTAATCCAAGATATTTTTTAAAAACAGGGTCTGGAATCATTTTTTCAGAGGGCAAATTTTGTTTGTAAACCCCTTTTGTTGTTCCAAAATAAATTTGATTATCAATCTTAAAAGTATTCAAAAACAAACTCGACGGAAAGCCGCTTTTGTCATTATAAAACTGAATTTTTGAAACTGAATCGAATTTTTCGGAAAACTTAAGCCTAAAAATTCCCTTATAACCATGTGAAATCCAGACATTTCCTTTATTGTCTGTTTCGATAACGCGACAACTTTCTTCAAAGCCTTTTATCTTATGTTGATAAACCCAAGAATTGTTTGTTTTCTTTAAAAGATACAAACCTGTATAACCGCCAACTAACAATAATTCAGGATGATTTGGCATAAGAATTCCTTTCCATGCGCCATCAATTTTGGCTAACGCTTTCGCAGAATTTCCATTGATTTCAAATATTCCGTTTTTTTCAAAAGCCAAAAGTGTGTTGTTAAAAATGCCAATATTCCAAACATTTTCAGACATTCCAGCAATATGCTGAAAGCTTATATTTTCTCGTTTTCCATTTTTATAATCTTCCCAATCGATCCAGAACAAACCATTATCTGTACCGATGTACAATTTATTTTGATAAATCTGACTACAATATATTTTGGTTTCAGAATTAGAACTATCCAAAATTCTAGATAAAGGCGAAGAAATCTGGATCAACGAAATTCCTTCTTTTAATGTTACCCATAAATTCCCCTCTTTATCTGTTTTAAGATTAGTCACATAATCATTTTGCAGACCCATTTGTTTATCAATATGCTGAATCATTTTTCCTTCACCATTTATGACTATCAATCCAGTTTGACGGGTTCCAATCCCAAAATAACCGTCTGAAAGCTGAATTCCTGCCGAAATTTGATTCTGCTTCAATAAATAATCTGCTTCAGTTGCAAAACGCTGGATCGTTTTATTTTTATAAGTGAAAAGACCATTTTTCTGTGTCAATAATAAAAGCCCATTTTGAATGGCAAAGATTTTCCTAATCTGCATTCCAGCAATTTTTTGGCCATCGGCGACAGCTACTAATTTATCATGCTGCAATTTCAAAAGACCTTTTACATTATCGGTCACATACAATTCATTATTGACTTCAAAGAAATCATCAAAATTTTCTTTTTCCTGTAAAACTTTGATTTTATTATTTTTATAGATAAATATACCTTCATAAGAAAAAAAAATCACCTCATTATTTCGGACAATGGTACGCTGAACATCACCAAAATTGCGAGATGAAACGGGAATCAATTTTACTAAAGAATTATATTGATACTGACCGTTTGGCAATTGAATTACATATCCCAAATCGCCTTGCGCCCCAATGTAGATTTTATCTTTTTTATCAATCGCCATAGAGCGGATCATACTTTTATTTTCTGGTTGCGTTACGATACTCCATCTAACGCCATCAAATTGCATGATCCCAAAATGATTGGCAAAAAACATCATGCCTTTTGAATCCTGCAATACATCCCAATTTTCTGATGCTGCTTTGTATGATTTTGAAGTGTAATTAGTAATAAAAGGAACCCCAATCTTTTTGATTTGAGATTTGATGACTGGCGAAATAAATAATAAGGATAAAACTAAAATTCTAATTTTAAATTTTGTCATTCTCATTTTGTCTGTAGGTTAATTTTGTGATCTTAAGAAATCACGATCCATAAAATGCCCCTTTGGGAAAAGGCTCTTTTATGAAAAAACCATGCTATTTTCTTTGCAAATCATTATAAATTCATCATAAAATACTTGCTAAAAAAATGAATGCATAAATTCAAATATATGAAATTTAATTTTAATGTAACAAATTACATTCAAATAAGAGAATATGATAATTTAAAAATTCTAAACCCCAACCATGAATTTTGACAAAATTGTATCCGAATTAAAAATCAAGTTTTTCAATTAATTCTTCATAAGAACTGAAAAGTTCTGCCCCTTCTTCTTTTAAATCTTCATTATTGTAGCCGTTTGCGAAACCGTAAACTTTAAATCCGCCTTGAATTCCAGCCTCTACTCCTGCTTTGCTGTCTTCCAAAACAATGCAATCTTTTACGGCAAAACCCATTTCTTTTGCGGCGTGCAAAAATATTCCGGGTTCTGGTTTCCAACTGTTGATTTGATACGAACTGAAAATTTTATTTTCGAATTTATCCAATAAACCCGCTACTTCAAGATTCAACCTTATTTTTTCGACCGGGCCACTGGAAGCCACGCAATACGGAATTTTTAATTTTTCGATAAATTCGACAACACCTTCCATTGGTTTTACCTGTGTTTTGAAAGCTTCAAAACTTTTTTGACGATATTCTTCTTCAAAATTTTCAGGAAGTTTTTGATCAATTGCTTCTTCAATATGTCGGAAACAATCTTTTAAATTTCGTCCGTTAAAATTGCGGTAAGCATCTTCAATATGCATTTCGAAACCATGTTCTGATGCCATTTCAAGCAAAATTCCATTCCCAATTTTTTCCGTATCGACTAAAACTCCATCGCAATCAAAAATTATACATTTAACCATTTTACTGATTTTCACTTAATTAGAATTCATACTTGTACAAAAGACAAGTATTGAAATTTACTAAAAAAAATCCAAGCCAAAAAGCCATTGAAATGCAAACCCTACCAGATATTCAATACTTCTGTACAAAATTACCCTACTTCTGTATTTGTATGTGGCATTTGATTTGTAATTTTATAATCCTATCGAACCTATTAAAAATAAAAAAATCAAATTGTGAAAAAACAACTTTTTCTACTAACCCTTTTGACTGGCACATTTGCCTTACATGCTCAAAACAAAACAATCACAGTAAGCAATTCCCTTAAAATTGATCGCGAATTTGAAACAGTCGAATTGACTAAAAAAGCACTCGGATTGGATGCCAATGCTAAATTGGAAAATTACGCCATAAAAGATAAAAGCAACAACACTTTCGTAGAAACCCAAACGGTAGATAATGACGGCGACGGAACGACAGATGTATTACTATTTCAGCCGAAAGTCAAAGCTTCATCCAAACAAGATTTTGAAGTTTTTGTGGGAACAAATCCAAATGCTTCGAAAGTAATTAGTTGTTATTCTCGTTTTGTTCCAGAACGAACAGACGATTATGCATGGGAAAACAACAAAGTCGCTTTTAGAACCTACGGACCTGTAGCGCAAAAAATGGTGGAAGATAAAATTCCAGGCGGTACTTTAACGAGCGGAATGGATGCGTGGCTGAAAAGAGTCGATTATCCAATTATCAATAAATGGTACGAAAAAATGACTTCTGGAAAAGGAACGTATCATAAAGATACTGGCGAAGGTTTAGATAATTTTCATGTGGGCGATAGCCGTGGTATTGGCGGAATTGCAGTAAATGTAGATGGGAAATATTATTTTTCTAAGAATTTCATCAGCTGGAAAACCATCACGACGGGTCCAATTAGAACGAGTTTTATTTTGACTTACGCCGATTGGGATGCGAAAGGAAACAAGATAACCGAATCAAAATTAATTAGTTTAGATTACGGAAGTTATCTTTCTCGTTTTGAAACTACGCTTACCGGAGCAAAAACAATTTCAGTTGGATTGACTCTTCATGAGAAAAAAGGAACTATTGGTACAAACCTAAAAAATGGCTGGTTGAGCTACTGGGAACCAATCGACGATTCTGAAATCGGATTAGGATTAGTGGCTCCAAAAAACACTTTAGCAAGTTTTGACAATCACGTTACAAACGAAACTGATTTAAGCAATTTGTATGGAAATATTCCGCTTAAAAACAACAAGGCAATTTATTACACCGGTTTTGGATGGAAAAAAGGAAGTCCGTTTCAAAACAAACAAGAATGGGAAACGTATTTGACTTCTTTTGCAGAAAAAATTAATAATCCGCTTATTGTCAAAGTAAAAAAATAAAACTATTGGCTACGGGTTTTACGGATTTAAACAGGTTCATACTGATATACTTTTAAATATAACCTGTATAAATCAGCCTAAATCCTTAAAACCCGTGGGCTAATATTATCTTGAAGAAGGCAAATAATTTTCTTTTAGTATAATTTCTAAAGGAATATAGTGCGTGTTTTCGGCCGGCTCTTTAAGAACTAACTTTTTGTATAGATAATTAATTCCCATATAGCCTTGCTCCTCTGGCCTTTGGTTAATTAAGAAATCAATAACGCCCTTATTCAAATATTCGACATTCTCTTTCAATAAATCGAAGCCAATAATTCGCACGCCCTTAATATTGTTTTTTTCTAAAAATCGAGCGACAATATAAGCTCTTGAATTAGGCACAAAAACACTGTGAATGTCTTTAAACATCTCAAGATTGAGCTGGTCTGTTCCAGAATCTTTTACAGTAATTTCCGAAAACTTAAAATTGGTAAGATCATTATTATCTTTAAAATAAGAATAAAAGCCATCTATTCGTTGCAGATATACGGATGTACTTTCAATTTCTCTTGCAATTTTGAAAATCAAAACTTTCCTTTCATTTTTTACTGCAAAACTAATTAGTCTTCCGGCAAGGTAACCACTCTGAAAAGCATTTTGCCCCACATAAGCATGTTTGCTTTCTTCAGAAATATTTGAATCGATCATCACAACTGGAATATCCTTCTTTTCATATTCCTTTAAAAACCGAATGGAGTCTTCATAAAAAATAGGTGCAAAAAGCAATCCTTCGCAATCAAATTCCAAGACTTTTTTAATTTGCTTCTGAAAAGATTCTGTATTAAAATCGTAGAAAAAATAATCCAATACAATTCCGAATTTCACAAATTCTGCTGCCGCTTTTTCTACTCCCGAAATCTGACTTTTCCAATATTCCAAATTTTCATACTTCGGCAGAAAAACTGCAATATGAAATTTCTTATTTAATGCTAAATTACTCGCTAAAATATTTCGTTTATAACCATACTCTTCGATAATAGCATTCACCTTATCTACGTTCTCTTGAGCTACCTGTCCACGATTGTGAATAATCCTGTCGACCGTTCCTGGTGAGACATTAGCAAGTTCTGCAATTTTTTTAATCGTTATGATATCGCTTATTTTTAAGTTAAAAAATTCTATTAGCTCTGTAAAATTATTATTTTTTTTATCAAATATAAGTTGTTTTACATCACTTTTTATATACATTTGTAAAAAACCGTGTGCGTACACGCAAAAATACACAAACCATCAAAACAGCACTATTTTTTGTAATATTTTTTTCGCTTTAGCGGAATGAAAAAATTTAATTGAAATTAATAATGATTAATGATTCAAAAAGTTCATTATCAAATATTTTAATCGAATCATTTAAACAAAAACTATAAATAATACAAAACGATAAAATAAGCTGTTTCAATTGTTTAAATTCAAGCGAAAAGCAAAACATGACAACAGGAATATAAATAACACGTAAATTACTAAAAACCAGTATTTTAAAATATTTTATCTAAACAAAAAAGTAAAGACTATTTGTTCTGTAAAAACAGACAATAATAAAATATAAAACCAAATAAAATGATAGTAGACTCATTACACAATGCAGCAAAATATTATGGATTACATCCGAATTTCAAAAAAGCTTTTGATTTTGTAAATCAGAATGATATTAGCGAGCTTGAAGAAGGCGTTATCGAAATTGCTGATGGACTTAAAGTAATTGTAATTGCAGGACAAGGAACAACTAAAGAGGAAAGCATAAAAGGTTTCGAATGCCATGACAAAAATATCGACATACAAATTGTTGTAAAAGGTCCAGAAACTTATGCATGGAAGCCAAGAGAGAAATGTGTAAGTCCAAATGGAGATTATAGTGATGAAAAAGATGTTCGTTTTTTTTATGACAAACCAGATATGTTTTTTCAGTTGCAGGAAAAACAGTTTACTATTTTATTTCCAGAAGATGTTCACGCCGCTATGATTGGCGATGGTCAATTGAAAAAACTTGTTTTCAAAGTAAAAATTTAATCATGAAATCTATTCAAAATACAATTGAAATTATTGCAAACCAAGGCATGCTCCCTTTGTATTTCAATACCGATCAAACAGTCAGTATAGAAGTATTACGTGCTCTATATAAAGCAGGAATCCGAGCAGTAGAATATACAAACCGTGGCTCAGAAGCTTTAGCAAATTTCAGAAAGATGGTTGAAGTACGAAATGCCGAAATGCCCGAAATGCTTTTAGGGATTGGAACCATTAAAAATGAATCACAAGCCAAAGATTTTCATAGTGCAGGCGCTGACTTTTTCATAAGTCCGGGTTTTGTTCCAGAAGTTGCGGCTTTTTTAAAAAGCAACAACTTATTATACGCGCCTGGATGCATGACGCCAACCGAAATTATTGCAGCTGAAAATGCTGGCGTTTCATTCATAAAACTTTTTCCTGGAAATATCCTTGGTCCTGACTTTATGAGCAGCATCAAAGATGTTTTTCCTAATTTGACTTTTATGGTCACTGGCGGTGTTGATACTACTTACAGCAGTATTCAGAGTTGGTTTACAGCTGGTGTAAATGCAGTTGGATTAGGAAGCAAATTGATTACTAAAAAGCGCATGATTGAAGAAGATTATGCAACCATCGAAAAGGAAACAAAAACGGTCCTAGACATTATTCAGACTACTAGAAAACAATCATAACTACATGGATTCATTATTAAACTTAAAAGGAAAAATTGCGCTTATAACAGGCGGTGCCGGCGTACTTGGAAGCAACTTTGCTAATGTTTTGGCTAAACAGGGCGTTATCGTTGGAATTGTTTCTCAATCGCTTCAAAAAGCGGAAAATACAGTAAAAACAATTGAAGAAAACGGCGGTCAAGCTTTTGCTGTTCAAGCCAATGTTTTGAATAAAGAAGAAGTAGAAAAAGTACGAGATCATATCGTTGAAAAATACGGCCGTCTGGATATATTGATCAATGCGGCAGGTGGAAATATGCCTGGGGCAACGATCCAGCCAGACCAAGCGGTTTATGACATGAAAACTGAAGATTTACAGCAAGTAATCGATTTGAATATCATTGGAACAATGCTTCCTTCTCAAGTTTTTTCGTCACTTTTTGCAAAACAAAAACAAGGAAACATCATCAACATTTCATCTGCTTCGGCACAAAGACCTTTGACAAGAGTTGTGGGTTATTCGGCTTCAAAAGCAGCAATTGACAATTTCACGCAATGGATGGCTGTTGAACTTGCCTCAAAATACGGCGAAGGCATTCGTGTAAATGCTATTTCTCCAGGTTTCTTCATTGGTGAACAAAACCGCGCCTTGTTGCTTACTCCAGAAGGAAATCTTACTCCTAGAGGCGAGAAAATCATCGGACAAACTCCAATGGGACGATTTGGAACTCCTGAAGACATTGACGGCGCCCTTTTATATTTATGCAGCGACATGTCAAAATTCGTTACCGGAACAGTATTAAAAGTAGATGGCGGTTTTGCTGCTACAAGTATTTAATTTTTTAAAACACAAAAATGGAACAAACATTAAGATGGTTCGGGCCAAATGATCCAGTTTCTTTACAAGATATTGCACAAACCGGAGCAACCGGAATTGTCACTGCTCTACATCATATCCCAAATGGAGAAGTTTGGAGCATTGATGAAATCATTAAACGAAAAGTTGAAATTGAACACCAAGACGGCGATCCTAAAAAAGGGGCTTCTGGCTTGACGTGGTCTGTTGTGGAGAGTATTCCCGTTCATGAAGACATCAAAAAGCAAACAGGAAGATACCTTGAATACATTGACAATTATAAAGAAAGTATTCGAAATTTGGCTTTGTGCGGCATCAAATGCGTGTGCTATAATTTCATGCCGGTCTTAGATTGGTCAAGAACTGATTTATCCTATACTGTTGAAGACGGCTCTAAAGCTTTGCGTTTTGATATTAATGCTTTTGCTGCATTTGAATTGTATATTTTAAAACGTCCAGGAGCAGAAAAACAATATTCTGAATCACAAATTCAAAAAGCAAAAAGCTATTTTGAAACAATGACTGCAGAAGACAAAATCAAATTACAGCAAAATATTCTCGCAGGGCTTCCTGGAGCTGAAGAAGCGTATACTGTTGAAGATTTCTTGGTAACATTAAGTGCTTACAATCATATTGACAGGCAAGCCTTAAAAAATAATCTGTTTCACTTTTTAAAAGAAATTATTCCGGTTGCGGAAAGCAAAGGCGTTCTGATGGCCATCCATCCTGATGACCCTCCCTACCCGATTTTAGGCTTACCGAGAGTTGTCAGCACTGAAGAAGATTTGATCGAATTAATGAACGCTGCTCCTTCAAAATCAAACGGATTCACGATGTGTACAGGTTCATACGGCGTACGCGCCGATAACGATTTGCCAGGAATAGTAAGACGTCATGGTGATAAAATGAATTTTATTCACTTGAGAAGCACGCAGCGCGATGAAGAAGGAAGTTTTTATGAAGCAAACCATTTAGAAGGTGATGTTGATATGTATGAAGTCGTAAAAGCGATTCTTGAAGTTGAAAAAAGAAACAACAGCAAATTGCCAATGCGTCCGGATCATGGACACCAAATGTTGGATGATTTGAAGAAAAAAACAAATCCGGGATATTCTGCGATTGGCCGTTTGAGAGGTCTTGCAGAGTTGCGCGGTCTTGAATTAGGAATTAAACGTTCTTCTTTTTAGGGACTAAGGCTCTAAGATACTAAGGCACTAAGTTTTTTTAAGCTTTGTGTTTTAGTCTCGCAATCTCGATAGTTATCGGGAGCTAAGACGCAAAGTTTCAAGTTCTATATGTCATTCCGAGAAACGAGGACACGAGCGACAGCGAACTGGCGTAGCAATCTTCACAAGTAGCTCCGCATAGAGTATCTCCACTCTTTGTAGAGCTACTTGTGGAGATCCTTCCTTCGTCAGGATGACAAAAATCCGCTAAATCTGCGGAATCTGCGAGAGAAAAAAACTTAGTGCCCTTAGTGACTTCGTGGCAAACAAAAAAAACTAACTAACCAAAATAACCACCAAAACCATGATTCGTCAAACCATTTTTATCTGTTGCTGTCTTTTTGCGAATAGCATTTCAAGTCAGCAACTGCCAAAAATCTTGTCGGATAAAACGAATTATCTGCCAGATTTTAGTTATGCGGGGTATCATTTCGGCGAAAGCCAAATTCCTGAAGCAAGCGGGAAAATTATCAATGCAACAGACTTTGGTGTTAAAGCCAATGATAATTTAGACGATTCAAAAGCACTTTTAAAAGCTTTTAAAGCCGCAAATGTCGTTGACGGAAATGTGATTCTGCAATTGCCGGCTGGCAGAGTTATCCTAAGCGAAATTCTCTATATCGAAAAAAGCAATTTTGTACTTCGCGGTACGGGTTCTGCTGAAAATGGCACGGAGATTTATTGTCCAAGACCGATGATGTATCTTAAGGATTCTGAAGCTTTATCAGAACTTCGTGAATATCTTACCACTTTGGACAAAAGACAACGCGAGCCTGAAAATAACATTGACTTGCCTTTTTCACAATATGCATGGTCCGGTGGATTCATATGGACCCAAGTTCCAGGCGAACGTGTTAAATCTTATTTGGACAAATATGAACCAGAATCCAATCCTTTGGCAAAAGTCAGTTCTGGAAAAATGGGTGAATATACTATCAATGTTTCAGCTGTAAAAGGATTGAAAGTTGGTGATGTCGTCGAATTGCAATTGTTTAATAAAGATGGCGAAAACGGCGAAATTGTAAAAGACTTATACCAAGGAGCAAACGTAAAACCGGGTTCGCATCACTGGAAATACCCGAAACTTCCTATTATAAGGCAACAAGTTGAAATCATCAAAATATCGGGTTCAAAAATCACTTTAAAAACGCCTTTAACTGTTTCGATCAAACCAAGTTATCAAGCGCAATTGGTGGAATGGAAACATTTGAATGAAGTGGGAATCGAACATCTTCGTTTTACTTTTCCTGATATTCCAAGAGTGGCACATCACGTTGAACCAGGAAATAACGGAATTTTCTTGACAAGACTTTTCAATAGTTGGGTAAAAGATGTCAAAATCACCAATGCTGACAGTGGAATTTTAGCAGAGGAGGTAGCAAACACTACAATTCAGGATATCACAACAGACGGAACACATTTGGCGCACTACACTGTCACTTTAGGCGGTGTTCATAATATTTTGGTGAAGAATCTAAAAATATACAACTCGGCTGTTCATCCTTTAAGCTTCAACACCTTTGCGACTAAAAACGTCTATCAAGATTGTGAAATATTTACAGATCCAGTTTTAGACCAACATTCTGGAGCGAATCATCAAAATTTATTTGACAACATTACAGTTCATTTAAAAGCCGACAAAAATAATGGTTATGCCATATTTGGTGGTGGTGGCGCCGATTATTGGAAACCGTCACATGGGCCTTTTAGTACATTTTGGAATTTAAACGTTCAGGTCGAAAATCCAGATCCAACAAAACCTGTTTTATTGTACGGAATGAAAGACGGTGCTTTTGCCAGAATTGTTGGCGTTCACGGAAATACAAAATTTGAAATCAAATACGACGTCGATCCATACATTGAATTTTTGAACGCATCAATAGAAAAAGCGCCTTCGCTATATGATTATCAGTTAAATAAACGCTTAAAATAGGTACAAAGAATCAAAAGGCACAAAGTTCCAAAGGTTTTTCACTCGCAAGTTAACCTTTGAACCTTTACCCCTTTGTCGCTTTGCACCTTAAAAATAATCTTAACCAAAAAAATAAATGCTATGAAATACACGAGCGTCTTTCTAGTTTTTCTTTTTATTTCAGGAAATCTTTTTTCCCAAAATAAATTTCGTCTTAAAAATTTCTCAACCACCGATGGGCTTTCACAGAGTTCGGTTATTGCCATTCATCAGGATAAATTTGGACAAATGTGGTTTGGAACCCGTGATGGTCTGAATAAATATGATGGAAGCCGATTCACTGTTTACAGGAATAACATTTCTGACAAATATTCCATCAGCAATAATGATGTTCTATCTATTGAGGAGGATAATTCAGGAAAAATCTGGGTAGGAACATACAATGGACTAAATTGCTATGATCCTGTATCAAATCGCTTTACAAGATATCTAACGACCAAAGTCAATCATACCATAAACAACAGTGCGGTTTGGAGTCTTCGCGAAATTGGCAATGAAATATGGATTGGAACTTCAAATGGTTTAACGGTTTATGATAAAAAAACGTCAAAATTCACTTCTTTTTTTCATTCTGATAATGACTCTTCTAGCCTTCCAGCTAATAATATCTTGAGTATTTTAAAAACAAAAAAAGGTGAAATTTGGGTTGGAACTACAAAAGGTCTGTGCCAATTAACAAGCCGAAGAAATGGGAAATTTTCATTCAAAAACTTTCCTTTAAATCCAGTTGATTTATTGACTGTACAATCTGTGATTGAAGCACAAGACGGTTCGTTATGGGTGGGGACAAAAAATAAAGGGCTTTTAAAATTCGACACCAAGAAAAAATCGTATGTTTCCTTTTTACCTCAAGAAAAATATCGTGAAATCAATACCGAAATTAGATCGTTAGTAATTGACAAACAAGGTTCGCTATGGATTGGTGCTTATGACGGAATTTATATTTTAGGCAAAGACAACAGTTTACAAAAAATCAATAGTAGTAATAACAGTACCGGAATCGAAAAAGTGAAATCCATATTTATGGATAAAAAAGGCTCGATTTGGATTGGCTGTTATTATAAAGGCGTAAATCTGTGGGATATTTCAAATGTCAATTTCTCCAATTACAATAAAACTTCAACCAAGATCCCGATGAGTTTTGATGTTGTAAGTTCTATTATTGCCGATAAAAATCAGAATATTTACTTTGGAACAGAAGGTGGCGGTATTACAATTTTCAATAAAAATACAGAAGCTGTAAACTACATCAACAGCAAAACCGGACAAACTCACAAAGATGACATCAAAGCCATGTGTCTTTCTGAAGATCATATTTTATGGATTGGAACCTTTTCTAAAGGATTGTCAGCTTACAATACGATTTCAAAAAGAATTGAAGACAATCGAATTACACCAGATTTAACCGCTTTTTTAAAAGAAAGCGGTGTTTACTCCATTAAAACAGAAGGTCCAATTTTATGGATTGGAACATTCGGAAAAGGATTAATTCGTTATAATACAATTAATAAGACTTTCGACCTGATTGGAAATGATGATACAAAACCTGTTTTTTTAACTAATAATATTATTCGAACCATTTTAGTTGACAAACAAAATTCGCTTTGGGTTGGAACTCAGAATGGTCTGAATCGTATTCCATTGCGTGATTTTAATCCGCAGAAATATTCGATACAACATTTCTTTTTTGACAATGTTTCTTTAGCAGGAGATGATATTTTAACTCTCTTTCAAGACAGTCAACATAAAATTTGGGTGGGTACAAAAGCAAAAGGACTACATTATTTTGACGGAAAAAAATTCAACCGAGTTAATCTTAAAGTTGGAAATACTGTCATTACAGCAATTCACTCCATTTTAGAAGATGATGATAAAAACCTATGGATCAGCACCAATCAAGGAATTATCAAATACAATCAAAAAAAGAAGTCGGTTTTGCTGTATGATCAAAAAGATGGTTTGGCAAGTAACGAGTTCAATGATAATTCGGCTTTGAAATTAGGCTCGCATCAATTTTATTTTGGAAGCCCTTCGGGAGCATCGTTTTTTGATGCGGATAAAATTTCTCTAAATCAGCATGCGCCACAAGTTTTAATTACCGATTTGAAAATCAAAAACGAGGTAATCAATGCGCATGACAAAGATGGAATTTTAGAGCAAAGCATTGGCTACACCAAAACAATTACCTTGGATTACGACAAAGCGAACTTCTCTATCAGTTTTGCGATTCCAAATTACATTCGATCTAAAAATAATCAATACAGCTACCGTTTAGTTGGTTTGGAAAACAACTGGACAACCACTAAAAACAGTGAAGCAAATTTCGCTATTCAGAACGCTGGAACTTACACTTTTGAAGTCCGCGGAGCAAATAACGATGGCGTATGGAATCAAACTCCAACTACATTAACTGTTATTGTAAATCCAGCTCCTTGGCGCAGTATTTGGGCATTTTTACTTTACGGAATCATAATTGGGTCCGGATTATACGGTTTGATTTGGATTATGAAATCAAAAGCCAGATTAAAGCAAAAATTAGAACTGGAATATCTGGAGACACAACGTATTGAAGAAAACAACAAATTGAAACTGGATTTCTTTACTAATATTTCGCATGAATTCAGAACGCCTCTGACCTTAATTTTAGGTCCGTTACAACAAATACTAGCCGATTATAATGGAACTAACGAAATGTATAAGAAGCTTTTAGTAATTGAAGGAAGTGCCAACCATCTTTTGAGCTTAATTAATCGTTTGATGGATTTCAGAAAACTGGAAAATCATCAAGTTTCATTGGAATCGGCAAACGGAAATATTGTCAAATTCACTAAAGAAATCTTTTTATCTTTTATCGAATATGCCAAAGATGGCGGTTACGATTACACTTTTGAAACTGAAAACGAAGAAATTCTAGTTTATTTTGACCGATACAAATTGGAACGCGTTTTTTATAATTTGATTTCGAATGCCTTTAGATATACACCAAAAGGCGGTTCGATCAATGTCAAAATAAATCAGGACTCACAAAATCTTTTTATCGCTGTTGAAGATTCAGGTGTTGGAATTTCGGAAGAGCACATTGACAAAATTTTTGATTTGTTTTTTGAAATTCCGATGCACAATCAGGTTCAGAAAAATTACAATAAAGGAACCGGAATTGGGCTTTCGATTGTAAAAAACATTGTCGAACTCCACAAAGGCAAAATCGATGTTACGAACAAAGCTACTGGAGGTGTAGTTTTCAAAGTGACTTTGCCGCTTGGACGCGAACATCTTTTAGACAACGAAATTATTTCAGATTTTAAAATCAGTGATGATATTGAACAATACAATGCGCAACTTGAACCTTCGGAAATTACCGAAAATGAAGATCTTGAGGATTTAATTGTCAATGAAGAAAAACAAACCATTTTAATTGTTGAAGATCATAAGGTTTTGAGAAAATTCATGAAAAATCTTCTCAAGAAAGACTACAATATTATTGAAGCTGAAAATGGTAAAATTGCATTAGAAAAAGCGCTAAAATTTGTTCCTAATTTGATTATCAGCGATGTCATCATGCCAGAAATGGTAGGAACCGAATTATGCTCTAAAATCAAAGAAAACATCAAAACGAGTCATATTCCAGTCATATTGCTGACTTCAAGGTCTTCGTTGGTCTACAAATTTGAAGGATTAGAAAGCGGTGCGGATGACTACATCAGTAAGCCTTTCAATTTAATGGAATTCAAACTTCGCGTAAAAAATCTTTTAAATACAACTGAACGCTTAAAAATCAAATTCTCAAGTGAAGACAATTTTATTCCATCAGAAATCACAGTTTCTTCATTGGACGAAGAACTATTGAAAAAAGCTTTCAAAATTGTTGAAGAAAATATTTCGAATGAACAATTCGACATTCCGTTCTTCTGCTCAGAATTAGGTGTCAGCAGAACCATGTTATTTTTGAAAATTAAAGCTTGGACAAATTGTACGCCAAACGAATTCATTCATGAAATCAGATTAAAACGTGCAGCACAATTATTGGAACAAGACAAGTTGACGGTTTCTGAAATCAGCTATAAAGTGGGCTTCAACAACCCGAAATATTTCAGCAAATGCTTCCAGAAAAAGTATGGTGAAACACCTTCACAATATGCTGACAAATTTTACAAATCTTCGACCATAATCTAGCAATCCTAGTATTTTAAGGGCTTAAAAAAGGGTATCTGTATTTTTAGATACCCTTTTTTGTATTTATATATCGTTTTCGGCTTCTACATTTGCGGTATGAAAATCAAAAAACCGAACTATTCGTTTCTTCAAACTTTATTTGTCGTAATCATAATCGGAATGAGTTTATTGCTTTTCTATTTTATCTAACCTTAACCTTAAAACCAAACAATGAATGAGCACCAACCAAAAAATCAAATACTATACATGATGTGTTTTTGATATGTGTATTTTTGACACATAGATATGCAAGAACTTATATAGATTAATTACATTTAATAAAAATACAGAAATGATTCCAAACCCAAATTTAAAGCCAATCAATTTTGGTTATTTAAAACAGTCCATTAATTAGTAATATGAATAAAGTTAGTTTCATTTCTTTAATTCTGGGATTTGCATCGCTGACAGTAGCGTGCAAATCCGGAATTAATTCTCAAAAAACAGTTGTCTCTCCAGCGACAGAAAAATTGCTGGAAACCCGTTACAAAATGTTGCTCGATTATCCAGTCGATTCGCTTTCGATGCCACGAAGCATGGATATCAAAACTAATGAAATTCGAAAAGTGCGTTCGTATGATTGGACTAGCGGTTTTTACGCCGGAAATCTTTGGCAGTTATACCGACTTACAAACGATCCTAAATACAAAGAACAAGCTCAAAAATGGACGCCTTTTAGCAAAGTAGAAAGTGTCAATCGTACTTCGCATGATGTAGGTTTTAAAGTGTATTGCAGTTTTGGAGAAGCTTATAAAGTAGAACACAAAAAAGAATATGCAGCTGTAATTATCAAAGGTGCAGAAACTTTATCCGGCAGATTTGATCCAAAAATAGGCGCGATTCGTTCTTGGGATTTCAACAAAAAAGTCTGGGATTTTCCTGTAATTATCGATAATATGATGAATTTGGAATTGCTTTTTGAGGCTTCAAAATTATCTGGAAATCCTAAATACCGGGAGATTGCCATACAACATGCCAATACTACTTTAAAAAATCAATTTAGAGAAGACAATTCGTGTTACCACGTTATCGATTATGATCCAAAAACGGGTAATGTCAGAATGAAAACCACCCTTCAAGGATATAATGATGATTCGGTTTGGGCGCGCGGACAAGGCTGGGCAGTTTACGGATTTACAATGTCTTATCGATACACAAAAGATCCGGCTTATTTAAAACAAGCTGAAGCTACAGCAAATTTTTTTATGAACAATAAAAACTTGCCAGAAGACGGAATTCCGTATTGGGATTTTAAGGATCCAAGTATTCCCAATGCAGCACGAGATGTTTCGGCAGCTATGATCATGGCTTCAGGATTATATGAATTGTATGGCTACACAAAGAATAAGAGTTATTTGGCTTTCGCCAATAAACTAATGACTTCGGTGCAGTCTGACAAATACATATTAAACGAAAACATTAAAGCTCCTTTTCTATTCGATCATAGCACAGGAAACTGGCCAAAACATGATGAAATTGATGTCCCGATGATTTATGCCGATTATTATTTTTTAGAAGCATTGCTTAGAGAAAAAGTGACAAAGTAACAGAGTTATAAAGGGACATAGTTTTTTAGCCTTTGCCCCTTTGTTACTTTGCAACTTTGCCACTCAAAAAAAAGCCTTATTAACTATGAAACAACCACAAAACCATACATTTTTACTTTTTACACTTTTTGTTTTTTTTCAGATTTGTCTGAGCAGCAGTTTTGCTCAGACAAAGATGAATATTAATGACAACTGGCTTTATTTAGAAAACCATACTTCAAACCTCAGCGAAGCTCAAAAAAATCAGAATTGGGTTTCATTGAACTTGCCTCATACTTGGAATGCAGAAGATGCAACCGACTTATATCCGGGATATAGACGCGACGCTAGCTGGTATCAAAAGAAATTAAATATTCCTCAAATTGACAAAAATCAGCGTTATTCTTTATACTTTGAAGGTTCAAATATTACGACAAAAGTTTATGTAAACGGCAAAGAAGCTGGATTGCATATTGGCGGTTATATCGGTTTTTCAATCGATATTACGAATTTGATTAAAGAAGGAAACAACGACATATTTGTTCGTGTTGACAACAGTTATGATATCGAAATTATTCCATCTCAAAAAAGCGATTTTTTTATTTATGGCGGTATTACACGTGATGTCTGGTTCGTTTCTAAATACAAAAGTCACATTGAAAATCTAAAAATTACAACTCCAGAAGTTTCGGCTAAAAAAGCTTCAGTACAAATTGTTTCTTCAATTGCAAATCCTGATAATTCAAAAGATTTGTCATTAACGGTAACTTTAAAAACTCCGAAAGGAAAAAAAGTAGCCAGCAAAACAATTTCTGTTTCGGAGAAAACTTCGACCATCACTTTTGAGAACATCAAAAACCCTGAACTTTGGGATACAGATAATCCAAATTTGTATAAACTAACAGCTTCCTTATCTGAAAAAAATCAAATAAAAGACAGTGTTGTTGAAAAAGTTGGTTTCAGATGGTTTGAATTCAAAGATCATGGACCTTTTTATTTGAATGGAAAACGACTTTTAATTCGCGGTACGCATCGTCATGAAGAGCAAGCAGGTGTTGGTGCCGCTATGACAAATGCACAACATTGGGCAGATATGAAATCGATCAAAGAAATGGGCGCAAATTTTGTTCGTTTGGCGCATTATCCACAAGATCCAGAAGTTTACAAAGCTTGTGATGAATTAGGATTATTGGTTTGGGATGAATTGCCTTGGTGTCGTGGCGGAATTGGAAATGAGGTTTGGAAAACCAATGCCAAAAACATGTTGACGGAAATCATCAATCAAAATTACAATCATCCGAGCATCATACTCTGGTCTTTAGGAAATGAAATAAATTGGCTTCCAGATTTTCCTGACGGAGATAATCCAGAGAAAACAAATGCATTTTTAAATGAATTAAATGATATTGCGCATAAACTTGATCCAACAAGAAAAACGGCAATCAGAAAATATTATGAAGGTTCTCATATTGTCGATGTCTTCTCTCCTTCTATTTGGTCGGGTTGGTATTCTGGCAGTTATAAAAGCTATCAAAAAGCAATTGACGTTTACAAAAAAGAATACAGCCATTTCATTCACGCCGAATATGGCGGAGACAGCCATGTGGGACGTCACAGCGAAAACCCAATTACAGGCGAAAATGTCATAAAAGCCGAAGGTTGGGAAGAAGCAATCGTACAAACTAAAGTGGCTAATATTGCCCAAATTGGCGACTGGAGCGAAAATTACATCGTTGATTTGTTTGACTGGCATTTGCATATATCCGAGAATGACCCAACTTTTGTGGGAAATATTCAATGGGCATTCAAGGATTTTGCAACGCCATTACGTCCAGAAGATGATATTCCGTATATGAATCAAAAAGGATTGACAGACCGAAACGGAATTCCGAAAGACGCGTATTATGTTTTCAAAAGCTATTGGGCAAAAGAACCTTTTACATACATTGAATCACACACCTGGACAGAACGTCAAGGTCCTGAAAATACACCAAGAACAATCAGCGTTTTCAGTAATTGTGAGAAAGTGACATTTTTCCATAACGGAAAATCAATGGGTGAAAAACAACGCAATCTTTCGCTTTATCCTGCAAACGGTTTGACTTGGGATATTAATTTCACAAAAGGAGAAAATATCTTAGTTGCCATCGGAAAAACAAAAGAAGGAAAAACAGTTTCGGATACTTTAAAAGTGAATTATCGCTTCAAGAAAAATGAAGCGGCTACATCACTTCAATTATCTTCTGAAAAATTAAAAAATGGCAATTATCTGGTAACGGCAATTGCAATTGACAACAATAATTTGCGTTGTTTGGATTATGAAGAAAGTGTTTATTTCCAATGCATCAAAGGTGGAAAAACTTTAAGAAACCAAGGAACTCCAACGGGAAGCGAATCCATCAAAATGGCAAATGGAAAAGCATCAATTGAAGTAATTCCAGATGGTTCGAATACTCCAATTGAAATGACAGCCCTTAACCAAAGCTTTAAAGGAGAATATTTAAAGATTCCTGTGAATTAACATAAAGACCAGAGATTTTTCTATAAAAATGATAAAAGAGAAAAATCATTACCAATTCATTAACAAAAAATGAACTGTAATTATATGATTTTTCTCCTTTATTAACTTACTTTGTAGTTATTCTAAAAATTGTAATCCTATGAAAAAATTTTATTTATTAGCAGTTACTTTGTTTGCTGCTTTTACAGTTCAGGCACAAGATGTGGTGAAATTTGCTCCGCTTGATGCTAGTCCAGCTGATATTGCGTATTTCCCAAACCGATCTGTTAAATTCAAAAAAACAGATACTCCAAACCCAGTTGTCAAAGTTCTTTACTCAAGACCTTCTGTAAAAGGAAGAACTATTTTTGGCGACATTGTAAAATTTGGAGAAGTTTGGAGAGTTGGTGCTAACGAAAATACAGAAATCAAATTCTACAAAGATGTAACTATTGGCGGTAAAAAAGTTCCTGCAGGATACTACAGTTTATTTGCTATTCCAGAAAAAGACAAATGGACAATCATTATCAATAAAGAATTAGATTTATGGGGTGGTTATGCTTATGACGAAAGTAAAGACGTTGTAAGAGTTTCAGTTCCTGTTAAACCAGTTTCTGATGTTATTGAAGCTTTATCTATCGCTTTTACAACGCAAGGAAATGTAGCTAATTTAGTTATTGGGTGGGACAAAACAACAGTTGAATTGCCTATTACGGTTAAATAAGTTTTATTAACTACAATATATGCCACAAAGGCACAAAGTCGCAAAGTTTTTTTAAGCTTTGCGATTTTTTTTTACCGCAAGGTTCGCATGGCTTTTTTAATCTCGCGAAGTCGCAAAGGCGCAAAGTTTATTCATACAGATTATTACACAATCTTGTCATTTCGACGAAGGAGAAATCGCACTAGAAATTCCGCAAAGAATTGTCTCCAATCTTTTTCGATTACCGCGTGCGATTTCTCCTTCGTCGAAATGACAAAAATGAGGTTACTTTGCAAAAAAACTTCGCGTCTTTGCTCCCGATAGCTATCGGGATTGCGAGATTTTTTCATAACAAAAAAATCCCTTTAAGATCAGCCTTAAAGGGATTTTTTGAATTTTTATATATCTAAACCTTTACGGTCTCTATAATCTTATCTAATGTAATTGGCAAATCTCGAACACGTTTTCCTGTTGCGTTGAAAACCGCATTTGCAATTGCAGGCGCCATTCCAACTAAGGCTGTTTCTCCCAAACCTTTTGTTCCCATTGGGTTGCTAATTGGGTCTTTTTTATTGACGAAGAAAACTTCCTGTTTTTCAATATCAGCATTTACAGGGACGTGATAATCGGCAAAATTATTATTGATAGGACGACCAAAACGATGATCGATTTCTAAAGCTTCCATCAATCCCATTCCGATTCCTCCTACTGCTCCACCAAACATTTGTCCCGCCGAAGTTTTTTGACTGATTACAGTTCCGATATCCGCACAAGAAACCACATGCGCCAATCTAATTTTTCCAATATTCGGATTCACTAAAACTTTTACAAAATGAACTGAAAAAGAATAAATCGAATATTTTCTTGCTTCTTCTGTTCCTTTTGACATATTTTCAACTGCAAAATCTTCCAATTTGTTTGATGTCAATAAAGAGGCTAAAGAAACGGTTTTTGAATTGTTTTTTGAAGAAACTACACCATTTGCAAAAGTCAGATCGGTAATTGCAGTTCCTTTAAAAGTTGAGGTTTCGCTTGCCAATCCCAGAATTTTGCTGACCAATAAATTACAAGAATCATGAACCGCAGAACCCACAGATGAAGTCGTCGCCGATCCTCCTTGCGTTGGACCTTTTGGCAAACCGCTTTTCCCCATTTCTACAATTACATTTTCAGACGGCATTCCCATAATTTCGGCACCAATAGCTGTCATCATCGTTGCTGTTCCTGGTCCCATATCATTTACACTGCATTGTAGTACTAAATTTCCATCAGCTAAAAATTTTGCTTTCACGGTTGTAGCGCTTCTATAACAACCAAAAGTTCCCGTTCCCATTCCGTATCCCACTAGCCATTCTCCTTCACGAACAGATCCTGGCTTATTTTTACGGTTTTTCCAACCGATGCGTTCCATTCCGCCCTCATAACATTCTAACAGATATTTACTGCTCCAAGGTTTATTTTGTTCCAAATCTTTCTCAGCATAATTGCGTTTACGGAATTCAATTGGATCTAAATCTAATTTATAAGCCATTTCATCCATGGCACATTCTAAGGCAAAAGAACCTGTTGCTTCTCCCGGACCACGCATCCATATTGGCGTACAGGTATCCAAAGGCACAATGCGATAACGTGTTGAAACATTGGCACAATCATAAATAAATCGGGACATGTTTACAGTTCCTTCCATGAAATCTTCATAGCTTGAAGTCATTGCAACTGCTTCGTGTGTCAAGCCAGTCAATTTACCATCTTTGGTAGCGCCTAAACCCATTTTCTGAATTGTGTAAGGTCTGAAACCAACATTGGTAAACATTTGTTCACGATGCAAAACCAATTTCACCGGACGATTTAATTTTTTTGAACCAATCAAAGCCGCAATTTCATACGGCCAAGTGTGCAATCCCATTCCGAATGCGCCACCAATATATTCCGAATGTACCGAAACATCTTCTGCAGGAATTCCGAAAACTTCGCCTATGCTTCTTCGAGTTCCCTCGACACCTTGGCTTTTCGTATAAACAATTGGCTTATTTCCTTCCCATTTAGCAATTATATTCGCCAATTCCATTGGATTATGAACTTCAGTCGGAATCGTATATTCGGTTTCTAAAACAACCTCCGCATTTTTATAACCGTCATGTTCGCCACGGTGATAATCATTTCCTTTATCGGTTTCGACTTTCTTTTCTTTATCAGCCGCTTTTTTCAGCTCAGTCGAATGTTCTTCTTTTAGATAATCCGCTTTTATCAAACTCGCCGCATATTGCATTCGCTCAAACGAATCGGCAATTACAAGTGCAATTGGTTGATCGTAGTACAAAATCGAATCATCTTTGAAAATTTGGAGCGGTTGCCCAAAATTATGCTTGTCTTTCGCTTTTTGATATCCAGAAGGTTTGTCAACATTCAAATGTGTGATTACAGCCAAAACTCCCGGCGCCCATTCTGCTTTTTTAGTATCAATGGTTTTAATTCTTCCTTTTGCAATCGTACTTCCCACCAAACAGGCATAAACCACGCCATCCGTTTTATATTCAGCCGAATAAGTTGCAGAACCTGTTACTTTAGCAAATCCATCTACTCTATTTATATTACTTGTCTTGCTCATAATTCAATTTATTTAGATGATGCTATAGTTAATGCTTCTACAATGGCATTTGGTCCAAGAGTCAATTTGAAATCATTGTCTCCATAACTTTTTGCGCCTTTCATTGCCAAATTAGCGGCCTGTCTAAAAGTATTTTCAGAAACTGTTTTTCCTTTCAAAAATTCTTCTGCTTCTGTCAATCTCCAAGGTTTATGTGCTACACCGCCCATTGCTAAACGCGCGCTGTTTATTTTATTATTTTGAATATCTAAAGCCACCGCTACAGAAACCAATGCAAACGCATAACTAGATCTGTCACGAACTTTTAAATAATGAACATTTTTATTGAAATTATTATCCGGAATTTCAACAGAAGTAATCAATTCTTTATCCAGAAGCGTATTGTCTTTTTCTGGTGTATTTCCAGGTAAACGATGAAAATCAGTGAATTTAATTTGTCTTTTTCCCTTTGGTCCTTCTACCAAAACTGTTGCATCAAGCGCCGCCAAAGCCACACACATATCACTTGGATGAACTGCAATACAACTTTCAGATGCACCAAAAATTGCTGCCATTCTATTTGATCCGCCAATCGCACCACAACCGCTTTTTGGAACTCTTTTGTTGCATGGCATATCAGGATTATAAAAATAAGAGCAGCGCGTACGTTGTAACATATTTCCACCAACAGTCGCCATATGTCTGATTTGTTGTGATGCTCCAGCAGCTAAAGCCAATGCCAACAAAGGATGTTTCTCTTTTATCGAAGGATCTTCAGCAACTTGGCTGTTTTTTGCCAATGCACCAATTGATACCTTTCCGCTCAAGAATTCAATCTTTTTTAAATCTAAAGCCGTAATATCAACCAATTTATCTGGAGTGGCGATGTTCTTTTTCATCAAATCAACCAAATTTGTTCCTCCTGCAATAAACATAGCCGAACTTTCCTTACTGATATTTGATACTGCAGAACTTGCTGATAACGCTTTTATTATTTGGAAATTTTTCATGACAACATCCCTCCTTCCTTCACTTCAGTAATTGCATCAACGATATTATGATAAGCACCGCAACGGCAAATATTACCGCTCATGTATTCTCTAATTTCTTCTCTGCTATTGGCATGACCTTCTTTTATGCAGGCAATTCCGGACATGATTTGACCAGGTGTACAATAACCACACTGAAAGCCATCATGTTTGATAAAAGCTTCCTGCATTGGATGCAATTTTTTTCCTTTTGAAAGTCCTTCGATTGTCGTAACCTGAGCATTTTGCTGCATGGTTGCCAATGTCAAGCAGGATAAAACTCGGGTTCCATTTATATGAACTGTACACGCACCGCATTGCCCGTGGTCACAACCTTTTTTGGTTCCGGTAAGTTGCAATTGTTCTCTTAACAAATCAAGCAAAGTGGTTCTTGGTTCGATATTAAGATTGTGTTTTTTGCCATTTACTTCAATAGAAAGTGGCACTGTCTCTAAATATTCGGCTATTTTTTCATCCCATTTATTCTCAGAAGCCATCACTAAAGATGGTGGTGTCAAAGCGAGAGCCGTCAAAAGCCCCGATTTTTTTATAAAGTCACGACGGGAATTTGCATTTTCCTCTGTTGCTTTATTCTGATTTGTTTTTTTAGAAGCCATTCAGTCTATTTTTAAATTAGCAAAACACCTTGGTTATTCTAACAAATTTAACAATCTTAAAGCAGAAAAAATTATAAAATTCAAACATTAGCTTTATTTAGAATAATTACAATTTTGTTTTTATTTAACCGCAAAGCACGCAAAGATTTACGCTAAGGACGCAATTTTTTTTCTCACGCAGATTTAGCAGATCAAGCAGATTATTGTGGCGCTTAAAAGATTTACGCTACTTTTTTATATTACAGAATAAAATCTCCGATATTCTTTAGATAACGCATTAAAAAATCTGCTATATCTGCTTAAATCTGCCAAATCTGCGTGAAATAAATTATGTAGCTTGTTTATAAAAATCTTTGCGTTCTTTGCGAAAATCCTTGGCGTACTTTGCGGTTAATTCTCGCATAGATTAATTTTGATCATTTGAAAATTGTATTTTTACTGAATTAAGTCCGAATTATGTCCCAGCAACCAATCATTTATCTTGACAACAATGCCACAACTCGAGTTGATGATCGTGTTTTGGATGCTATGATTCCGTATTTTAAAGATTCATATGCAAATGCTTCAAGTTCTCACATTGCCGGACTTAATGTGAATGAAGCTGTTGAAAATGCTCTATGGCAAACTGCAAGTCTTATTGGTGCTCAAGAAGACGAAATCATTTTTACTTCAGGCGCAACAGAATCGATAAATTTAGCGATGAAGGGTTTGACAAATCATGACCGCAAACATATTGTTACAGTTACAACAGAACATAAAGCAGTTTTAAAGACCTGCGAGTTTATGGAATCTCTTGGTTTTGAAATTACTTATTTACCAGTCGTTTCAAATGGGATTTTAAATCTTGAAACTTTAAATCAAGCCGTAACAGATAAAACATTATTAGTCGCAGTGATGATGACAAATAATGAAACTGGCGTTTTGCAGAATATTAAAGAAATTGCCCAAATTATCCACAGAAAAAATGCTCTTTTGATGTGTGATGCCACTCAAGCTGTCGGCAAAATTCCAGTTGATGTAAAGGAACTCGGAATTGATCTTTTGCCTCTTTCTGCCCATAAATTTTTTGGACCAAAAGGCGTTGGCGCGCTTTATGTTTCGGCGAAAGCCAAAATTAAACTGGAACCGCAAATTCATGGTGGCAATCAACAACGAAAATTACGAAGTGGCACGCTAAATGTCCCTGGAATTATCGGTTTAGGGAAAGCTAGTGAGATCGCACTAAACGAAATGAAAAGCGATCAGGAACGAATTGAAAAATTAAGAGACAAACTAGAAAATGGTTTGTTGCAATTTGAAGATTCTTTCATAAACGGAGATTCCTCTAACCGAATTTACAACACAACTAATATTTGTTTTCCGAACGTAAATTCAGAACAATTGATTTTGGCTTTGGGGAATATTTCAGTTTCAAATGGTTCTTCGTGTTCCGCTGTAACTTCTGAACCTTCGCATGTTTTAAAAGCAATGGGATTATCGAATGAAAATGCTTTGAATTCTGTTCGATTCAGTTTAGGAAAATTTACAACTTCTGAAGAAATTGAGGAAACTATTGAGCGAGTGCTTTCATTGGTGCGAAAAATAAATCGCTAAATTTATTGCACGCAGATTTTGCTGATTTAAGCTGATTTATACCATTTTTTTTAAAACTACTCTGCTAAAATGTGCAAAATCTGCGTGAAACAAAATCATATTAATCCGTTTAATCTGTGGCAAAAACTAAAACTCAGAAATCAATTTATTATAATCGTCTTCAGTATCGATATCAATGTTTCCGTTTTTAAATAAAACTGAAGCAGTATCCTCTGAAAATTTATTGATTATTTTTTTTGCGCCTTCCTGCCCTTTCAGTTCTAATAATTCATTGAAATATTTTTTATTGAAAAGAACCGGAGTTCCCAATGTTTCTGAATACGCCGAAGCCACAATTCCCTTTCCGGTTTTATGATGTTCCTGAATCAAATTTTCGAAAATTAAACTCGAAACATACGGCTGATCGCAAACTGCAAAAATGCAATTTTCACAATTGGGATATAAATTCAATAACTTATGAAGTCCGTTTACAATGGAAGAGGACATTCCCGATTCCCAATCCGGATTAAAACTTATTTTTATTTTTGACGGATCAAGTTCTTCTTCTATCAATTGATGATTAGCGCCAGTTACGACAATAATTTTTACAGCTGGAACAAAAGAAGCTTCGGCAATTGTATTTTTCAAAAGAGTCGAATCTTTATAACCCAAAAGCTGTTTTGGCTGGCCTAATCTTGAAGAATTTCCCGCCGCTAAAATCACTATCCCTATTTCATTTTTATGCTCCATAATAAATTTCATCATGAATTTTACCCGACTTGTATTTTAAAGAAGTTCCAATTTTTCCTGATTCGAAAGCTTTGAGTTCAGAAACAATTGACAAAGCAATTTCCTCTGAAGTTTCGGCACCAATATCTAATCCAATCGGACTATGAATTCTTTTCAGCTGTTCTTCATTTACTGAAATTCCTTCCAATTGCAAATCATCAAGCATTCTATCCAATTTTGATTTTGGGCCAAGAATTCCAATATATCGGCAATCTGTATTTAGTAACAATTTTAAAACAGCCAAATCATATTTGTAATTGTGCGTCATCAAAACAAAAAAAGTTTGATCGTCGATATTTACATTTTCCAAAAAATCCTCCGCCTTTACAACAGAAACTTTATGCGCCGATGGAAAACGTTTTTTAGTTGCATGCGCGTTACGTCCGTCACCAATTGTTACTTCCCAACCCAATAAAGCAGTCATTTTAACCAATGGCTGTACATCATTTCCTGCTCCGGCAATTATTAATGAAACTGGTGGTTTTATGTATTCGATTAAGGCTTCATCTTCTGAATTTTCTTGAATTTTCTTTACCGAAGTCATTTTGGTCAGAAGCACTTCTTTTGCCTCGGAAATTAAATTTAACCCATTGTTATTGTGATGCAAAACTGGACTGTCTATTCTGAAAAACAAACTTGTTCCAATTTGGCTTGCTCTTTTGTTTAATGAAAAAATCGTAATTATTACTGCTTCTTTTCGTTCTGCTTTTAATTGGCTCAAAAGCTGAATTGGATTATTTTCTAATTCGTCATCAATGTATTCGAATAAAATATGGACAATTCCGTTGCAACCTAATTGAAGACCAATTTCGGCATCATCTTCATTACTTGTATTATAAGTAACTAATTTGTTTTGCTTTTGATTGATGGAAAGAAGTGCTTTTCGTAATGCATCACCTTCCAGACATCCTCCGCTGATAGCGCCAGTCAATAAACCGTCTTCAGTAACGAGCATTCGAGCGCCTGGTTGTCTGTATGACGAACCTTCAACTTTAACTACTGTTGCCAAAGCTGTTTTTTTGCCTTCTGATCTTGCTTCTGAATACGCTTTTAAAATTTCGCTGATTTCCTTCATAAAATAATACTTCATCAGCAAAACAAACTGCTAATGATCTTTAAAAGCCTAAAATTAGAAAATATTATAAACTTAAAAGCAGGAAAACCATTTAAGTTTCAAAAATTGAAAAAGTGCTTAACAATCTGGAAACAATTATTTTTTCTTGCAATATCATTTGTATAAGTAAGTTTTGTATTTTTATAATTAGCAAAAAAAATATTACCTAACCTTAATAAAAAGCTACATGGGAAAATTTGTAATTACTAAAAGAACCAACGGAGAGTTTCAATTCAATTTAAAAGCTGGAAATGGCCAGACTATTTTGGCGAGTGAAGGGTATACAACTAAAGCGGCTTGCACAAACGGAATTGAGTCTGTAAAAACAAACTCGCAAGACGATGGCCGTTTTGACAGAAAAGAATCAAGCAACGGAAAACCTTATTTCAACCTAAAAGCCAGCAACGGACAAATCATTGGAACAAGTGAAATGTACGAAAGTGTTGCTTCTAGAGAAAACGGAATCGAATCTGTAAAGAAAAATGCTCCGGACGCTGAGACTGATGATCAGACTGCTTAAGAGTTATTCATTTATATCATAAAAAAGCTGTTTCTAATAAATCTAGAAACAGCTTTTTTTATTTATTGAAAATTAAATTATTTAAAACTTTGTTGCAATCCTGATTGTCTGATTTTATCAAGCCATTCATAAATCATTGTAGAATTGTATTTATTATTACCAAATTCATCTTTTTCTTTTTCCAATGCAATTGCCATTAATGCATATTCATTTTCTAAAGATGTAGAAAAAATCCCTTGATCATCAGTATTTATAGAAACAGATAATTGAGGACAGTTCTTTATTAAATCTTCCGATGTCTCTAAACCAAGGTTGAAAAATTTAGTTATAGGATGTTTTGCATATCTCTTAAAAGTACCAATAAGATAATTAGATGTAGGATTACATTCAATAGCAATATTTTCATTTTTAATTTCATATTGCATTTTCTCTTGAACAGCTGTCACTAGCATCATATAATCGTGACTTATTTCAAATTGTTTAATTAATTTACCCTGCTCTTTTATTTTAGGATTGAAATGATATTGTTGATATAAGAATTTTACATCTTCATTCTTTCTGATATTTTTTGATGCTGGAAATACTTCATTTATTCTGCATCTTTCCCAATAAGTCAAATTAATTTTATCATATACATTCTCCTCAAGGTTATCAAAATATAAATAAGGATCATCACCTCTCAATTTCCATGAATCAAAGTACACTGTTTGATGAAAGTACTTCTTTTTAAAATCTGAATTTTTATCAAAATTTTGTTGATATAATTCATAGAATAAAGTTTCATAAAGTTTTTCTAAACGATTCACCTCATTTCGGCATATTCCAATACCAAATTTTCTAATTTTTGCAAGTAACCAAACAATATTATCCAAAACCATCTGTTTTGGCAACATCAATTTATTTTTTTTAAATTGATAATATTTGTTGACATCAACACCTAAAGCTAATGCATGACCTATTCTATCTCCTTGTGTTAAATTTAAAAAGCAAATGCATTCATCAATTGCTCGTAGCCCATCTACTATGTCATAAAAATCTTCACCTGCATGATAAGTTGCATACATCTTATGTTCATTTATTTTTTCTTTTAAATGATTTAAAGTCCCCTTTAATCTATGATTTTTTAAATATCTAAATCCTTGTGCAAAAACTTCAGGAGAGGCATCAAATTCACTTGATGCAGCGTCAATTCCTCTAATAAATTCTGAATATTTAGTATTTTTTTCTCGTAAAGTACTAATAGCAATTGATTGATCCTTTATCTCTTTTCTTAATTGTGAATGTCTACAAGTTACATAATTAGCGATACTTGATACTTTTAACTTATCTTTTTTCTTTATATAATGAATTGTATAAAAATGTAGTGCCTCTTTTTTTGACTCAAGACCTAAAATGTCTGCTTGATATTCTTTTTCTGACTGGAGTGCATCATTACTCAGCATTTTATTATAGGATGATATACTTTTTGCTAACTTATTGTATTCATCCTTTGGCGCGACTCGAACTTCAAAAGAAGAAATTTTACTATGCAATAATGTATCGTTTACTGCCAAATTTACAAACGCAGTATTGTAAATTGAATTATCAAGAAGGAATGATTCTTTCCTATCTTGATATTTTGAAAAATTACCAAACCCTACTTTATCATTAATTTGAATCAATTCTGCTCTAAACTGAGCTTTTATTAGTAAATAACTATGAAACAAATAATGAAATTTCTTAAAACTTTCATCGTTGCTATATATTTTTTTTAAGCAGTCATATAATAATTTGCGTTCTCCATAAAAAGTAAAAGAATGTGATAAATTTTGAATATGTATATTTTTAGGAATTGCATAATCAAGAACTTCTGTATCTTTAAAATGTTTAAAACGATGCCCAAAAAACTTCTTATTCAAGCCTATTTCTTGATTTATTTTACTCAATTTAATAATTAAATCATTTGAATCTAATGGATTTGAATCTCTCGATAAATCAACTTCAAAGTCAGATTTTACGCCATGAATTTCATTAAACAATTTTAGTCTTATGTAAGCAGCCTTATAAGTAAGCACTTTTAATTCTTTCTTTGACATTTTTGAGGAATTAGAAATCTTTGTTAATAAAGTCATTTCTTTCTCTAATTCTGTAAATCTTTCTTCAAAAGAAGTTATGTTGTTCATTACATTAATCCAACTAAGATCAAATATTGGCCCCGAGCCCTTTAAATGAAAATGATTTTCCGCTAACCCTTTACCAAGTAATGTCCTTAACTGCTTATTATTAGAAAATGCGGTTGGTCTCCAAGAGAAAAAATCTCTTCTACGTTGTGAAATACTATCGTTAAATGCAAAGTGAGAACATGTAAATAAATCCTCTCCAATATAATAAGACAAATCGCGCCACTTAAGCAAATGACGATAAATTACAAATGGCTCTAAATTCTCTTCTACTAACACCTTAGAATTAAAGTGATATAATAAATTAAAAATAGATTTATCTTTATTATTAGTCAAGAACCAATCCGTATCAAGCTTAATAAAAACATTATTAATCTCGTCAACTGAATAACTGGAAAACGAATAAAATCCATGTTCCAAAAATTTTTGTTGATTGCAATAAACATTTTCATCCTTCAAATTTAAAATTTTATCAGGGCAATAATTTGCAAATAATAAGCGAATTGATTTGCGAAGATTATCCATTTGCAATTTTTAATAAGAGACTATGAATATTTGTCAAACCATTGTTAAATTGTTTATCCATTTGATTTCTAAATCTTTTTAAATCTTTAAAAACTTCAGGATCTTTTTCAAAAAGTTTAACAAGAAAATTCATTGCCTGTTTTGTTCCTTGAGATGTATTTCTGTTTGATTTATCAAAGTATCTTGAATATTTATCCAAAGCAAAGATTGCAATATCTACAGTATTCTTATTATATGAAAAATCAGAACTTCTATTTTTGTAAACTAAATCAATTATGGACGAATAAAATCCTTCATTTTCCCTCCAGTACTGAAAAATTGGGTTTTCCAAAATTAATTCATCGTCAAGACTTAATAAAAACTTGTACTTTGATCTTAGTTCATTAAAACATTCAGGAATACCTATAAACAAGTAATCATAAATAGTTTTCGAATAACTAATATGTGGTTCCCTATAATTCACTGCAAACGAGTTGAATTTTTTCAAAAACTCATCAACAAATTGAATATTTGTAAAAATAGTTTTCAATTCATAGTTTTCATTTCTCCAGATTTTACATTGATGAATTAACTCATTAGTCTTACTATCGTTTGTATAATTATTATCCAAATCGAGTATGAAAATACTAACAATTGGGAAAATTGGAGAAAAAACTGCGTTATCATACAAACGCCAGTTTCTTTGATTTCTTTCAAATATTCGTTCTTCCGTTAATCTATAATCTAAATTATATTTCCCAATAATTGGAAGAAAAGTAGATAACCAAAATTTGTCAACATCAATCAACTCATTTTGAAATATCTTCAAATCAAATTCTACGTAATCTCTTCTTTGTGAGTCTGCTTGTACTCTAGGAAAAATTTCATTATAATCATTTACTAATCCTCCTCTTAATAAATTTGATTCTATAAAAAAACTAGCTTTTAAATATCTCAGAGAAACATATATTTTTAAATAGTTTAAAAATCTTTTTGAAGTAAAATCATTAATATCGATATTTTCTTCTACAAAATCAAAACAAAGAATTATATCAGAAATTGATATATTATGAGGATTTCTAGCTTTTAAAAAATAATTTTGAATTTCTTCATCGGAATCTTTTATAAGATCTAAAAACCCGTTTAATAAAATAATATTAAAGATTCTATCATCAGATATTTCTAAACGATTAAAAAAATTGATTTTATGATTATCAAACTCAGCGCAAATTCGATGGCAAATATATTTAGTAAATTTATCTAAATTATCACTATTCTCATTTTTAAAACAGCTCATTAACTCATGAAATCCTCTTAATGTATTTGGAATTATTTCATTGTAAAAAAACTCTGGCTTACCTATAAAAAGCCCTATTCGCTGATAAATAAAATCAATTGTTAAGTCTTGAATATTATCAGCTTTACTTAATATAATATTATTATACTTTAATTCCATATTAAAACATTTTTAAATTTGGCAACTCTAATCTTTTTTCAAATGGAATTAACTTTTCTAAATATTTTTCAGTTTTATTAATTAATTCTATTTCTTTCAATTCCTTTGAATTATATTTTAATAAATATTCAAATTCTTTATACAGATTATTTAAAATTGATTCTCTCAGTTGCTCAATTTTACAAGCAATTAGTATTATTATTTTATCCTGAATCAAAAATTGTCTTATATCCTCCAGCATATCGAATGAACCTGAAACATTTAAATCAAAATCATCTATCGCGATAACTAAAAAATCTTTGTTTTCAAATTTTTTCAAATATTCTTCTATTAAATCTTTAAAGCAATTTCTTAAATTACTGCTTGTTGCTAAATTACTTAAGGCATCTATTGTTTCTTGATTATAGAGTTCTCTTCTATCGCCTTTGATAATCTTTAAATTATTAAATACATCTTGAAAGTGCTTTATTATAATCCTTCTATTATCATCAGAAATAATAGAATTTTTATCTCTTATCTCTTTTTGAAATTTGGAAAACATCTTTGCCAAAATTATTTCAAACAAACTTTCATTTCCTCTGAATAAAGAAGGATCAACAATATCTATTTTAGCAAAAGAATTATTTCGAATTAATTCAAATGACTTATTAAGATTGTTGTCAAAAAAATTATCCAATGCAAAAAAATGCTTGTTTTCCTCATTTTTATTCCCTACCAATGCATCTCTAAAAGAAATCATTGATGATGATTTACCTTTACCTCTTTCACCTGTAAATGCAATAATATTATTAAAATCATCATATTCACTTGTAAAGGTTGAGTTTAAAATTATATCTGCAACATTCTTTGTTGCATTAATATATACATCATTAAAAATGGAATCACGAAATTCATTCCCTTTTTCGATTTTTATTTTATATTCTTCATTTAGATTTATTGTAAACATTTTATTAAAATTTTATTTTGCTTTTAATTAATTTATAATATTTATGAAAAATCAAAGATGTTACTTTAATTTACAATTACTTTACGGAAAACCTCATTTACATTAAATTTACTGTTCGCAAATTATAAATCAAAAAGATTAAATCTACCCGTATTTATACCTAAAATATAACAATAAAAAAAGCTGTTTCTATAAAATCTAGAAACAGCTTTTTTTATTGAAAATTAAATGCTAAAAATTATTTTTTAAGAGCCGAAACACCACTATGTGTTGGAACAACCTGCTTAATACTTCCATCAGCATTGAACTCTAATTTATCCATGCAAACTTCGCGGTGGAAACCTCCTGCGTCGCCCATTTTAATTCCGGTTGGGTAAGAGAATCTGTGATACGTGATGTACCATTCATCTTTGTTTGGGATTTGTAAAATCGAATTATGTCCCGTTGCATAAATTCCTTGATCTGGAATTCCTTGAATTACGATATTGTTTTGCGGAATTTCGATTGGACCAAGAGGTGATTTTGAAGTTCCGTATCTTACTTTATAATTCGGACTTCTGGTATCGTCTTCGCTCCAAAGGAAATAATACGTTCCTTTTCTGTAAAATATGTACGTTCCTTCACGGAAAGTTTTATCGACTTTGATCACTTGTGTGCTTTCTGGTTTAAGCGAAATCATGTCTGCATTCAATTCGGCTACAGCCATATATCCGTTACCCCAATACAAATAACTTTTTCCAGATTTTGGATCGGTGAAAACGTCTGGATCAATTTCCTGACCACCTTTTATGCCTTCTGGTCTTGTGCTAACCAATGCTTTTCCACTGTCTGTAAAAGGTCCAGTTGGATTATCTGAAGAAGCTACACCAATTTTTTGTGCCGCCGTGAAATAATAAAAATACTTATATTTTCCTTTGATCTTTTTCTCTACAATACATGGTGCCCACGCATTTCTGTTTGCCCAAGTGACATCTTTTTTCAAGTCGATGATAATTCCTTCGTCTTTCCAATCTACTAAATCATCAGAAGAAAATGTTTTGAAATAATATCCCGACCAACCATCAAATCCGTCGCTTGTTGGATAGATGTAATATTTTTTGGTTTTGTTTGAATACAGAATTTCAGGATCGGCATAATAACCTTCTAAAACAGGATTATTATTTACTTTCGGAAGTTTTTCCGGCGTTCCCCATTTTGCTGTAATTCTTTTTAATTCAGAACGAGTAATTGGCAAAATCGTTCCGTGACGCGGATTAAAATCCATTGAAATGTCATTGTCAATAACTGTGAAATTTTCTAAATCCTTGCTTTTTGTAAACTGATATCTTCCTTTTGTGTAAACATCATACATCAAAATATAATCGTCAGAATTGTTCAATTTGAAAACACTTGAACCTTCAACGCCATCGTTTGTTTGTTGCAGATAATTATCATTTTCTGTCCAATTTCCAGAAGTCAAATCAGATGTTGTAGCCACTTTAATTCCTGCTTTTCCGCCTTCGGTTTTATAAAAAAGATGATACACGCCGTCTTTTTCGATTATATCGCCGTCAATACAAGCTCTTTCTGATTTTGGAACAAACAATAATTTTGGAGCGCTTTCTAGAGCAGTGAAATCTGCATTCGCGTAAGCGTAATAAATTTTATCCGGGCCTCCCGCATATTGCAAACTGAAATAAATTAAATACTTTCCAGCTTTTGCATCAAAAATTGTCTGAGGCGCCCAAACCCTTTTTAAGTTTTCGTTCCCAGGAAAAGTCGTCTGAATATTGACAACACTGCTTTTCCAGTTTACCAAATCAGTACTTTTTAATAAAATCATAGCACGATTACTGTCCCAACCTTTTGACGAAGTCATATCCGTCAAAACCATATAAAAAGTCTTTCCGTCGTCGCCACGTAAAATATGCGGATCACGCACGCCACCAGTAGAACTGATCACTTTGCTGTCTAAAACGGGTTTGTTGTCATTTAAATGATAATAATGATACCCATCGGCACTTACAGCATATCGCACTGCTTCTTCTTCGACTTTATTTCCTGTGAAATACACAAATAAATAAGCTGTCAAATCTTTCTCAGCTACAGGAGGAGGTGTTCCTTTTTGGTTATTCTGAGCTTGTAAAACACTAAAAAATGAGGTTAGTGCAACAAGACTAAATTTTAATTTTTTCATTCGATATTTTTTTATTTTTTTGCTTTTAAAGCTTATTTTGTTTTAACACGCATTACGACAAACGAATACGGAGGCAATTCTTTTGAAAAAGCTTCTTTAACTGTTAGCTTTTGTGTGGTTGGTCTTGCTGTTGTATTTTCTGGCGTTCCAGTTAATAACGTATAATCAACATTCTCTGTCAAATTGAAGTTTGTAGTTTCAATCGATGGCATTACCGCGACTGGAAGAACGTTTACTAATTTGATAATCAAATCTCCAGAAGCATTGTCTTTAACCACTGAAGCTCCAATTCGTTTGCTTACTTCAGGATTTGCATCTGATACTTTAATTGAACTTTCGATGTATTGATTCCCCGGATTTTGTCCGTATAACTTTTGGACAAAATAATTTACCGTTGGCTTTACTTCGTCATTATTGAAATAAATCAAATCAGGATTCCATTGCGTGTGTTTTTCTTTTGCCAAAAGCGGTGCGTAAGAAGCCATTGCAACGACATCGCCATTACGCTCCACTCCTGTTAAATATAGAGCTTCCGCCAAAGCGTTGTAAAACTTATTACCGCGAGAAGCATACTCGCCCAAATACACTTTAGATTTTGAACGGTCATAACCATCGTAAAAATTTTGATTGTTGATGAACCAACCCGGCGTTTGATAATAATGTTCGTCAACAATTGGCAATTTCATATCATCTGCCAATTTCCAGCCTTCAACATAATCTGTTCCTTCAAAAAATGGTCCAACAGTACCAATCACGATTATTTCAGGATATTTCTGTTGTACCGCTTTTACAATCATTCGGTATCGTTCTTCAAAAACATCGCTGATCAAATCTTCATTTCCAATTCCGACATATTTTAAATTAAATGGTTTTGGATGACCTGCTTCTGCACGTTTTTTACCCCAAGTTGTGTTCACGCTTCCATTTGCATATTCAATCAAATCCAAAACATCCTGAACGTATTCGTCCATATCTTCCATCGGAATTCCGAATTGCTGTCCTGAACCTCCATCAGAAGAATTTTGACATGGAACTCCAGCTGCTAAAACCGGAACAGCCTCAGCACCTAAATCTTCACAAAACTGAAAATATTCAAAATATCCTAATCCCATTGATTGATGATACCCCCAAATATTACGCATTGGAATTCTGCTTTCCAAAGGTCCAATCGTATTTTTCCATTTGTAGATATTATGCAATCCGTCACCATGCGCCACGCATCCGCCTGGGAATCTCACGAATTTTGGGTGCATGTCTGCAATCGCATCAGCAAGATCTAAACGAAGTCCGTTTTTGCGATTTTTAAATGTCTTTTGTGGAAAAAGCGAAACCATATCAACAGCAGTTTCACCGTTGGTACTAATTTCTAAATGCGCATCTTTAACCGTTTTAGACGATTTTAAAACTAAATTTATCTTTTTCCAAGAAGTTGATGGTGAAAGTGCGGCTTCCGCCAAAGTTTCTCCACTAGCCGACTTCAAACGAACAATTGCTTTTGAGCCTTTTGCAAAAACACTGAAATCGTATTTTTCATTCGCTTTTAAAGCAATTCCGTCAAAACCAAAATTGTTGATATTTCCTTTTGAAACTATAGCATAATTTGGATTGTTTGCATGAATCGGGTTTTCTTTTGCAATTTTAAAATCGCCGCTCCAAGCCATTGTCGCATTCCATTTTTCATCTCTTTCTTTTTTGTCATGAAGCGCATATTCAAAATCACGATTCTGAATCAATTCTCCATACAAACCGCCATCAGCAGCATAATTGATATCTTCAAAGAAAACACCTGTCAGCATATTGCTGATTTTTTTTGATTGTTGCCCATTCACAGAAATTTGAACTTTAACAGGTTTTAAACCAGCAAAAAACAAACTGTCGCTTTTGGGAGTAGAACTATCTTGCTTGTCTCTAAATTTAGCCGACTCCATATTACGAATCATGTTATCCACCAAGTTCCAATCAACATGAAATAAACTTCCTTGAACTGCTTCGCCTTGAATCGTAATTTCGTTTCTTAATTTTAAAGAAGAATTGCCATCAATTACTGACGGACTGTAATTTTTAAAATCTTTAGTCGTGCTAACGTAATTTTTGCCGCTTTCGCTAAAATGAACCAAATATTGACCGTCTTTTTGCTCCACTTGAACATTCAAAATAACCGATTTGTCTTGGCCTTTCCCAACAAAACTTTTCATTCCTTGAATGTAATTTTGTCTTCCCCAGTTCACTAAATCTTTGCTCTCAGAATGTGCAAAAACATTGTCTTTTACGCTCCAAAAACAATGAAAAACTCCTGCATTATCTCGAATCACAAAAGGCTCCGACATGCTTTTTCCCGTTGGTCCCCAGCTTCCAAAATCTGATTTTAAGAAACTATATTCTGGACCAATTGAAAACCAGTTTTTCTGATCGGTGCTCCATGCAAAATGAAGTCCGTTTTTTCCATTATTTTTTAAAGTGGAATACGCAAATAAATATACTTTATCCGGCTTCACTTCATTCGATTTTACCCCAAATGCTGAGAATATAAAAAGAATTGAAAAAAGCAATACCAGCGCTAAAAGGCTATTTTTTAAAAAGCGTACCATTATTTTTTACCTTTTAATTGATATAAAACTGAGGCATGCGCTTTTAAAACTGCACTAATTTCTTTCGATGAAACTTTTGATTTCTCACCTGTCCACATATTCAAAACTTCAACAGAACCTGTAAATCCAAGATCTGAAAGATTTACAGAAACATTCTGAGCCGCGATATCTGAAATATTGAATAATGCCAAATACACGCTTCCGTCTTTAGGATTTTTTGAAGTCACTGCAATTTTTCCGTCTTTCTGGAAAAGTTGTTTTACTTCAGTGCTTTCATTGTGCATTTTCACGACATCTTTATTTGTCAATAATGATAAGGTGAAAACATCATTGCTTGGCAAATCTCCACCAAAAAACAAAGGCGATTTGAAAATATTAAAGAATGAAATCAAAGTATATTGTTCATCTTTTGTCAAACGCGTCATACGATCTTCGCCACGTTCTCCCCTCACCGAAATACGTCCTAACGGAATCATATCGCAGTCTGGCCAAGTTCCTGGCGCGATGTATGGATACCATTTTTGAGCGACATCCATTAAATGTGTGATGTGTGGCCAAGTATCCCAAACATCATCCACCATTCTCCACATATTGGCATGAGTCGTTACGTGTGGCGCTGCTGAAATTGGTGTTTCTCCCGGCGATGTACTTAACACAATTTTACGTCCGCATTTATCAATCGCATTTCTGATTAAGTTGATTTCACCTTCGTGATACGGTCTTGACAAATCATCAATTTTAATAAAATCAACACCCCATTGTGCATATAATTCAAAGATTGAATTGTAATATTCTTGTGCACCGGGTTTGTCTGCCACAACTGTATAATTGTCTCTCAGCCATTCACATTGCAACGCTGTCGAATAAACCTGATCTGCCGTAATTCCGTTTGCGCCTTTGATTGGCATTTTGTCTTCAACTGCTTTTTTAGGAATACCACGCATAATGTGAATTCCGAATTTCAATCCTTTTTTATGAATATAATCAGCCAAAGGTTTAAAACCTTGTCCATCTTTTGCAGAAGGAAAACGGTTTACCGCTGGCAAATATCTTCCAAATTTATCGATCACATAACGCGGATCTGTCTGGTTGTAACCACCTGCTTTGTCATTTTCAACAAACCATCTAATATCAACTACAACATATTCCCATCCATATTTTTTAAGCTCTTTTGCCATATAATCGGCATTAGCTTTTACTTCGTGTTCTTCTACTGTTGGTCCGTAACAATCCCAGCTGTTCCAGCCCATAGGAGGCGTTTGTGCCCATTGTTTGAATTCTTCTTTTCCAAATGTTTTAGTCTGCGCATTTGAAGAAACTGATACCAAAACAATTCCGACAGCAAGGGCAATTCTATTTTTTATTTTCATTTTGACTTAAATAAATGTGAATATTACACTTGTAAATATAGTAAACTTTTCTATATAAAAAACAATTAACCTGCCTGCTAACCAAAAAAGCAGACAGGTTAATCGAAAATTTAAAATAACTAACTAATTTTCTGACTTAGAAAATGCTTTTATTTCACGTTAATAGTCACTTCAACTGGTTTTAACCATTGACTTGTGAATTTAACTTTGATTGGTTGTGCTTCTCCAGTTGCCTGAATGTAAGCCGCAATATGACCGTGAAAAACTCTTTGAACGTTATCTGTATAATCTGTCATGTCGCTGTTGTTTCCTGCTTCAAGTCCTAATAAAGTTCCCGGCCCACTGATAGTGCACGTCACTTCATTATCTGAAAGCATTACAGGAAGACCGTTTTGATCTTTAACCTGAACCATGATTTTAGCAACACCTTTGTCTTTGCTTATTGTAATATCTTTTTCAGCAATTGTTAATTCTACTGGTTGTTGTGTCGAATTGATTGCGTAACGACTTACTTCTTTATCATTTTTGTCTAAACCAACTGCTTCTAATTTTCCAGAAGCAAATGGAATGTCCCAATAGATAATTCCAGTTTTTTCATCGTACGCTTTTGTATCGCCAACTACTTTTCCGTTTAATTCTAAACGCGCTTTTGAAGCATTTGTATAACAAACCACACGGATTTTTTGACCCGCTTCATAATTCCAAATTGCCCATGCATCTTTAGAAATATCTTTGTCATTTGTTAAAGGATAAGTTCCAAGGTAAGCCATCGGTTTATCTGACCATAATGACTGACGGAAATATCCACGAGGTTTGATCACTCCAGCAAAATCAACTAAACCTGAGTAAAATCCTCTTGAAGGCCATCTTCCAGATTCACCTAAATAATCAATTCCTGTCCATAAAAATTGGCCGAAAATATGTTTGTTGTTTTTAACTGCCAACCAAGGTTCCATGTCGTGAACATTTTCACTTCCAAAAATGACTCTGTTTGGATATTTTTCGTGATCCGATTGGTATTTGCTTTCTGTATAATTGTAACCTGTAATATCTAAAGCACCAGGATATTCGGTTTCATTAGACATTGCCACACCTGCTAAACCAGCTGTTGTTGGGCGTGATTTATCGTACTTTTTAACCGCCGCAACCAAACGTTTTGCAATTGCTCCAAGACGCATTGCATCTGGTGCATCTTTTTTGTAACCGCCATAAGTCGCTTGTCCAAAACCATCTTTTCCTTTATCCAAAACGGGGTGAGAATACGGATCGTTTGGATAATCTACTTCGTTACCAATACTCCATCCAAAAACAGAAAGATGGTTTCTGTCACGACGTACAAAATCTTCTAAATCTTTTTCTGCATAATCAGCAAAAATGTCGAATGTACCTTGGAAACCTGGAGTTCCATAATTCCAACCTTCTAGCCATTTACGTTTTGGGAATTCCCATTCGTCATACGCTTCGTTTAAAACCAATAATCCCAATTCGTCGCAAAGTTCATAGAAATCTGGCGCTTGTGGATTGTGGCTCGTACGGATTGCATTTACACCAATTTCTTTCAATGTTTTTAATCTTGTTTTCCAAACTTCTCTTGGAACTGCAGATCCTAAAACTCCAGCATCATGGTGCAAACAAACTCCTTTCATTTTCATCCATTTTCCATTAAGGGCAAAACCATTATTTGGATCAAATGTGAAGTTTCTGAAACCAGTCTGAGTAACCGTTTTATCGATTTCTTTTCCGTCTTTTAAAACTGTTGTTTTCAGTTCATATAAATTCGGATTGTCTAAATCCCATAATTGCGGATTTTTGACATTTAATTTCGTTGAAATTTTACCACTTTGTTTTGCAGCAACATCGACTTTAGAAGATGATTTAGCAACCGATTTTCCGTCTTTTGAGAACAACTCATTGATAACAGTTAAAGATGATTTTGAAGCAGAACCGTTTTCTACATCAACCTCAACATTCAAAGTTCCAGCTCCTTTTTTCACTTCTGGATAAGCGTAAACGCCCCATTGCGCAATATGCACCGGATTTGCATACACTACCCAAACATTTCTGTAAATTCCAGAACCGGTGTACCATCTTGAATCGGCGCTTTGGCTGTGATCTACACGAACCGAAATCGTATTTTCTCCACCGTATTTCACAAATTCTGTAGCATCATAAGCAAATGAAATATATCCGTTTGGACGTTTTCCTAAAGAATGTCCGTTGATGAAAACTTCACTTCTATTGTAAACTCCTTCAAAATACAGATACACTTTCTCGCCCGATTTGCTTTGCGGAATATTAATTGATTTTCTGTACCAAGCAATGCCGCCTGGCAAATAACCTGTACAACTCGCCAAAGTTGGGCTCAATTGTCCTTTTACACTCCAGTCGTGAGGCACGTTTACCAACTGCCATTTGCTGTCATCGAAAGTGGTATTTTTTGCATCTGGAGTTTCTTGTAGATTAAACTTCCAACTGTCATTGATTTTCTTTGAATCTCCAAACGATATCTGACTGCTCGCCGACAGACACGAAAAGAGTAAAACGGGTAAAATGATTTTTTTTGTAAACATTTTTTTTAAAGGTTCTAAGATGCTAAGATTCTGAGGTTCTATGCTTCTTTTGGGTTTATTAATAGTTTTTCTTTTTATTGTTATTTTTTGTTTCAGGTTTCAGGTTTCAAGTTCAGTCTCAAACGTGAAACCTGAAACTTGAAACCTAAAACTTGAAACAATTCTAATACTGCAATTCCCCCACAAACGTCACAACTGATCTTGCTGGAATTTCCAGATTATCTATTTTCTGAATATTGCTTCTTTTTAAATTTGAAGTTTCAGAAGTGATGTAAGGCGTGAATTCATTGTTTTTTAAAGTTCCTTTTGACAAATCGAACTTGTATTTTTGAGCTGATTTTCCGCAGTTTACAGCCACTACAATCAGTTTTTTATTTTGAACATCTTTGTATGCGGTCAACATTACGTCGTTTGCAGCGTCTAATTCATTTTGGTTTGGAACATCAACTCGAAGCATTCCCGGACGCACAAAAAGAGAATAATTTCCTAAAGCCCACAGCAATTTTGAATCATGGAATTCACCATCATTTCTAACATAATTTGGCTCCGTTCCTCCGTTGCTTTTTCCGTCATCCAAATAAATCAAACCATCTTTGTAATCCACTCTTGTGATTGAAGTCCACCATTGCCATGAAGCTGCATTTGCCACAGCGATATCATTGTGGATTAGTCTTGCAACGAACAAAGCGGTCTGCATTCCTAAATCTCTTCCACCACCAGAACCGCCCGGAATTTCATTTTCTCCTGGATTTTCCAAAATGCAATATTCCGATTGCCAATATTTTAAACCCGGATTTCTTTTAATTTCCGCTGCAATTAATTTTCGGCTTAAAACCTGTCTTTCAACTGGCCAAGTCGTAAAATAACTATGACCTAAAATCACATTTTTTACATTGGAGAATTTTGAAACATTCGTTTTTGTTTTTCCAAAGAAATACTCAATCTGATTATCTCGATTTTCTTTGTTTACATTTTCATACAAGTAATCAATTTGAGCAGCTTCGGCAATTACAATTTCAGTGTTCATTTTGTTAGCTTTCAGTTTTTCTGAAAGTGATTTGGTCAAATCATAAATTTCCTGATTCGTTGCCGGAGTTCCTTCCTGACTGTTTGTATCGCCATGTTTTGGCATCCATTCCCATTGTGGTTCATTGATCGGACTTACATAGTCGAATTTAATTCCTTCTTTTTTTTCCAATCCTTGAATACTTTGAACTAAGAAATCGGCAAATTTTGGAATTGCACCATCTTTTAGATTCAGTTTATTCTTTTGAGAAGCAAAAGACAATCCGTTGTTGGTCATAAAAACCGGCGGACTATTTGTAAAAATAAGGAATTTGTCAACGCCACGTTTTTTGGCCGCTTGTAAAAACCATCTTTGTCCTTCTTGTTTCGAAAAGTCGTAAGTTCCATCAGCGTTTAAGAAACATTCACTTCTTCTCCATTCATCAGAAACTTTACTGTTTTCACCTTGTTCTGCACTTCCTGCGCCAAGATTAAATCTCCAGATTGATAGTCCGATTCCTTTAGGATTTCCTTGTGCATCAATTTCTTTGCTGAAAAGCAAATCGGCAATTGCATTCTTTTTTTGCTCTGGCCACTTTCCAACGAACTGAGTTCTCCATGCGTCAGATCCTCCGAAACCGTCCATCGTTTGTACTACATTATCTGTGCTTATAGTAGCCGTTCGTTGTGCAAATGACAACGAGCAGGTTGCTAGTAAAAGCGAGATATATATTTTTTTCATTTATACTTTGTTTTTTAACCGCAAAGAGCGCTAAGATTTACGCAAGGGACGCTAAGACTTTTAAACTTTGCGAACTTTGCGTTTCTTCTTTGTGTCCTTTGCGGTTAATTTTTTATTCTTACTTGTAACTTCCAACAAAAGTCACCACTGATCTAGCTGGAATTTCTAAATTAGAAGCCTCAACTGCTGTTCCTTTTTTCAAACTTAAAGTTTCAGAAGTGGTGTAAGGCGTCAATTTATTATCTGTCAAACTTCCTCCTGAAAGATTGAATTTGTAACTTTTTGCTGTTTTGCTGATGTTGACTGCAACTACAACCAATTTTTTATTTGCTGCATCTTTATAAGCAGTAACCATTACATCATTTAAAGTGGTTGCATTGTCAACACTCGGAATTTGAACTCTTACCATCCCCGGTTTTACGAAGAATGAAAAGTTTCCTAAAGCCCACAATGTTTTTGAATCTCTGATGTAACCGTCATTTTTGCAATAATCAGCATTTCCTGCTCCGTTGCTTGCTCCATCATCAACGTGAATCAAACCGTCTTTGTAATCGCCACGGCTGATTGCTGTCCACCATTGCCATGAAGTTACACCTCCTAAAGCAATATCAGTACTAATAATGCGCGCTGTCCAAAGTGCAAGAGGCATTCCTAAATCTCTTCCAGCTCCTGCTCCGCCTGGCAATTCAGAAGTTCCTGGGCTTTCTAAAACACAATATTCTGATGACCAAAGACTAACACCGCCAACTGATTGAATTCTTGAAGCAGCAAATTGTCTAGACGAAATCATTTCGCTCAACGGCCAAGCTTGCCAGTAACTGTGTCCAGAAATAGTTTTCTTTACATTACTCAGTCCAGAAATCTTTTTTGTTGAGTTTGCTCCAAAGAAATAATCAATCTGGTTTGATCTGCTTTCTTTTCCAGAAACGGTTTTATAAAGTGGTTCGTAAGCTCCTGCTTCACCAACTACGATTTGAGCCGCAAGCCCTTTAGCTTGTAATTTTGGAGACAATACATTTACAAAACTGTAAATATTTGCATTTGTCGCCGGAGAACCTTCTTGACCAGAACCATCCCACTCGTATTGTGGCTCATTAAACGGACTCACATAATCGATTGTCAAACCGTGTTCTGTTTTTAGTTTATCTAAGGAATTAACCCAGAAATCTGCCAATTCAGGCATTTTTCCATCTTTCAAATTGTAAAATTCTTTGATGCTCGCGTGCGCTTTTCCATTTTGAGTCAAGTAAACCGGTGCGCTATTAGCAAAAGCTAATAATTTTTCAACGCCACGTTCTCTTGCCGCTTTCATGAACCAAACCTGACCGGCTTGCTTGTTCATGTTGTAACTTACACCATCAGTTGTAAAACATTCTGTACGTCTCCATTCGTCAGTAATATCACTCGCGTCGCCTTGCTCTGAGCTTCCTGCTCCAAGGTTAAAACGCCATAATGATAATCCGATACCTTTTGGATTTCCGTCGGCATCAACTTCTTTACTGAATAATAAATCGGCTATTTTATTTCTTTTATCCGAAGGCCAGTTTTTTCCAATAAAATTAGTTTGCCAAGCATCAGAAGCACCAAAACTTTCCATCGTCTGAAGATTCATATCCAGATTTACATTCAATTCTGCAACTGAACTTTCTGAACCTGAATTTTCAGATTTTTCAGAATCGCAAGCCACAAAAAATGTACTTGCGAAAAGCAAGCCTGCACAAAGCAGACTTACTTTATTTTGATTACTAAACCTCATTTTAATAACCAGGATTTTGTGTGATTAAACCGCCACTTAAGTCAATTTCTAACTGAGGAATTGGCCATAATAAGTTTTTAGCTGGATTAAAATTGATTCCTTTATCCTGAGGTTCTCTCAAGTTTGTAGTTTCATATGGATCTGTAGAACTCAAGTTGTATTTTACAAAAGTTCCGTTTGGTCCCATCAAAGATTCGATAACTGGTCTTCCTGTTGTTGGATCTTTTTCACGACGGATATCATATAAACGCAATCCTTCAAAAGCCAATTCTAAACGACGCTCTTTGTAGATTTGTTTCAATAAAGTTGGTCCAGAAATTCCTGTTTTTGGATCTAATTTTACACGCGCTCTGATAATGTTGATATCAGATAAAGCATCTCCACCTGTGTGGTAACTAGCTTCTGCTCTTGTCAAATACATTTCAGCCAAACGAATCAACGGAATGTTTAATGGCAAGTGACCGTCTTTTTTATCTAATGCACGGCGTGTTGCAACTGGAATATAATATTTACGGCAAATACGTCCTGATTTATTGTCATTTAAGCTGAATTTGTGTGTTGGGTTCAAAACCTCATCTCCGTAAGCCGCTTCACCCCATTTTGTAATTGTACTTCTGCGACGGATTACATCATTTTCAGATAAATAAGCATTTTCTAAATCGCTTGTTGGCATACACCATCCCCAACCGTCAAGAACATCTCCCGCATCGTTGCTTGGGAAATTCTTTTTGTCTTCACCTCTAGCTCCAGCTAAAGTTGGCAAAGCAGAACCTAAACTTTTATCTTGAACAGATGAAGATTGCGCTTCAAGAATTGACTCCACACCATTGTGGTTGTTTACATTCCAAATATTCAAGAAATCAGCTTCAAGAGCATAAGGTCCTTCTGTAATTACTTTGTTTGAATAAGTTTTCGCCTCAGCCCATTTTTCTTGGAACAATGACACACGTGCCAATAAAGCATAAGCTGCCCATTTGTTGATTCTTCCTTCTCTGTTAACTGGAATAGTTTCCAATTTTGCAGCAGATTCTTTAAGGTCGGCTTCAACTTGTTTGTAAACATCAGCAGCAGTAGCTCTTTGTAATTTCAAATCGCCAGTTCCTAATGAAGTTGTATATACTGGAACACCTCCAAAAAGATTCACCAATTCATAGTAGCAATATGCTCTCACAAATAGTGATTCTCCCATGTATTGATTTTTTTGCGCTTCGGTAATTGGCGATAAAGCCATTTTCTCTAAACCAATATTTGCCGATTGAATCGTATAAAAATGCGCCGTGTAAATACTGTTCATATCACCCATGTTATCAGGCGTGATGATGTATTGTGAACATGGTCTGTGCGCACCGCTATCTTGTCCTGTGTTACCCATCCAAGCGTCGTCAGTCGACATTTCGTTCGTAACTCTTGGCGCAATTAAAGTCCACCAGTCATTCGGGATTAATAATCTTCGAGTTAATTCGTTGGTATAATTTTCACACTCTTGTGCAGTCTGAAAATAATTTTCCAAAGTTTGTGTTCCTCTTTGCTCTTTTTCAATAAAATCGCTACAAGATGTTGCTACTAGAGAAAACGTTAATATTGATAATATGATTTTTTTCATGTTCGTTTTGATTAAAATGCTACATTAAGTCCCATTAAGATTGTTGGTTGTACTGGATAATTCCATCCTGCAAAACCAGAACCTAAAACTCCTCCTCCTACTTCAGGATCAACTCCTGTAAATTTTGTCCAAGTCCAAATATTTTGACCTGATAAAGAAACTCTCAATTTATCCAATCCGAATTTGTTGTAGAATGAATACCCAACTTGAAGGTTTTTCAAACGTACATAAGATCCGTCTTCAACATATAAAGAAGAGAATTTTGTAAAGTTTTCGTTGTTGTCATCTTTTGACAAACGAGGAATAGAGCTTGAAGTTCCTTCTCCATGCCAAGCCATTTGATCCAATCCAGCAACTTTGTTTGTTAAACTTGCGCCATTGTATAAATCTGAAATATTTTGGTTAACCAAATCATTTCCAATACTTGAATAGAAATTCGCAATTAAATCAAAGTTCTTATAACCAAAATTCAAGTTTAGACCCACGTTGTAATCTGCCCAAGGAGAACCAATTTTTGTTCTATCCTTATCGTCAATTTTTCCATCTCCATTGATATCTTTAAAACGAACATCTCCCACTTGCGCATAAGGCTGTAATTTTGTTCCGTGCTCGTCTGTATGAGAATTGATCTCTGTTTGATTTTGGAACAATCCATCCGCAACATATCCGTAAAAATATCCTGGCTCATTTCCTTCAACAGTTAAAGTTCTGTTGCTTGCTCCATATAATTTTTCGCCATCAGCAGATAAATTCAACATTTTTACATTTACTGTTGTAAAAGTCACATCTGCACCCCAAGAGAAATCTCCTTTTTTGTCTTTATACGAAACCAATAAATCGATACCGCTTGATTCCATTGAACCAACGTTTGTCCACATTGTAGAATATCCAGGAAAACCACTGTATGTTGGGAATTGTTTCAAGAAAAGCATATCATGCGTTTTCTTTTGGTAATATTCCAAAGATCCAGAAAGTTTGTTTCTCCATAATCCGTAATCCAATCCGAAAGAAATATCCTCAACAGTTTCCCATTTAATGTCTTTATTCGCCATTGTAGAAGGATAAGCAGTATCAGCAATATTATCTCCAATTGGGTAAAAACCTTGCCCGATATTAGATTGATAAACCGCACTTGGCAAGTTTTGATTTCCAACTTTACCCCAACCTGCTCTGAATCTTAAATCGCTCAAAACATCTTTTGTAGATTCCATAAAATCTTCATTCAAAATTCTCCATGAAACCGATGCTGAAGGGAAATTTGCCCATTTGTTGTTTTCCATAAATTTTGAAGAACCATCACGTCTGAAAGTACCTGTGAAATAATATTTTCCGTCATAGTTATAAGAAAAACGAGAAATATAAGACATCAGAGAATTTGAAGTACTAGTACCACTGCTGTTACGATTTTTTGTAGCTGCGTTTAATTCTCTCATAGAATCAGAATTATTTGGAACTCCTTCTCCATATCCCCAAAGTGTACTTTGGTTGTATTCTTCCATTGTATTACCAATCATCAAAGACGCATTGTGCTTTTCTGCAAATGTCTTAGTATAAGTAATTGTATTTTGCCATGACCAGTTAACATCAGTAGTGTTCCATTTTTCAACGCTGTTGATTTCTGCTTTTTCGTGTGCAGCATCAATTACGAAATCAGGGCTGAATTTATTTCTAACGATATCACCCACTTCAATCGAAGCTTGAGAACGAATCACCAATCCTTTGATTGGCGTGTATTGCAAATAACCGTTTGTGTTTAAGTTATATTGATCTGTAAAGTCATCGTAACGTTTTACAGCTGCAACAGGATTCCAAACGTATGAAGGAGAACGTGCATAAATACTGTATTCGTTTTCAGTTCCGTTTAATTGATCTGCTGGTTTGTAAATTGGCGTTACAGGATCAATTTTGTCAAAATCTGCCCAGTTTCCTGGTGAACCATACGTTTCGTAACGAGGGTTCAATGTAATTCCAGCAGAGAATTTATCAGAGAATTTGAAATCATTTGCAATTCTCATTGTAATTCTTTCCCATCCTCCTACTTCATACATAGATTCTGAATTGTAGTAGTTTAAGCTTACAGCGAAAGTATGTTTATCAGAACCTCCAGTAACTCCTAGAGAAGCATTTACAACAGGGCTTCCTTTTCTGATTCCTGCGTTCCACCAATCAGTACTTTTACCTTGGTATTGAGATGGATTTGGCAAATAATCTGAATAACCTGAATTATTGTAAGCCGTATTCATGATCGTTGCATAACCCACTGCATCTGCCATATGATACGGATTGTTCATAATTTGCATTCCTGAACTTGTATCAAAATTGAATCTTGTTTTTCCAGCTTTTCCTTTTTTAGTTGTAATCAAGATAACCCCATTTGATGCACGAGAACCATAAATTGCACTCGCAGAAGCATCTTTCAAAACTTCCATCGATTCAATTTCGTTATTGCTTAAGAAGTTGATGCTTGTTCCCATTGGGATTCCGTCAACAACATAAAGCGGATCTGTACTCAAGTTTACTGTAGAAATACCACGAATCAAAACTCTTGGTTGCGCTCCAGGACCACCTGCACCCACAACCTGAACTCCAGAAACTTTTCCTTGAAGTGATTCCGTTACGTTTCCTACCGTCATTGTTTGAAGCTCTTTTCCTTTTACAGAAGAAATAGAACTCGTTACGTCGCTCTTTTTTACAGCTGCATAACCTACAACCACAATCTCATCTAGAGCTTGGCTTGATTCTTCTAAAACAATATCAAAATTTGTTTTATCACCAATTGGAACTAATTTATTAGCAAAACCTACAAAAGAGAATTCAAGTTGTGCATTTTTATTTGGAACCTCGATTACAAACTTTCCATCAAAATCTGTCGACGTATTAGTTGAAGTTCCTTTTACAACTATATTAACTCCTGGAATTGGCACAGAAGCTTTGTCCTTAACTGTACCTCCTATTTTTATTTGTCCAAATGATACCGCAGTACACATAAGGGCAATAAAAAATCCTATATATTTTAATTTCATATTAAGCTGTTTTATTAATTAAATGTTACAACAAAGTCATAACAACTTATTTTTTAGTGATGAAGACTCTTTCTAACTCCGTGTCAAGAACTACTTTGTAAACTCCCGCAGCTGCTGGATATTTAGCATTTCCATTTTCACCTGGCGACATTGTACAAATACCGTTTTTGATTAATCTCCAAGAAGGATCCCACCATTGACCAGTAAAAGTCGCTTCCATAGTTCCTGTCAAAGTATATTCTCCAACTAATTGATATGGATTTGAAGCATTGTTAGCTAAATGCAATCCTGTCATCACCCATGCATTCCAAGTATCCCAGTTTGCATCTTTGATTCCGCCACCGCAAACACTTACAAATGGTTTTCTCAGTGCCGCGTCATCATGCCATAATCCATTGGCGATATCAGCCCAAACTTTGCTAGTTGGCGTGTATTTTTCAGCAGTATATTTTAAAGTATTTGGGTTTACTTTGATTTTGTAATATCCTTTTGTTGGTAAAATAATTGGTGCTGAAGCAACATCATCCACTAATTCACCTGCAGTATTTAAACCAAAACAATGTGGGGCAAAATCTGATTCTTGACCTAAGAAATAAACTTCCTTATTGTCTTTATCTGCATAATATTTAAATTCGAAATCTTGTCCGCTTTTCTCATGGAAATACATTGGAACACCAACTGCATCAGTTGTTAAATTTGTTCCTTTTGGTTGATCACATAAAAAGATTGCTGGATATTCGTTTGTTGCTACGATATTTACATTTAAAGATCCTGTATTTGGAATCGCAAATTTATCTCTAGCTGTAATTGTCAAAACATAATCTGCAGCAGTTACAGGCAACGTGTAGGTTTTGTTGAATGTATAAGACTGAGGCGATCCTGTCAATTGAACCATTTCATTAATTCCTAAAGCCTCGCACTGTACTTGTACATAATCAATACCTGAATCGTCGTTTACCACAAAGTTTACTGGCATTTGGTTGCTTGTTGATAACAAAATGACTGCTCCTTCTTTTGGCGTAACCATAGTGATTGATGGCGCAGCAAATTCACCATCTAAACGAAGATTGATTTCTTCGTTAACGGCATTTCCAGAAACGTCCGTAATAGTCAATTTGATTTTGAAAGCTTCAGAAGTTCCTCTGTTTGCTGGAACTTCAAAAAAGTAACTTAGATCGTATGATTTAAGTAAAGGATCTGTTGCGAATGTAATTACTTTATCAAGTGATAATTCTGGAATTTGAATTTCTACACTTTTTAATCCTAAATCATCAGCAAGAGCCGCTTTGATTTCGAATTTTCTGTTTGGCGCGCCATAAATTTCCTTTGTAGCAACTACTACTGTCGGATCATCAGATGGAGCGAAATCTGAATCGTTGCTTTGACATCCTGCAAAGAAGATGGCAAAAGCGGCAAGAAAAAATAAAAATATATTTTTTTTCATTTCTTAAATTTTAAGGTTAGGTTAGTTTGTTTGTTTTTAAGCGTAAAGTGATTGTTTAATTAAATGAGTTGGACTCACTTTTGAGGATCTAAATTGTCTTTTCCTTTTTGGAGACGAAAACAGACAATGAAAAATCGGTGGTTGGGTTTTTGTCATGTTAGTAAAGTTTGATTAATATTTCCTTTTTTTTCTTTTTCTTATTAATGAAGCTTTATTTTTTTTGGCCCGCAGTTTTGTCGCGGGCCAGATAAGTAATACGTAAAACCAACTCTTACAATCTTATTTTAAAGAAGGCTCAATTCTTTAAACTGATTAAAAACTTATCAAAAAAATAACACTTATAATTTTACACAGTAACACCACTTAATCTGTTACTATAGGTGCAAAGAAATGTTTAAATCACACTTCTAAGGAGGGGTAAAATGGAAAAAAAAGGAGGGCAAAATTGTAATTAGTTAATATTTATAATTAAAAATTGATGAGTATTAAAAAATAACCGAATATTTTTACAGAATCTGCAATTATTGAAAAAATCGATGTTTTGATGCTAAAACGTTTGAGTTTTTTCAAAAAAAAGCACTCTCATTCGCAAAATGCAATTGAGTTGTTAAGAAAATGTAAAGTTTGAAAGATGATTTTTAACTGATAATATTCAAATCAGAATTAAAAGAGCTCTTATATTTTTTGATGTATTCTGAAGGAGTCATTCCAAAAAGTTTCACAAATTGTTGTCTAAAATATTTAGGATCTTCAAAACCAACTTCGGCACTTGCTTGTGCGATATTCATATCTTCAGTAAGCATCAACATCGCGGCGCGGCGAATTCTTAAAGATCGAATAAAGGCATTCAAAGTTTGTCCTGAAATAATTTTGATTTTGGTATAAAGCGTTCTGTGGCTCATTCCCATTTCTTGCGCAAATGTTTTAATGGTAAAATCTTTTTTATGAATATTGGCTTCTACAATATCAATACACTTCTTCAAGATAAACTGATATTCCGCTGGAACTTTCTGGGTGTTCTCTTTTAAGGTAATACTGTCCAAGAAATACGTTCGAAGATTGCTTCGGTTTTTCAATAACGATTCCACACGCGCTACCAAAATATCATCATCAAAAGGTTTCATGATATAATCATCGGCGCCATCATTGATTCCTTGCAAATGTGTTTCAGGATTTTTTGAAGCTGTCAACAAAATAACCGGAATATGCGACAAATCGTTGCTTTCTTTTATTTTTCGGCACAATTCTAAACCATCCATTTGCTCCATAGTAATATCACTGATTACTAAATCTGGCATGTGTTTTTTAGTCAGTTTTAATCCTTCTTCCCCATTTTCAGCACTGTAAACCATATAATTTTCCGAAAACATTTTGATTAAATAATTTCGGATATCATCATTATCGTCAATAATTAAAACCGTACGTTTCTCCGTCAACATTACTTTTTGGAAATCGGTTTCTGCAACTTGATTGTTAGCTGTATTGTTTTCTTCAGCGTCATCAATAATCAATTCGTCAAAAAGCTGGCTTCTAACTTGAACATCATTTGTGATTACAGCATTTTCAAAATGATCACTTCCTTTTAAGAATGTCAATTTGAAAATACTTCCTTTTCCAATTTCACTGCTGCAGCTGACTTTTCCTTTGTGCTTGTCAACAAAATATTTTACGATAAAAAGTCCGATTCCAAAACCAGTTCCAATCGAAACCTTAGAATTGATTTGCTTGAATTTTTCAAATATTACCTCAATATCTCCTTTGTCGATTCCTTCTCCACTATCTGAAATTTCCATTTCAATTTCAGCATTACTTTCAGTCAATCTCAAATTAATTTCACCTCCAATTGGCGTGTATTTAAAAGCATTCGACATTAAATTGAAAAGCGAAATTTCGATTTTTTCATAATCGCCAATAATCTCAATTTCATTCTGCGGAATATCAAAATTGTAATTAATATTTTTATCTTTTGCCTGATTTACAAAACATTGATAGACTTCATTACAAAGTTTATTGACATTAATTGGTGACAATCTTAAAGAATCAGCATCATTCTCGGCTTTTCTAAAAAGCAAAAGCTGATCGACCAAACTCAAAAGTCGTCTGGCATTTCGGTGCGCAATCGCCAAATCACTGCCCGAAGAACCGTTTTCTACACGTTCCTTCTGAACGGCTTTTTTCAGCGGATTAATAATCAGCGAAAGCGGCGTTCTAAATTCATGCGAGATATACGTAAACATCGACGATTGTTTCTCGGCAATTTCCTTTTCTTTTTTGCTTTCCAGCTCCGCAATTTTGACTTTATACTTTAGCTTTTCTTTATTTTTTTGGTAATCCAAATAAACAAATAATGCGCCTGCAATGGCAAACAAATACAAGGTATACGCCCACCAGGTTCTGTACCAAGGCGGCAATACTTGAATAGAAACTAAACTGACTTCTTTATTCCACCCCCCTTTAAAATTGGTTGTTTTTACCTTGAATGTATATTTCCCTTCCGGTAATCTTGAGTAATTTGCTTTTCGGGCTTGACCCACATAATTCCATTGTTCGTCCCAGCCTTCTAAGAAATAAGCGTAATTGATTTTATCGGCATTATTGTAATCAATCGCCACAAATTCTAATGACAAAGCGGTTTGGTCATAATCCAAACGAACTTCTTTCATTTTGCCCGAATCTGAAACTTCAACTTTGCTTTCTTCAATTGATTGATTGTTTATCGAGAAATCACTCAACAATAAATTATTTTTCTGATTATAGCCTTTGATTGCTTCTGGAAAAAAGATGTTGAAACCGTTGATTCCGCCAAAAAGAAATTCTCCGGTCGATAATTCGATTCCGGCATTAAAACTAAACTGATTGCTTTGCAAGCCATCATTAACGGAGAAATTTCGGAACGTTTGTCGTTTTTTATCAAATCTGCAAACGCCATTATATGTACTCATCCAAAGATTTCCTTCTTTATCTTCCAGAAGTCGCAAAATCGTATTCGACGGCAAACCGTCATCTGAAGTTAACCTTTTAAACGTATTTGTTTTTCGGTCAAACAATAAAAGTCCGCCCTCCTGAGTTCCAAGCCAAAGATTTTTGTCTTTGTCTTCGTGAATGCAACGAATCGTATTTCCAATAGAAACTTTAGTGATTTTTCGGGTATTTTTTTCGATAGAAAACAAACTCGTGTAATTTCCTCCCCAAAGTTTTCCGTCGCTGGTTTCGGTCAAACATTGCAAATTGGTAACCGATTTATCAAAAAGAACAAAACTGTCTTTTGCTCGGTCAAACAAATAAAGTGAACCTTCATTGGTCGCGCTCGCCCAAATATTGGCTTTTGAATCTTTGTAAACAAACCAAATATTCTTTTCAATTTGTTTCGTAAACGGATTAAAACATGAATATTGCGTAACCGAATTATTCGCCGGATTGATTTTATTCACGCCTCCCGCCCAAGTCGAAAGCCATATTTCGTTATTATTATCGCGAATAATTCCCGTAATAAACGGACTCGAAAGCTTGTTTCCGTAATTGATATATGAATTGGTTTTTCGGTTCCAATATTTCAAACTGGCACCGTCAGTTCCTACCCAAAGATTCTTTTTCTCATCTTCGCAAAAAGACAAAATAAAGTTTTCAGCAGGATTTTTTGCATTGTAGCGAATGCTTTTGAAATACTTTGGCGTATTGCTCAACATACTGATTCCGCCACGCAAAGAACCAAACCATTTATTGCCGCCTTTGTCTTCATATAAACTCCAAACCGAATTGCTTTTTGCTAACTGATTTTCGTTGACCGTATTAAACGGAATCACTTTTTTATTTGTTCCCATGACTTTGTAAATGCCACAACCATCTGTCGTGATCCAAAGTTCTTTTTTCTTGTCCACCAAAAGATCGGTAACGCTGCATTTATTTGAAAAATAATTGTCTGAAATAATACCAGTTTTGGTATTGAATAGAAAAAGTCCTTCATCTGTTCCGAGCCAAAGATTTCCGTCAGAAGCTAATTTCATTGATTTGACTTCTTTAGAAAGCGAAAAAACAGCTTTTAAAGTTTTAGCTGAATAACTGTAACTGCAAATTCCGACATTGCGCACGTACACCCAAGAATGATTGTTTTTTTTGTCTTCCTGAATTGCAATAGCATCGTAATTATTGATATTAATTTTATTTTCTAAAGCTTTTAGGGGAATCTGCTTTCCAATAAAAGAACCATTTTCGAAACTTACTAAACCCAGACTTTGAGAAGCAATCAAAAACAGATTCTCAGAAACGGAACGCATCTGATGAATAATATCGTTTAAAATCTTCTTTTTATTTCCCGAAAAATATTCCGCAGGCTGAAATGTCGCAGTTGATTTATTATAAATACTGATTCCGTTTGCGCCTCCAACCCAAATGTTTTTTCTGGAATCACCTTCGATATTGTAAATGGCATTGAAAGAAAGAGATTTTTTGTCGTTGATTCGGTTGCGGAAAACTTTAAAATTGTAGCCGTCATAGCGGTTAAGTCCGTCGTATGTCCCGAACCAAATATAACCTTCGCTATCCTGAAAAATTGTCGTCACTGAGTTGTTTGACAAACCATCAGAAATATCAAGAAATTTCACAGGATTATCCTGCGCAAAACTCAGCGAAGTGAAACCAAATAACAGTATAAAATGCAGAACAAAATACTTCAAAATAGAATGCTTTTATTGGAATTTGTGTAGAAACCACAATTATAAGCTTATTTATAGCAATTTTGCAAAAATCAATTCATAAAATTTTGATTTTACGACTGATATGTAAGATTAAATCTTACGTTTTTATTTTTAGTAAAGGATTGCTTATAAAAATGTTTTTATGAAAATCTCTGCTAAAAATTAGAAGATTTCTGAGAAGTAAATCATTCTTAGCATTCATAAAAACTGCGTAATTTTTTTAAACTCTAATTAAGATTCTTGATAAAAATAACTTGACACAATAAGTAATAACATTGATAGAGGGAGACATAAATACAATAAAAATGAATATTTGCCTAGATTATAAGTATTGTCTTCCATGATAATTTTACCATTGCCTCTCTTAGTAAAATAGTAGTAGTTAAAAATACAGAAAGTAATAGGACCAATAATAGCTAATTTTCTAATATCATAAACATTATGAATTTTGAAAATAAGAAATATCATATTCATAACAGTTATAAAATTGCTCGTTTGCATAATAGCTAACATTAAATAAACTGATACTTCTGGATCGTTATTTTTTTTAGCGCTTTGAAGAAAGAAGTAGTAATAATTTAATTTATATATTCTTAGCATTTTTTAATCTTTAAACATTTCAGAATGAAAAATATCAACGAAACAACAAACTTTGATTACAATACCTTTGTAAAAAATATTTTGAGCAAAATGGTCCCCAAAACAATGAAGAAATTAAAATAACAAAAAATATGATGGTTACTATTATGGAAATTCTCTCATTGTTAAAAAACATTGGTTTAGAAATTACAATCTTTTTCCCTCTTCCTGATTTAAAAAAATAAAAATAATTAAACAGCAAAAACAAAATACTGATTCCGATCATTAGCCATTTATTCATCCGTACACCCAAAAAACGAATTAAAAGCATGTCCATAATCACACTTGTAAAAAATCCCTCTCCAAATCCTAATGCCCATACTGTTAAAGCATGAGGCTCATCATCTTTAAAGATTTTTTTATAAAATAGGTAACAGTAATAATATATAACATCCATATAATACAACTAAATTTTCAAAGGTTTTGATTTCAAATCTGGGTTAACGGACTGCTTAAAGCATTTCTGTCCAAAAAAAAAAAATATTACAAGCCATAGTTTACGTATATGAGCTTGCATTTTAATTACAATTACAATTTGATTCGGCAAAAGAACTTAATGGTCTATTAATGCTTGGCATCCAGTCTAAATAAACCACACATATACTATCTCCTGCTTTTGATAAATCTTCAACATTTGAATTTCCACTGTAGACTTTTCCTTTTATCCAAAAATTGTAAACTAATGTACTTCGAAGACCTCTAACTTTTGTTGTTTCTTTTGTCAGAACAGATTTTACGCAAACTCCTTTATACTCTAATATAATATTCTTAAAAACTATCTTAATAAAAAATAAAAACATAAAACAAATAAAGATAAAGCTGATTATTCTTCTAAAATTAAATAGTTTTACTTTTTTTGATTTCTTCACGTTTTTCATTCCTTATTACTTTAACAGTTCGCGCTATTAATATTAGCAGTTTTCTCGCTAAGATAGAATTTATTTTAATTTTTCAAGATCAATAAATATTTTAAAAAAAAAACACACAAACAGCACATTACTAAATACTTACAAATAAAAATAATTTTCTGAATCAATATTTTTTTTACCTTTAATACATTCCAACAACTTAAAAATAATATTATGAAAAGAACCGTATTAATTGTAATGGTTTTGTTTGGAACCATTTCGTTTGCAAATGCACAAAGTGTAGGAGATCTAACAAAGGCCGCAAACAAGGCATCTCAGACCGCAGTTCCTTCGTTTGATGTTGCCAGTATTTCGAATCAAGTTATGGGATTATTAAATCCGAAGTTGAAATTAACCGATGCACAAAAACCTATTGTAAATTCATTGGTAAATGAAACTCTTAATAAAAAGAAAAACATTTTACCTACAATGGCAACTGACAAAGCAGGTTACACCTCAAAAATGACAGCTAACAGAGAGTCATTTATCGCCAAAATGAAAAAGAATATTACCCCAACACAATTTTCAGCATTAACTTCTTTATTGCCAAAATCCGCTTCTTCGGCATCAGCATTGGCACAAATGCTTTATTAAGGAAATAGAAATAAAAAAAGCAAAATAGTTATCTATTTTGCTTTTTTTTCAATACGTTACTAAAACACCTTAAATACAACCTTACAGACTAATCCCATCTTTTATTTAATAATTCTATTTATAAAAGGAAATTTTTTATTAAACTCAATTCTAATTCTATTTCCTACTGTCAATCCTCTGATATAACTATTTTCTGTGTAAGTAGTTCCATTATATATAAATTCATACGAATAAGTAAATTTATCGGCCAGATGTCCTCTTCTTTCATAATTTTTCTCATCGATTACATATGCGTAAGTTATCTCAGTATCATATGAGTTTAAAATCCAAGAATAAAGTAATGGTTTTCTAGATATGTATAGAAAAAAACACAAGAAGAGAAGTAATTTAATATAATCTCTTCCGTATTCTTTAAAATGTTTCTTTTTGCGAACTTTTTTTCGTCTTGAATTCATTAATAATTTTATCTTATCTTTTTTTTTAATCTAAGCAATTCAGCTGGGGCTAGCGTCTCGCTCGTGCGCTCGCGAAAGCAACGGAAATAAAGTCGGGACACTTTTTAGAATTTATTGGTTCTAAGATATTAAAAAAATGCGCAAATTTAGTCCCAAAAACTTTCGGGATTGAGCAGCTTTTCTAATATTAAAACTCTTTAAGGAGCGGAAAAAAAATACCTAATGCCATTTTATATAGAACTTTTCTTTGCGTGAGGAATAAATTCTATTGTATAACAAACCTTATCCGTTAAAAACAAACCTTTATTAAATGCTTCTTTATGAAGTTCTGGCAACTTCTTAAATTCTTTCATTCGGAGTCTATCTATTTTTTTGAAAGTCATAAAATCATTTGTACCTGCTAATAGCATCACAAGCTCAACATTATCACATTTATCTTCAAGCTTAATGGGTGTCTTTTCTAATCCAATATCTATAAAGACAATTTTTTGTTCTGAAATAGGAATTTCTATTTTGAAATAACCATTCAAATCTGTTTGTCCTACTTTAATTGTGTCATTAATCATAATTGACACAAATGACATGGTTTCCATATCGTTAGAAATCACTCTTCCCTTTATTGTTTTATTCTGAGAATAAAGACTATATATTGAAACGTTGAATAAAATAAAAAATATTAGTAATCTCTTCATCTATAATTTAAAAAAAAATATAATTTAAAATTGAAAACATATTGGACATCTATGACTTTAAATGCAATACCAAAATATACAAAAAAAAGTGCAAAGTCAGTCCCGAAAACTTTCGGATTGAGTCGTTTTTTTATAAGAACTCTTCGCAAAAGGTGGTGAAGAACAATCTACTTTTTATCTCCAGCAATTCTATTCATGAAAGGAAACATTTCACAATATTCAACTTTTACTGAATCTCCGACTTCGTATTTTCTATTATAACTTGGATTAACATATTTTTTATCATTAACATTAAATTCGTAATAATAAGTAAAAGCTCCAGTAATATATCCTCTTCTTAAAAATTCTTTTTTATTTATAATTTTCCCTTGTGCTGTTTTGGTAGTAACAAAATTTAATAATGGCCTATAAATTAGTACATTCTTATTTAAAGAAAATAATAGTATAAAAAAAATTATAAAAAATTTGATTTTATTATCCATTAGTCTGTATTTTTTTTAACCAAGCTACTTAAATATATGCTACTTTGCATAACTTTTCTATTTTAAGAAGTCTTTACAGAGCGGAACAAATTAATAATAAAAGAATATGGCAAAACTGTTAAAACGAATAGTAAAAAAAATAATAGAGCAATTCTAAACGACATTTTTAATGACCATTTAGAAAAAATATCATCTTTATTTTTTGTCAAATATAAATCCGGATATTGTCCTTTTTCAATTAAATCGTATTCATTACCAGTAATTGATATTGAATGCATTTGTTTTTTATATAAAAAATCCATTTCATAAGATTCTCCTCTACCACCCTTGTTGATCCTTTTATCAATAAATAAATAGGCCAAAGGCTTATTATTGACTAATGATGATTTAAAATGCAAATAGTTCTCAAAAGCAATAAAAGAAATGCTAAAAAATAATAATCCCAATACGACCTTTAAAAGTTTTTCTTTTTTCATTTTTTGTTTTCTATATGCATGCCCTGCTCTCCGAAGTATTCCTGTAGACAATGTGCAAAGTCAGTCCCGAAAAATTTCGGGATTGTGTTGCTTTTGAGTTGAACTATTCGTTGAGTGGGGCGAGTTATTGATAATATCTTTTTTTGCAATAAGTGATAACATTTTTATTTTCTTTATCGATAAGAATACTATAAAAATCGTCCTTAAGCTTACTTCTAACGTAAATCACTACTATTAAATCGTCTCCTTTTGGATATTGCTTAAAAACATAAACTTTGCCAATTCTCTTAGCGGAAACAAATAAGGTTTTTAAAAAACCTTTTTTTAATTCAGAAGGAACATTTATTTTGGTATCTCCATTATTTTCAAAACCATCAACTTTATTTAAACTTATACAAAAACTGTTGGTTAGTGATGACGTTGTTTCTAAATTGCCATCAAAAATGAAAAACTTCAATTCTGTTTCTAATTTAACTATTTCTTCTGCAAAATAGTTGACAGCTATTTCTTCATAAGGTCTTGCATTATTCTGGGCATTCAAATTAATTGCGTAAATAAATAGTAATACTGTATATACTATATTTTTTCGTAAAGCGAGGCCAACTATGTACATTATAAAGTATTTTTTATAAAATTTATTGCTAAAATTGAAAGCACAATACAGGAAATTATTATTATAACCCGCTGCGCAAATGTCTCCGACTTTGCACTTTTTCAACAAATATAATTTAAAATCAAAAGCTTCTAAAAAGTCTTTGACTTTAGATCAGAACTTATAAAATAACGCTTAGAAAACTAATCAATTAAAGTCGGGAGACTTTTTAGAAGTATTTAAATTCTCACATACATAAAAAAATTGCGCAAAGTCAGAGACATTTGCGCAGCTTTTCTATTATTAGAACTCTTTGCGGAGCGGGAGACATTTGCACAGCTTTTCTATATTAGAACTCTTTGCGGAGTGGGGTGAGGTAAACGAAATTAACTTAATAAAAATCCAATTTTATTCATTTTAAACATTATTTATTAAATTGCTCATTAAATTGTGAAATCATTAATTCTGGTTTACTAACAGAGTATTTAACCATAATAGTGTCTCCCTCACTTACTTTTTGATATGATGTAAAACCATCAATACCTATATATTCTTTATTATCAACTTCATATTTAACTCTAATATGGTTACCCTTTTGTACCGATTTTTTAACAACGATACCTTTAGTAAAATTATAATTTTGATTAATAAAATCAATATTGTCTAGCTCCTCTTGCCTTAAGTTAGTTGCTATAAAATAAACTCCAAAAGCCATCAGCCCAATTACGCCAAATACCATTAACTTGTCTTTCATAATGACTATTGTTTTTTTTAAACCTAAAAAAGCTTTTAATTTTATCTCCTACTGAATTTTGCGTAGCATTTTTCACTGTCTCACCGACAGCGCCTTTTGTTGCTGAATTAATCATCTGTGCTCTTACTGTTTTTGCTCTAGCAACTTGAGCTCCTCCTTTTGCTTTTGAAAGGTTTTCCACTGCAATCATGGCTTTAGACCCCACGCTCTCCAAAGTCTTCTCTATAAATGCTACGCAAATGTCTCCGACTTTGTGCTTTTTCAACAAATATAATTTAAAATCAAAAGCTTCTAAAAAGTCTTTGACTTTAGATCAGAACTTATAAAATAACGCTTAGAAAACTAATCAATTAAAGTCGGGAGACTTTTTAGAAGTATTTAAATTCTCATATACATAAAAAAATGCGCAAAGTCAGTCCCGAAAACTTTCGGGATTGCGCAGCTTTTCTAGTTAGAACTCTTTGCGGAGCGGGGTACATTAACAAATGTTCCAATATCAATAATAGAATTATCCTTTACTTTATGCAAGAGAAAATGAAGAGTGTCAATTCTATTGGTTTTGGGGAAACTTAGCATAAACACTCCATTACCAGAACCTAAATAACCGAAATATTTTTCTTCAATTTTCCATTCTAAAAAGTATTCGCTTTTCTTAAACTCTTTGTTTGTTTTTTTTAATTTTAAGATAACTTGATTATTTGGAGACAAAGCAACTTTTCTTTTTTTTCCGTTTATAACTTTATAATGCCAAACTTTTTCAATCCATACAGAATCAATAATATCTAAATCTCCAGTTTGCAATTTATTTGCTGTGGAGATATAAAAACCATTTTCTTTTGAACTTGAAATTGTTGAAGATGCTTGTGGAGTTGCTGTATTGAATTCATTACAACTAATATACATTAACGCTATAATGCATAGACTAAATAAAACTTTCTTTCTCATTTTCTTGAATATATTGTTAATGGCACGTTTTTATTTGCCTGTTTTACGGAATTATACATCTCATTTGGAACTACTCCACTATATAAAGCTAATCCTGCAGAATAGCCCCACGCTCCCCTGCTGGCGCGAGCGTCTCGCTCGTGTACACAAAGTATATATAGATACGTACGAGACGCTAGCGCTAGCTATCGAAACTTAAAATATTTCTTTTTTAAACAAATATAATTGTATTAACCTCAAATAAATTTCACCAAACAAAAAAACTGCGCAAAGTCAAAAAAGACATTTGCGCAGTTTGTATTTAAAACTATTCTTAAAATAAAAATCCTATCCCAAAATAAAAACCACCAATCCCCTTGCGCCATGCGCTCCTAAAACCAACGACTGCTCAATATCAGCCGTTTTTGAAGGTCCAGCGATGAAAGTTCCGAAACCGTATTCTTGATTTCCGATTTTATCATATGCTTGATGCATGGTTGGGAAAATGTTTTCTTTGTTTACGATAATGGCCAAATATTGCGCGATAAAAGGCGAAACACGTTGCCCTAAAATATCATCGGTTACCCAAAGTGCGCTGTTTTCAGCAACGCCAAAATGTGCTTTGACAATCGTTAAATCAACATTTTCCAACGAATGCGGATCGTCATTTGTCCAATCTAAAGTGGCAATTTCTGAAAGTTCAGGAAGTGTTGTAATTATTCTTTTTTCGTTAGTATAATGTGTTTTGATATACGAAATAACATCATCATAACTAGAAACTTCAACCGGATAGCCACCAATGTTTTTCAAGACTGTTTTATAAGTTTCCAAAACATTAAATTGCTCAGATCCTAAAACTTTTAAGTCTGGCAAAGCAGTAACAGATTCTGGTTGATTCTGTTTTATTTTACGTAATATATCGGCTTTACTGCTCATTGTTTTTTTCTTTTGCTTCTCTTGAATTTTTCTTGTACCACTCTCTAAATGATTCTTCTGGAACAGCCGGCATTTCGCGGTGATCGTACCATTTATTGAATTTATTATTGACCAAAGCTGGAACATTTTTCATTACAAATCGGCCTGATTTTCCGGCAATATTAAAAACCGTCGGATTGGCTAAAACTGTCGCCATTGTCTTCATTGCCATAGTTTTAGAACTCAGCGTATGCCCTTCTTTCACCAAAACCTGACGCCATTTATACAATTGATCATGGATATCAATTTTCACCGGACAAACATTCGTACATGAACCGCAAAGTGTACTTGCAAATGGCAAATCGGCATTTTTGCTCATGTCTAGATTTGGTGCTAAAATAGAACCAATTGGTCCTGCAACGGCATTGTGATAACTGTGTCCGCCACTTCTTCTGTAAACCGGACACGTATTCATACACGCGCCACAACGAATACATTTCAGAGAATTTCTAAAATCTTCTCTTCCAAGTTGCGTACTTCTTCCGTTATCAACAATTACGATGTGAATTTCTTTTCCGTCTCTCGGCTTTTTAAAATGACTCGAGAAAGTAGTGATTGGCTGTCCTGTTGCGCTTCTGGCTAATAATCGAAGAAAAACACCTAAATGTTCGCGCTTCGGAATCAATTTTTCAAATCCCATACAGGCTATGTGAACATCGGCTAAATGTGCACCCATATCCGCATTTCCTTCATTGGTACAAACCACAAATTCGCCCGTTTCTGCAATCGCAAAATTTACTCCGGTCAATGAAGCTTTTCGAGTCAAAAACGTATCACGTAGTTGTTGACGTGCCGATTCTGTTAAATATTGGGGATCAAAATTTCCTTTTTCTGTACCTAAATGTTCATGAAAAGTTTCGCTTACATCTTCTTTTTTAAGATGAATGGCAGGCAAAACAATATGACTCGGCGGTTCCTTACGAAGCTGGACAATATATTCTCCTAAATCTGAATCGATAACCTCGACGCCATTTTCAGCCAAATATTCATTCAAATGGCATTCTTCTGTAAGCATTGATTTTGATTTTACCATTTGCTTGACATCGTGTTTTGCCAAAATCGAATGCACGATTTCGTTATGTTCTTTTGCATCAGCTGCCCAATGCACTTTTATTCCGTTTTTTTGAGCATTAGCCTCAAATTCAATTAAATAATCGTGGATATTAGAAAGCACATTATTTTTTATTTTTGAAGCGGTCTCGCGCAATAATTCCCAATCCTGAATCTGGTGCGCGGCTTTGTCACGCTTTTCGCGGACAAACCAAAGTGTCTCATCATGCCAATCTACACGTTTTGAATCTTTGTTAAAACGTGTTGCGGCTTCACTGTGTTCTATTATTTTTTTTGAAGACATCTTTATAATTCTTTAACCCGTTGCGTGTAATTTTTCTAACACATAGAAATATAGCTTTTGTAAACTTAAAAAAGGCGCTTTGCTCGTTTAAATAAACATAGTTTACTATGTGTGAAAGAAATGAATTTCTTTTTTTTCTTTGTCTGAGTAATAAAACCTATGTTTCTATGTGTTAAATTTATTTCACAGCCAATGATTTAGTACTAATTCAAAAAATCAATTTTTATCTGAAAAATTGATCACATTTTCATGAATCGAATTCTTCTCTGAAACTGTACTTGCGGTAACATTTTTCAAGAAAATATTCTCAACTGGAAGTTCTTTCTGACCTTGAATTTTCGAAATAAACTTCACATTCGTCGCTTTTACATTTTCCAAATAAACATTTTTTATTGGCGTCAAACGGCGTTCTATTGTTGGAACCAAATCACGCCATTGGTACAAAACATCAGTATCAATACCCAGAATTCCGGCATCTATTTTTCCAGCTGTAATATTACTTACGTAAATATTGTTTACAAATCCGCCTCGTCTTTCATTGGTTTTGATGAATAAAAGATGATTCAGTTTTGCGCCATCCACAACGTTGCAATTATCAATAAAAACATTTTCAACTCCACCTGAAAGTTCACTTCCAATTGCCACCAATTGATGACCGTTTTTAACTGTACAATTGCGAATAACAATATTTTTTGAAGGCGTATTTAATACCCAAGCATTCTTTCCGCAACCCGATTTTATTGCAATTGCATCATCGCCTTGATCAAAAACACAATCTTCAATTAAAACGTTCTGACTCATCTCTGGATCAACTCCGTCATTATTATGTCCGTGCGCATAGACTTTTAAATTTCGAAGCACCACATCTTTTGATAAGAAAGGATGAATCGTCCAGAAAGGGCTATTCGTAATCGTAACGCCATCCATCACAATATTTTGACAACGATTAAATTGAATAAACTGCGGACGAAAATTTGCCGTATCATTTACCATTTGTCTGTCTTCAACCGGTTTGTTGTACGAAGCCAAATAATACAATCTTTTCAAGCTTTCCATGTGCGCTTTAGGGCGTGCAAACCATTTTGTCCAAACATCCATTTTCGCTTTCAATTCACCTTCACCAGTAATCGCAATATTTTTACATTGATAGGCATAAATCAACGGCGAATAATTATAACATTCATAACCTTCCCAAGTCGATTTAACTGCTGGCAAATAATCTTTTGGATCTTCTGAAAAAAGCAAAACAGCGCCTTTATTCAAATGCAAATTTACATTGCTTTTAAAATGAATTTTCTTTGTCAGCCATTCGCCTTCTGGAATTACAACAATTCCGCCACCCGCTTTATTTGCTTTTGAAATCGCTTTCGAAATTGCTTCAGAAGTTTTTTCTTTATCGCCTTGTACAGCACCAAAATCAACAATTGAAAATTCTTTGCATTTGCTGAAATCCGGGATTTTTATTGCCGGCATTTCAAAAGGTGCTTTTACCACCACTTCTTTCAGCGTTACAGCAGACGGATCTTTCTGAAACGATAAAAAAATCAGTGAGCAAACAAGCACTAAACAAAATGATATTTTTTTCATGATTTGGTTATTTTTAGCTGGAAAGTGTATTTAAAATTTCGGCAATATGAATAGTTTTTACCTTGCTGTTTTGTCTTCTTAGAATTCCTTCTAAATGCATTAAACACGACATGTCACCGCCTGTAATATAATCTACATTTTGATTTTCGTGATCTTTGATTCGGTCTTGCCCCATTTTTACAGAAACTGCTTCTTCGGTAACACAAAAAGTTCCTCCAAAACCGCAACACTCGTCTTTTCTGGATAACGAAACCAAATCCAAGCCTTTAATTTTATAAAGCAATTGCTGTGGTTTTGAGAAAAAATGCGCGTTTAATTCGGTCATCTGCGAAAGCTTTAAACCACGTTGTCCGTGGCAACTTTGGTGCATTCCAACTCGATACGGAAAATTTCCTTCTATTTCATGAATATCCAGAATATCAGTAATAAACTCGGTTAATTCATATACTTTTTTGCGCATTTCAGATGCTACAACTTCGAGTTTATCATCGTGCAAATGTTCTTTTACGTGCAAAGTACAGCTTCCAGAAGGACAAACGATGTAATCAAATCCTGCGAAATTCGAAATAAAGTTCGCATTGCAGCCTTTAGTCAAATGTTCGTAACCGCTGTTTGCCATGGGCTGTCCGCAACAAGTTTGGCCCATTGGAAAATGAACATCACAACCTAATTTCTGCAAAAGTTCATAAGTTGCGATTCCGACTTTTGGGTAAAACTGATCGACATAACACGGTATGAATAATCCGATTTTCATATTCTTGGTAATTATTTGTTTTTAACACATAAAGCTATGTGTTAAATATTTTTTCACGCAGATTTAAAATGATTTTGGCAGATGCACGCAGATTTTTCTAATTAAATCTGCTTAAATCTTTTAGATCTGCGTGAAACAAAAATCTATGCTTTTCTATGTCTTAAATATTCCTCTCGCAGTCCCGATAGCTATCGGGAGTGGCAAAATATTTTTTTAATGTTTATAAAATTTCAAATCGATTAAATCGTTTTGAATTGGTTTTGGATTCCAGTTATCGTGGATTGCCAGCGCCGCGCCTAATGCACTTGCCTGCGCCATTGAAGCCGCATAAACTTCAACATCTGGATAAGCTTCTGCCAATAAATTCATGAAAATTGAATTTTTACTGAAACCTCCGTCAACAAAAATCTTCTTCACGGGGCTATTGTGAATCACCAAATTGGTTGAAAAAACTTGCTGTTCAACAAGATCCAACATCAATTGATGATAGGCAATTTCGTAGCTTTTAAAAGTCGAAAGATCTCTTTTTTGAAATGGACATTCTTTTAAAATATCAAAATCGTATTTCTTCGGATAAATAATCTGGAAATTGAGTGATCTTAAAGTGGCAACGATCTTTTTATCAAAATAAACGTCTTTGAAAGTATCAAACGGAACATTAAAATGCGCCGCCAATCTTTTCGCTTGAATTTCGTGCTCATTGCCCGAAAATAATCTTGCCGCTTTTACTGGTTTTTCCGTGTATTGCATGTAGCACAGACAATCCTTTTGAAGTTCGTCAAAAGTCAATGGCTTATTATTAAACGGATTCAGCGAAATGCTCCAAGTTCCTGTTGACAACAAAACAAAAGGTTCTGTAAAATTGATGGTATATGGAATAATTGCAGATGAGCTGTCATGCAGACCAACTCCAATTGCCAAATCATCTTCTTTTTTCAAAACATCTTTTCCGAAATGCAACGGCGGAATTTTCTCTGAAATCCCTTCATTTTGAAGCCACTTATGATATTTCATCTTTTTGAAATTCCATAAATTGGTATGACAGCCAATGCTTGTAATATCGGCGAAAGCCTCATTTGTCAGCAAAAAACTCAAATATTGAGGCAAATGAAGACAATATTTTACTTTTTCAAAAAGCGCTGGTTTTTCCTCTTTCAGCCTGTAAATCTGCATTCCAGAATTCAGACTTCCAAGAACCGGAGAAGCAGTTTTTACAGCAAACTTTTCTTCGCCTTTATACTTGTTATAAAACTCTTTTTTTAATTCCTCTGGATAATCTTTTAAATAATTATACAGAGGAGTCAAAACTTTTCCGTTTTCGTCAATGTACACAAAACTAGCGCCGTATGTACTAAAATTGATCGCTTTTAGAACATAGCTGGTCAATTCTTTTATTTCTGATAATCGATCAAGAATCCAGTTTTTCAGGACATCAATATCTTCACAAGGAAAACCATCTTCATCAGTGGTTTCATCAAGATTTACCGATTTTTCCCAAACAATCTTATAGTTTTCGTCAAATAAAAATACCTTTTTGTTTGTTTTACCAATATCAAAAATTGCAACTACGTTCATTTATTTTAATTATGAATTATGAGTTATGAGTTATGAATTATGATTTTATTCGAAAAAGCTAATCAAGTCAAGTGATCAACTTATAACTCATAATTCATAACTTATAATTATTAAAGTCCTGTGGCCATTGTTTTTAATCCTCTTTCTCCAATCAAGTTGTTTCTAACCGCAAGAGAACGGTACAATTCAACTGGATTTAAAGCTGCGCCAGAACGCAAACGAGCCTCAGCAACTAAAGCACGAACATCTGTACGGAAAGCATTTTGAAGAATTTCCTGCGCTTTAACCACGTCATTTTCTTCTTGTGCTTGCTCTAAAGCTTTTCTGTCAACAGAAAGTGCTTGCGCATAAGCAATCATAATCGCTTCAACTGACTGTAATAAATCTTCTAAAGGATCTTTAATGTTGTGAGAAGCATCAATCATCCAACCTAAATCTTTTGCATGATTCATTCCTCTTGCATCCATTCCCTCAACCAATTCATTGAAAATCAGGAATAATTGATACGGTTTCAAAGCTCCAGCAGTTAAATCGTCATCTCCATATTTTGAATCATTGAAATGGAATCCACCTAATTTATTATCCATCAATAAAATAGAAACGATTTGCTCAATGTTTGCATTTGGCAAATGGTGTCCTAAATCAACAAGCGTTTTTGCTTTATCTCCTAATTTTTGAACGTAAGAATACGATTGTCCCCAATCAGCAACTGTTGTAGAGTAAAAGTTTGGTTCAGCACATTTGTACTCCAAAAACAATTTCCAGTTTGAAGGCAATGCATCGTAGATTTCTTCTAAACTTTCTAAAGTATTTTGGTAGGCTTTACGGAAGTTTAATTGTCCCGGAAAGTTAGAACCATCAGCTAACCAAACTGTTAACGAATCAGAACCCAATTCGATTCCGTGTTTGATTACTTCAATATTGTGTGCAATAGCTTGTTTACGAACTGCTTTGTTTACGTTTTGCAAAGAACCATATCTGTAAGTATGCTCTGCATTTGCTTGATCTTGAAACGTGTTTGAATTCATCGCATCAAACTTCAATCCGTGTTGCGCAGCAAGCGTTTTGATAGCTTTATAATCTGTTGGGATATCCCACGGAATATGAAGCGAAATCGCGCCAGAAGCATTGTTCAATTTGTGAAGCAAACCAACATCTTCAATTTTTTCTTCTAACGAACGAGGTTCTCCTCCACCTGCAAAACGTCCAAATCTTGTTCCTCCAGTTCCTAAAGCCCAAGATGGAATTGCGATTTGAAAATCAATTAATTTTTGAATAATTGATTCTGCATTTTCTATTTCTGATGCTGTAAAAGCAAATTTATTTTGGTGTTTTTTCAGCAATCCCTCATTATGGGCTGCAATATTATTTGATTCAATTAACATAGCATTTTATTTTAATAGCGCACAATTTACCACATTATATCGATTGCGCTCTTGGTTAATCTTGATTATTTTTTCCTGTTTTTGCTTTTTAATTTTAAAAAAATCTAACGCTCGGAAACTTCCGAACGTTAGATTACAAAAAACCACCTTTGTTTTAAACAAACTTAAAAAAACTTAAACAATCTATCTGTAAAAGCCCATTCCGACACCGCCATCTACGTTTAGAGCATTTCCTGTAGATTTATCTAATAAACCGCCAACAAAAGCAAAACACGCGTTTGCGATATCATCTGGCAATATAATTTCATTTAATAATGTACGTTTTGCGTAATAAGCAGGAAGTTCCTCAACTGTAATTCCGTATGCTTTTGCGCGTCCTTCTGCCCATCCGCCAGACCAAATATTTGAATCTGAGATTACTGCATCTGGATTTACCGTATTTACACGAATTTTATCAGCTCCTAATTCCGCTGCCATTAAACGTGTCAAATGCGCTTGAGCTGCTTTTGCAGAACCATAACCAGGGTTATTTGGACCCGCTACAACTGCATTTTTAGAAACGATATTTACGATATCACCTCCAAAACCTTGCTTGCGCATTACTTCGATTCCGGCTTTAGAAACAATAAATTGCCCTTTTACCAAAATATCATACAATCTGTCCCACTCTTCTAAAGTATGTTCTGCAATTGATTTAGAAATACTGATTCCAGCATTGTTCACAATAATATCTGCACCACCAAAAGCAAGACAAGCTTGATCTAAAGCTTTTTCTGTACTATCAGAATCAGTAACATTCAATAAAGTGCTAGAAACCGCATCTTTCCCAAACAATTTCACAAACTCAGCAGTAGCCGATTCTAAACGCTCTTCGTTAATATCATTGATTACAACACAAGCACCTTCTTGAGCAAATTTCTTCGCGATAGCCTTACCAATTCCGCCAGCAGAACCTGTAATCACAGCTACTCTGCCAGACAATGCTTTTGGTTTTGGCATACGCTGTAATTTTGCTTCTTCCAATAACCAATATTCGATATCAAATGCTTCTTGGTGTGGCAATGAAGTGTATTCTGAAACTGCTTCAGCACCTTTCATTACGTTTACCGCATTGATGTAATATTCTGACGCCAAACGCGCCATTGTTTTATCTTTTGCAAAAGTGAACATACCAACTCCTGGATATAAAATCACAACTGGATTTGGATCACGCATTGCTGGTGAATTTGATTTTTTGCATGCATTGTAATAGTCTTTGTACATTGCACGGTATGCTTCAAATGCAGGCGTTAATTTTGCTTTGATTGCAGCAACATCTGATAAATCTTCGTTTGGATCCAATTCTAAAACCAGCGGACTGATTTTTGTTCTTAAAAAGTGATCTGGGCAAGAAGTTCCAAGCGGTGCTAATTTTGCCAAATCATTTGAATTGATGAATTCCAAAACTCTTGCATCATCTGTATAATGACCAATCATTTGGCGCTCTGACGAACAGAAACCTCTCAAAATTGGAGCTACTTTTGCTGCTTTTAATTTACGATCTGCTTCTGGAAGACTGTCGATTTTTTTACCTCCAAAAACTGGACGTTTTTTTCCGTAGTTGCTTTCTAAATATTCAGCACATTTCTCGATTACTTCCAGCGTATTGATATAACTTTCGTATGCAGTATCTCCCCAAGTGAATAAACCATGAGAACCTAACATAATACCACGAAGTTTTTTTCCTTTCTTTTCAGCTTCTTCCAGACAGCTTCTTAATTGAAGACCAAGGTCAAAACCAGGACGTTGCCATCCAACCCATCCGATTTCTCCATCGAATAATTCTTCTGTAATTTGTTTTCCATCTTTTGCAGCAGCGATTGCAATTGCCGCGTCTGGATGCAAGTGGTCGATGTGTTTGAAAGGCAAGAAACCATGCAAAGGCGTATCAATTGATGGCGCTTTTGAAGCCAAATCAAAAATACAGTGGTTGAATAATTCTACCATTTCATCTTCGAATTCAATTCCTCTGTACACATTTTCAAGATTGCGCAATCTGTCTAAGTAAAGAGCCGCACATCCCGATTTTGTCAAAGTTCCGATATCTCCACCAGAACCTTTGATCCACATTACTTCAGAGCTTTCGCCTGTTAATGGATCTTTATCTGTAATTTTTACAGAAGTGTTTCCACCTCCATAATTTGTCAATCTTAAATCGGCTCCAAGTAAGTTAGAGCGATAAATAAAAAGCGCTACTTCATCACCCGCCATTGCTGCTGCTTTAGCGTCATCCCAAAGATAGCTTACATGCTTAAAATTCATATTGTTTGTATTAGTATTCGACATTTGGTTGTTTGATTTTAGTTGATTTTTTTATAATGAATTCCCGATTCCGACCACTACGATCGAAAGCATGATTAATCCAATTCCCCACGCAAAAGTTCTGTATGTTTTTTTAGAAACTCCTGTCCATTCTTTCAAATAGAAGCCCCATAAATTAGCGGTCAAAATGATCGTTGACATGTGCAGAATCCATGAACTAGCACCATTTCCTAATTTGCTTTCTCCCATACCATAAAAGAAAAACTGCAAAAACCACATTGTTCCCGCGATTGCCGAAAACAAGACGTTTTTAGCAATTGGCGTTTTTGTATTTGTATAATCTGAAAAAGTTTTATTTCTGAAGTTCAGATAAATACACCATATAAAGTTGGTTGTTAATCCGCCCCAAAGTATTATGATATAACTCACATTATTTTGGAACAAAAATTCACCTTGATTTGGGTTTGCTAATTTCCAAGCCTCGTTTGCAACTTCAGCCATTGGCTTTGCTGCTTCAATTCCGAAGTTGAAAAAAGAACTTAAAATACCTGATACAATGGCGATGATCAGTCCTTTTACCAGATTAAAATCTTTGTCTTTATCTTCGTGGCCAGTTGCAAAATCTTTTTCTTTCAACATTCCTGCTTTTCCTAAAACAGCAATACCGATGATACAGATTAAAACTCCGGCCAAAACCATTTGTCCGCCTGAATTCGAAAACATATCGCTAATCGATTCTTTTCCTGCTACTGCATTGAAATGATAGTAAATTGGTGGAATTAAAGCTCCAAACGCAGAACAGAATCCTAATGTGATCGAGTTTCCTAATGACATTCCTAAGTAACGAACACCAAGACCGTAAGTAAGTCCTCCTACTCCCCAAATCAATCCCATAGTAAAGGCTAATGCTTTAACTTGTGGTGCTGCATCAGCAATAATTTCGGTAAAATTTGGAATCGTCAAATAAGCTGCAATTGGCGGTACAATCAGCCAAGAGAAAAATCCTCCTACAAGCCAGTAGCTTTCCCAAGCCCAATTTTTAACTTTCTTGAATGGCATGTAAAAACTGCCCGAAGAAAAACCTCCAATGGAGTGAAAAATAATACCGAGTAATGCTTCCATTTAATAATTTTAGTTTGTGGTTATTGATAGTTAATCTGGTTTTGTAAAATAAGAGAATGTAAAAAAGAAAACTGTCCTGTACTATCCTTTATGGTTTTACTAAATATGTTAAAACCCAATAAAATTGGAAAGAAGAATGGTTTTTAAGTAGAAAAATAAATTTAAAATTTCTATTTTAGCAATCGATTTCGTAATTATTATATCCTCAAACATGGATAATTAATGAAATCTCCAAAAACATAAAATAAGCCTTATTTAATTTTGAGTCTTTTGTGAGAAAAGTAACAAATAAGCCGATTTGCAAGCTTTAAACCCAAAATTTTCTGCGCAAATTATAATTCAAAATTATATTCTATTAGTAATCGCCATAATCAACAAAACCACAAAATGATTAAACTTATCAAAATAGACGAAGATTCAAGGGTTCCAAAATATAAACAAATTGTAGATTCAATTTTGCAGAATATTGCCAACGGAAATTTGAAAATAAATCAAAAAATCCCTTCGATAAACAGCTTCAGTGAGGAATTTTATATGTCTCGTGATACTGTTGAAAAGGCATATAACATCTTAAAAGAGCGAAAAATCATTTCTTCTATTAGAGGAAAAGGCTATTATATTACTCGTACTAAACTTGAATCGAAGGTAAATGTGCTTTTTTTATTCAATAAGTTGAGTGCTTATAAAATGAAAACGTATAGCTCTTTCATCAATACCGTAGGCGCAAACGCACATACGGATCTTCATATTTATCATTGCGACGAAACTTTATTTTTGAATTTGTTGGACAAATTTGAAGGCGCTTACGATTATTATGTAATCACAACGCATTTTAAAACGGATGAATTAAAACATTTAAGTTTTACTGATGAAGTTGTAAAAGCAATTGAACGTATTCCGAAAGAGAAATTAGTCATTATGGACAACATTAAACTCGGAATGGAAGGCGAAATCATCAAAATTTATCAAGATTTTGAAAATGATATTTATAATGCCTTAAAAGAAGGACTTTCGAAAATATCAAAATATAAAAGACTGATTTTAATTTATCCTGAAAAAGCAGTTTATCCTTATCCGAGAAGAATTTTGCACGGTTTCAGAAAGTTTTGTGTGGAGCACGAAATCAATTTTGAGATTCTGAGCGAAGTCTATGACGATATGATTCTGAAAAAAGGCGATTTATTTATTACTATTGAAGAATCGGATTTGGTGAATCTAATGAAGCAAATTCGTGATGAAGAATTTGTTTTAGGAGAAGAAATTGGCGTAATCTCCTATAATGATACACCGCTTAAAGAATTATTAGGCATCACCACGATGTCAACCGACTTCAATGTAATGGGCGAAACCGCCGCTCGAATGATTTTGAATAAAGAAAAAGGAGAATTTAAAGTACCTTTTAATTTTATTGATAGAAATTCGATTTAAGGTACTGAGGTGCTAAGAAGCTAAGGTTCTGAGCTAAAAAGAACTTTTTACAATTCATCTTTATCAAATGTGCCTATTACAAATTAAAGACTGAAAATTTACAGCAAAAAAATTACAAGTATTTTTATGAGTAGAGAAACATATGTATTTATAATCGATTCCAAAAAAGCAAAAGAAAAACTAATACCGGAAATAGAGAACAACACGAATTATAATATCACATTAAAAGAATTTATAGAAGATTCTAACAAACGAGAAAGTATTCGGAATCAAATTTCGTATGAAAAAATAATTAAAAAAATAAGCACTGATTTTAATGAGATCACCACTAAGGAACTTGCTGAAATTTTCTTTTGGCTTCTAAATCTGGAAATCAAAGTAAATCATAGCGAAAGAAAAATGTTCTATGATAATGAGTATGATTTTTATAATAATTTAAAAGAATTAGGTATTGAACTTGTTTATGAAATGGCTCAAAAAGATCGTTGTTGGGTTTTCATGTATCAATTAGGTCAATATGAGTCTTTAAATAAACTAGGCTTATATTCAGATGATGATGATTGGCAAGATTATGAAATTAGTAATCTACAATTTAAAGAATATTTAGATTACCTACTGTTGCTTTTGAGCAAAATAGAAATTGAAAACCAAAATCCCATTACTGAAGTAAGTGCCGTTTTAAATACTTTCAGCAATAACGAAAAATTAAATAAACATGTTGATTACTCCCTTGAAGAAATAAGAAATGAAAATAAAGTCGAAGATGAAAAAAAGAGAGAGATTGAAAGTCAAAATCTAATTTACAGAGGATCTTATCAATGTTCTTATTATTATTTGGCAGAAACAATGTTTGAACAAATATCTGAACTTAAAGAAAAACTTAAGAATTATAATGGTAAAATTTTAGTAATTGATAGTCAATAAATATCCTTTCCTTTTTTTATTTCACGCAGATTTTATTTTCATTTGCATCTGAACATTTTATGTCCTCCTGAGCGAAGTCGAAGGATATGCGTAAAGTTATTACAAACATTTATCCCCAATATTGTCATTTCGACGAAGGAGAAATCTTCGCTAGAAACTCAATACAGATTGACAATATACTTTGTAGAGCTACTTGCGAAGATTTCTCCTTCGTCGAAATGACAAACTGTGCCAGCATAAAACGCAAAAGACGCACAACTGTGCGTCTCTACGTTAAAACCTTTGAACATATTCTTTGCGAGATTAAAAAAACTTAGAACCTTAGTATCTTAGAATCTTATTTTTTAGTCACCAAAGAAATCTTCGGTTTCGGTGCCGGCTTCATGGCTGCCCCCATATAAAAACTTGTATGCGGAGGCTGATTATAACCAATATTCTGCCATGCAATACTCAATCTGTATTGTGGATCATGCATTAAAGTATATTGTCTAACATCAGTTGGAATTGTAGTCGAGTAAATTCGAAGCTCTTTATTATCCTCAGATCTTAAAATCAATTCTTCACGCCAATCTCCTAGAATATCAGCAGAAAGTCCTGGAGTCTTTTTGGTTCCGTTATTCGAAACCGCTCCAGTTGCGGTGAATAATCTTCCTTTATTGTATTTATCAATATAATTTGAATCCAAAAGCTCTCGAGAAGTATCACCGTCCCAGTAAATCAAGAAATTAACTGAGCTTGGCGCTTTCCCAACAACTTTTCCTTTCATATCATATAAATCAGGAGAACCCGCCCACCAAAATTGAGCACCTCTCAGCGTTGGATCAATATTATCGGCAACGCCTCTTCCAACATCTTCATTTATAGAACCTGTAAATAGAACTTTTCCATCTGCTGCACCGAAAATTGCAACACCCGGTCCTGTTGTATTATTCTCAATTTCATGAATTCCGAAAACCTCTAAACCTGGCAAATCTGGATCTAAATCTGACACGTGAATGGCATCTCCATGTCTAAAACCTGTTGTATATAAACCTTTTCCATTATCATCAACGCACATTGAACCATAAATGATTTCGTCTTTCCCATCGTTATCAACATCTGTAACGGTAAGATTATGATTTCCCATTCCAGAATACGGATTTTCAGAATCTTTACTGTCGAAAACCCATCTTGAAGTCAGTTTTTTATCTTTAAAATCCCAAGCTGCTAAAACGATTCTTCCATAATAACCACGACACATGACAACGCTTGGATGAACGCCATCCAGATAAGCAACACAAGCCAGGAAACGATCCATACGATTTCCTTTTGTATCATTTCCGCCACTTCCGCCATGTCCACCCCAGCCTGCCAAATCACCTCTTGGCGCAATATAATCGACAGTTGTAATGAGTTTTCCTGTTCTTCCGTCAAACACGGAAAGATATTCTGGACCTTTTAAAATTTTGCCATAAGTTCCTGAATTTGGGTCACGATCTACCCAATCTTTTGTAGCATCACCAACAACGTTATTTGCACTATCAGTAGTTCCGTCAGCAGTTTTGCAAACCAATTCTGCAATTCCGTCACCATCCAAATCATACACCATGAATTGCGTATAATGGGCGCCTTCGCGAATGTTTTTGCCTAAATTAATCTGCCATAAAAATTTTCCATCCAAAGTATAAGCTTGGAAAATCGGTGGATCTGTAATTCCAGTATGCGAATTATCGTGTCCTTTTCCAGTCATGTGAACAATTAAATCATATCTTCCGTCTCCATCTAAATCTCCAACCGAAAGATCATTTGCGGTATAACCTTCAATTTCTTTTAATTTAATCGACATATAATCTTTATCCGGACTTGAAGCTGGAATCGTGAAACTTCCTTTTGCATCGCTTTCTTTTCCTTTTACAACCGTTTTTACAAACCAAGTATTTTCTTCTTGCGAATTTGCTTTTGTATCTACAAAATTGGTCGCTCCTAAAATAGGTTTGTCATTCAGTTTGATTGCTTTTTGGTTGCCACTTTTTCGATATAAATTAAATGCCAAATTATCATGGTCAGTTCCTAAAACGCGCCATCCAATAAAAAACTGTCCGTTGTTTTTGACCGCGACAACACCACGATCAAGATTTTCCATTTGCCTCTGGCTGAAAACACTCAGACTTATGAAAAGCATTAGTAATGAAATAATTGTATTATTGTTCATATAGTTTATTTGGTTTTGGTTAATTGTTTCACGCAGATTTAAAAAGATTTAAGCTGATTTGCGCAGATTTCATTTTATAAAATCTTAAATCGATCTGCTTAAATCTGTTTAATCCCGATAGCTATCGGGAGCGTGAAAAAACTCGTCTTTGCGAGATTAACTATTTTTTCAATTTTAAAAACTTAGCCCCTCAGAAAATTAGCAACTTAGAAACTTAAAAAATTAAAAAAACTTCTTAAATCCTTCGCTCTGCACTTTCCACGTTCCGTCTTTTGGGAAACCCGGATTTTCTTCAGTCGATCCGTCCCAACCTGCGCACATCATCGCAACAGCCGTCAACAAACCACCATTTCCAGGAAGATAAAGCGTTAATCTCTCGGCCTGATAATTGTGCCCGTTTTTCAAATAGGTATTTGTTGTCACATTCATAAATAAGGCATCAATAGCTTTGTCTGGCATTTGCAAACGCGCTGCCGTCATCGCCGTCATTGGGAAATCCCAACCCCAAGTTTTATCCCAAGACCAAGTTTTCCAAACTAGGTCAAAAGTATTTTTCATGATTTTTTTATCCAAAAGAGAAGTTTCAGGCAACATTCCGAAAGTTCCTAAAACTGAAGGGTGATCGGTTTTAAATTCTGGATTGGTATACGAATCTGTTGCACTTTCTGTAGCCAAATAAACATCTCCCGAAACAGGAAGTTTTGATAATTTAGCCAAAACTGTTTCCCATTTTTCAGGCACTTTCTGGTTTAATCCATGCTTCCATGAAATTGCTGTTTTCAATGCCCAATTCCAATAGGCCAATTCATAAGTTGGGTTAAAAGTTTCCATCGCCTTAAAACGTTCTTGCGCTGGAATAACTCCCGGGCCTAAAACATAACGATCGTTTTTAGCATCATAATTAGCAAACGAAGCCATAAAGTCAGCGGTTGCAAAAACACGTTCACTGTATAACTTCAGGGTCGCAGCTGTTGGTTTTGCGCGGTACATCAATTCCGCATAAGTGATGAAATGTGGCTGTTGCCAAATCAAAAATGCTCCTACAGACGACGGACTTTCATTTCCTTCAGGATCGGTCATTTTTTGCCATCTTGCGCCTTCAAAACCTTGTCTTTTTGCAATACCTTTAGCTTTGTCAAAAACTTTTTGATACCAAGGAAGGCTTTTTTCTAATAATTCTGGTCTGTTCCAAAGTGCAAAATGAACGCCGTGCCACCAATGCATTTCTAAATGCGGTTTTCCGTACCAACTGTTGTAAGTCAAACCTGTTTCTTGAGGCGGAACTTTTCCTGTACATTGCAGTTTTGTTAAGTATTGCGAAAGAATCACTCTTCTTTCTAATTCTTTAGCTCTAGGGTCTGTACTTCCTGAAAAATCTACGGCTGCACCACTTAACCAAAATTGTTCCCAACCTTTGATACTGCTGCTTTCAATTTCTGCAAAAGAAGAATTTGAAACTTTATTATTCGCTAAAGCAAAAAGACAACTCAATTCTAAAGTATTTGTATTTGATGCTTCAACTACAAAATAATGAGCTCCAGCTTTTTTAATTTGCGCATTTCCTTTCCAAACTAAATCAACATTGTATGAAATACTGTCCATCACATGCGTCACAACCGCTTCCGTTTTTGATTTTTGCTTCAGCGTGCTCGTATAATTTTGCGTTCCTTCATATTTTGTTCCATAATCAGCCCAATCACCAGTTGGAAACGGAATTCTCAAACTGATTTTTAAACGTTTTTGCTGTAATAAATCTGATTTTACTTTCACACCAATCGCATCTTTCTGTTGATGTGAAGCTGTTAAAACCGTAACTGGCGTTCCTTCAACTTCAAAAAAACTTTCGATTTCGCCAGTCCATAAATTCAATTTTTGAGCAATAGATTTTATGTCTGATGATTTTGCCAAACTTCCGTCTTTCTTGGTAATTTCAAAACCTAAATTTCCCAACTGCAATAAATGCGGATTTTGCCTGAACCAATTATTAGCATCGACTTTTCTTTTAGGCTCTTTTATTTGAACGGAATACGAGACATTTCTGCCATATTGCTGATAATCTCTTAAAGTTTCAGAAAACTTAAAATTTTCCGTGTTTTTATAACTATCCCACCCCCAATCTGACTGCGTTCCAAGCGGAATTCCGTGCTGATATTCTTTAGGAAAAGTCTGTAATCCCGTCGCGTCAACCGTAAATGCAAAAGTTCCGTTTCCAACAGTTAAGGAAGCTAAAGTATCTATAGCCGTAATTTGAACATTATGTCGGTTCACGAGCGCCTTTCGGTCAATTTTCTGTTGCGCAAAAAGCGAAAGAGAAAACAGAAATGCAGTAATAAATTGATATTTTTTCATTCGGTTATGTTTTTATTTTTTGTTTCAGGTTTCATGTTTCATGTTTCAAAGGCTTCGACTTCGCTCAGCATGACAAGCAATTATCTAATTTTCAAATTGGCACATTTTCTAATTATTTAATTTTCCAATTAACTCATTTTCTAATTATCTAATTAAAGTAACACTCATCAATCCAATCACCACATCATTTGCAATGGTTTTCAACGTCAGACTTTTTAATGTTTTATTTTTATTCAAAGGCAAATCTAAAATGGTTCCTGCCCCACCATCAATTCCATAATTTGTAAATCCTTTTACAGGAGTAAAGTCTTTAAAATCTCTGGAAATTTCACCCGATTTCAAATACACTCTATACGGTTTTGGCGCATCAGTTGTAAACGCTAATCCGTCAACAAAATAATCTTGTTCGATTGGCCACCAATTTTCTGGGTTTTTTAAAGGCAAAATTTCAGAAGTTCCATCGGTATAATTTACGGTTATTTCTCCGTTTGTGATTCGGCTTTGCATTGGGTTTGTACTTCCTGCAAGCATAAAATAAGCGTGTGAAGCTTTTCCATTTAACGGAATATCAATGCTTTTTGGATAATTATCCCACATTGAAGTGAAAACAATATTTTTCTGTTTTTCATCCGATGGCGTTTTAAACGGAATTCCGTTTGGCGTTTTTATTTCGCCCGTTTGTTTTGCTTTTTCGCGCAAACCTTTGTCATCAATTTTCACTGAAATATTTGGATAACACCAGTTCCCAATTCCTTGTTTCGGAAGTTGCAACGTTACAGTTTGTGGCCTCGGAGACAAATATTCAACATTAAAAATATCCGTAACTTTTGCATTGAAATAATTAGAAAGTGAAACTGTTTCTGCTTGTTGCGATTTTTCTAACGGAAGATCCCAATTCGTAATTGTTTTATTTTTTTCTTCTTTTGGTTTTAAATTAAATTCAATTGGTTTCCACCAAGAAAATTCGCCTTGTTTCATCTCAATAAAAAAAGTTTTATTTCCTTCTCCATTTAAAGTTGAATTGAAAAATTTAGCTGTTTTTTCGATTTTACTCAAAACAGTTTGCGGATCATAAACTGAAACTATTTCTCCCTTATCAATCGAAAAATTTAAAGCATCTCCAGAATTGTGCGAAGACTTAACCGATATTGTTGCCAAGGTTTCTCCTTTCCAATCCACAACAATATCATACTTTTCAGCATAAGGAACTTCAATAATAATTTTTGGATTTCCGATACTTTCTTTAATTGGCTTCCAACTTACCGTTTTCCCGTTCATTTTAATGTTCTCGATTCCATCGAAAGGTGCATTCAGAATCAATTTTAAATTCATTTTTGCTCCAAAATGATTTTCAATATGATACGAATCTTGATTGTTTTTTCTGCTGAAAGCAATCGAAACATCAGGAACTTCCAACGAAGCTTCATTCCATTCTGAAGGAAAACCGGGTTGAATGGTCAAAACTTCGGCAATTGCGTCAGGCTGAATTCCGAAAAGTCCTTCCACCAAAGTTCGCGATGCCATTCCGATTGGATCAGCAAAATCACGATACAATTCGCCACGCATCGCATCTTGATATAAAAGCTGTTCAAAACCTCCTGGCGAAGCGCCTAAATACAAGCTTTCAATCAAAACACTTTCCCACATTTTGAATGCTTTCTCCGATTGTCCGCTTTGCCAAAAAGCCAGTGAAGTATGCAATTGCTCGGCTAATGCCACATTATTAATCGACCAAGTATAAGGTTGCCAATTTGTGGTGCTGATTACATATAAATCTTTTTTATCCAATCCGTCAGCAGAAATTGGAATATGCGGAATCTGATTATTCACATAACCTAACATTTGATAACTCTCAAACGGATTTGAAACCTCTGAATCAATCGTATGATAAATACTCCAAACTCCAGGCGAATCGTGTAATAATCGGTTTCCTAAAGCGTCTTTGTATTCTGCAAAAATTCCTTTTTTTGAAATCCAAAGTTGTTCTTTTGAAGCTTTTAAAATTTTCTCTGCTTCTTTTTCATAAGGCGTTGCATCTTTCCCGATTTTTTTAGCCAATTCCGCAACCGTTTTATTCGCATAATAATTATATGCTGAGGAATGAATTACCGCTCCTCCGCTATATTGCAAAGCATCACTCGCCCAAATTGTAGCGTAAGCATCATAAAGTCCGTCATTATCGGGATCGAAATTTCGCTTTTCCCAATTCAAATGTCTTTCAATTGTCGGCCACATTTCTTTTAGAAAAGCAATATCTCCAGTCCATTTGAAATGACGCAACATTTGGTCGAAAAAAACCAAATTCATATCATAATGATGCGCAACAGTATTTTTATTCGGATTACGGCTGATGTAACCACTACTGAACATTGAAGTTCCAATTTCCTCTTTTTGGCGCGCTAGATTTTTTTCTTCATCCAAAACAATCGGACCGTTTTCTGGCGAAGTAACTTGCGAATTGCTATAACTTGTAAAATGCGTTTTTGCTCTATCGTGCCAACCTAAAGGATCTGCTGTGTATGCGCCACGCCATGCATTCAAGTACATTCTCCATGCAATCGCACCATGAAGGTAAGCAGGATTTTCCCAAATTCCGTCTGAAGCGATTGAAAGTGCGAAACCTAAATTATTAATGTATAGATCTGGTGTTTTTACTTTCACTCGGTTTGCCAAAACTTGTGTTTCTTGAACCGATTTTTCATAAAGTTGTGCAATTACTTTTTGCGAAACATCGGTTTTTAAATCTTCTGTGGCAAACAGCCAGTAACTTCCTTTTTCAGAAATACTTTTTGCCTTTCCAGAAAGAACAGGCAAATTCTCCGCTTTTGAATTAAACAATTCTAAAGGTGAATTTTGCTGTTTTGCATTTGCTAAATTTGTCGCTGATTCAGGAAAAAATCCGAACAAACTTTTATTATTTCCAGTTTTTTGTTTGTTGCTTTCAGAACCGTATTCCAATAAAAATGACTGCTTTTGCAACGTATATTTATTATTCAAACAATAATCGGGTTGTAAATAAAACACCGATTCTGGGTCGGCACCGATATCGCCGTCACGGCTGAATTTCTTTCCGGTTGCGCCACCAAAAGCCCAAATTAAATTGGTGTTTTTATAAATATTTTCGCCATAAACTTTTACAATAAAACCTTCTTTTTCTTTTAAAGCCACAACATCAACAAACAGTTTTCCTTTTCCTAAAATTGCATCTTCAATTGTATAATGCATCGTTCCTAAAACATATCTTGTATCAATTTTAGAAACTTCAGTAATCCATTTGCTTTCTTTTCCGTTTGAAATTCCGACTTTAAAATTCCCTCCCATTCCCGGCATATACATCGCAAATTCAGGTAAATCGCCCGTTTCTACTCTAAATCCAGTGTTCGAACCATATAAAGCGCGATTGAATTTTCGAGTTCCATTTTTTAAAACAAAAGCATTTTCTTCTGGCGCATAATGCAGTTTTCGCACTTCCTTATTTTGTCCAAAAACCGAAACAAAACATAAAAGGAGCAAACTTAAAAACGTATTGAAAAAATGTTCTTTTGTCTTCATAAAGCAGTAAAAAATGGCTGAATCTAAATAAGAATTAAATAAAATTAAAATCGCTTTTTTTTATCAATTCAATAATTATGATGCAATTTCTTTGTTTTTTTGTGCTTTACTATCCTGTACCTTCCTGATTTACGAAATATAAAAAGCATATTAATTTTTAGCATTTTTAATTCCTTTTTAACATCATAGTACAGGATACTATATCAAAAATGAACCATTAAGTTTGAAAATAAAAAAATTAAAATCTCAAAAAATTGGTAAAAATCAGTACTTTCTTATCGATGGTTATTTGTTTGGCAATGCCGAGTCAATTCTTTGCTATGCATTCCAACATTCCTTTAAATACAACAGTTTGTTCTTCTTCGGAAAATAAAAATGAATCACAACTTTTTGTTTTTGGAACTTCGGCAAAAGACAAAAAAAGCACCTTAATAAATAACGCTTTAGTTTATTCAGAAGCAAAAGGTTACGGCTTTGATTTCAACTCGGCTTCTAATGTAAAAATCAACTCAAATAATTTTTCAATTACAAATCCAGCATACTTTTCAGTTGCCGTTCCAGAAGGAAATTATCAAGTTGAAGTGGTTATAGGAAGCGCTGAAAAAGACTCAAAAGTGACTATAAAAGCAGAATCACGACGTTTAATGTTGAATGAATTTGTGGTTGCAAAAGGTCAAAAAACAACGCAGACTTTTAATGTAAATGTCCGAAATGTAAAAATCGACGATCAAACTAATATCAGTTTAAAAGACAGAGAAAAAGAAATTTTAAACTGGGATAATAAATTGACGCTTGAATTTCTAGGCGAAGTTTCAATTCAAAGCATCAAAATAACTAAAAAAGATAATTTGACTGTTGTTTATTTAGCTGGAGATTCAACGGTTACAGACCAAGATGTCGAACCTTGGGCTTCTTGGGGACAATTCATTACGAATTATTTTGATTCGAATGTTGTTGTTGCAAATTATGCGTATTCGGGTTCTTCTTTAAGTTCATTTAAAGGAGCAAATCGTCTGAAAAAAATACTTTCAGAAATCAAAAAAGGCGATTATTTATTTGTAGAATTTGGACATAACGACGAAAAAATAAAAGGTGCCGGAAATGGCCCATGGGAATCGTATTCTAATTTATTAACTGAATTTGTAAATTCGGCGAAAGAGAAAGGTGCAATTCCGGTTTTAGTAACGCCAACACAAAGAAGATTCTTCAATGAAAATGGCACTTTAAAAGATACTCATGGAGATTTTCCTCCTGCAATGCGAGCCGTTGCGCAGAAAAACAATATTGCTTTAATTGACGTTACCAAAATGACGACTACTTTGTACGAAACTTGGGGCGACGAACCATCTAGAAAAGCTTTTGTACAATATCCAGCCAATACATTTCCTGGGCAAATAAAAGCATTGGACGATAATACGCATTTTAATAGTTTTGGTGCAAATGAAATCGCACTTTGCGTTTTAAAAGGAATTCGAGAACTTGATATTCCACTAAAAAAACAAATCAAAAAAGAAACACAAGATTACAATCCGAATAAACCAAATTTCATTTCGAGTTGGACGCTTCCAATGAGCGCCCGTTTTGAAATCGTTAAACCAGATGGCAATTAACCATCAAAGAATTACTTTACTATGCTACTAAAAAACACTATCCAAAATCTCTCGCTTGCTGCGTTTGCCTTTTTTCTGACCCAGAACAGCAACGCACAGCAAACCGACAAAGTTTATCTTTCGGGAGAAGATTTTGAACATCCGGTAAAATGGGATTTTTATTGTACCGATGGAAACAACAGCAAAACTTGGACTAAAATTAATGTTCCATCGCAATGGGAATTAGAAGGTTTTGGCGAATATACATACGGCCGTTGGTACAAAGAATTGAACCAAAAAGAACCAAGCAAAGAAGAAGGTTTATACAAATACGAATTTGATATTCCGGCATCGTACAACGGAAAAGAAGTTTTGATTGCTTTTGGTGGATCAATGACAGATACTGAAGTTAAAGTAAACGGTAAATTAGCCGGAGCAATTCATCAAGGTGGTTTTTATGAATTCAAATATGATATTTCGTCCCTATTGAAATATGGTTCTAAAAACACTTTAGAAGTTCATGTTTGGAAACAATCTGCAAATAAATCGGTTAATGCGGCAGAAAGAAGAGCGGATTGGTGGCTTTTTGGAGGTATTTATCGTCCAGTTTGGTTGGAAGTTTCTCCAAAAGCGCATATCGAAAACATTGCGGTAAATCCGAAAATGGACGGATCGCTTACAGTGGACTTGAATTTAAAAAATGTTCCTAAAAATGCCACTTTAGAAGCAACTTTAAAAGGCCTAAATGGAGAGAATTTCCAAACTTTTACTTTTCCTTTAAAAGCAAAAAGTACTAAAGAAAGCATCGCAGCTCAGTGGAAAAACATAAAACCTTGGAATCCAGAAACGCCAAATTTATACAACTTACAGCTCGTTTTAAAACAAAACGGAACTGTACTTCATCAATATGACAAACGAATTGGTTTCAGAACTTTAGAGTTCAAAAAACAAGACGGAATTTACATGAATGGCACTAAAATCGTCATGAAAGGAATTAACCGTCACTCGTTTTGGCCAGAAGGCGGAAGAAGCACCAGCAAACGCATCAGTTTGTTAGATGCTAAATTGATTAAAGACATGAATATGAATGCCGTGCGCGGGCATTATCCTCCTGATACACACTTTTTGGAAGTTTGTGATTCACTTGGGCTTTTTGTTTTAAATGAACTGGCAGGCTGGCAAAACTCGTACGATACTGAAACCGGAGCAAAATTGGCTAAAGAAATGATTACGAGAGATGTAAATCATCCCTCAGTAATTATTTGGGATAACGGAAATGAAGGCGGATGGAATTATGCTACAGATAAAATCTTTGAAGAAAATGATCCTCAAAAAAGAATCGTAATTCACCCTTGGGCTGATTTCAACGGCTGGGACACGCACCACTACCCGACTTACTTAACGGGAATGCACCGTTTTAATGCGGGCGAAAATGTATTTTTCCCAACTGAATTCATGCACGGAACGTACGACAATGGTCACGGCGCGGCGCTAGAAGATTTCTGGAACCGCTACAAAGAAAGTCCGCTTTTTGCAGGAGGATTTATGTGGGCGATGTTAGACGAAGCAGTATTTCGTTCGGATTGGAAAGGCGATGCAAAATTTGATTCGAAAGGTTCACTAGCAGCAGACGGAATTTTAGGGCCTCATCGTGAAAGAGAAGGAAGTTATTATACTGTAAAAGAAGTTTGGGCGCCAATTCAATTTCAGCCAAAGCAAGTTACACCAGATTTTGACGGTTCTTTCTTGATTACAAACGATTATCTTTTCAGCAATTTGAATACTTGCAAAATGGAATTCAAAGTATTGCAATCGGATAAAAATGTGCTTTATACGAATGGAACTGCAAAAGAAATCGCGTCTGGAAAAATTGAAATCCCGAGTATTGATCCGGGAGAAACACACAAAATTAAATTAGCAGTTCCGAATAATTTTGCTGAAGGTGATGTTTTATCGATTTCGGCTTACGATCAGTTTGGAAAAGAAATTTATACTTGGACTTGGCCTATTCACAAAGCTTTATTTTATGCTAATAAATTCTTAGCTGTTGAAAATACAAAAACAAAAGCATCAGTAGTAAAAACAGCAACTGACGTTACTTTAAAAGGAAACGATGTTACTGTTGTTTTGAACGCTACAAATGGAGAAATTACTTCTGTTAAAAACGGAACTTCAACTATTCCTTTGACAAATGGTCCGCGTCCTATTGGAATGAAAGCCAAATTAAAAGATATTCAAGTTTCACAAGAGGGCGACAAAGCAGTTTGTTTGGTTTCATACGCTGGCGGAATTTCTACCATAAAATGGACTATGGAAGCTGACGGAAGATTTAAAATGGAAATGATTGTTTTGAAAAACGAAAGAGCAAACGGTGCAGACGGATTTGACGGTGCCTTTTTTGAAGATAAAATCAATTCGTTCGGAATCACTTTCAGTTTTCCTGAGAAAGAAGTTAAAGGAATCAAATGGTTTGGAAGAGGCCCTTATCATGTTTGGAAAAACAGAATTAAAGGAACAACTTACGGTATTTGGGAGAAAGATTACAACAACACGATTACAGGAGAAAGTTTTGAAAATTTGATTTATCCAGAATTTAAAGGATATCACGCGAATTTATTGGGAGCAAACTTAAAAGCAGGTGCTTCATCGTTCAAAGTTTTCAGTGAATCGGATAATTTATTCTTGAGATTATTTACGCCAGAACTGCCTAAAAATGGTTTCCCAGGAAGCAATCCGCAACCGGCATTTCCAGAAGGCGATATTTCGTTTATGTATGAAATTCCGGCGATGAGAGATTTCAAACCATTGGAACAACAAGGTCCTCAAAGTCAGCCAACAAATATCAGAATCAAAAGCGGTGATGATGGTATTAAAATGAATTTGTGGTTTGATTTTAGAAATAATTAATTTTTTGTTTCAGGCTTAACGTTTCAAGTTTACATACTATATCTTTTAACCGCAAAGCGCGCTAAGGTTTTATAGCCAATGTTTGATAGTAAAGTTCGCAAAGCTTTGCGCACATCGCGTAAACCCTTGCGAACTTTGCGGTTAAATAAGCTCAGATAAGTCATTATAATTTACATTCAATATGAAATCATTAAAAATATTATTTGCCCTCTTAGTGGCATTTTTATTCTTCAATTTTACTCCAAAACAAAACAATAAACCAACAGTTTACATGGTAGGCGACTCTACAGTTAAAAACGGAAGAGGTCAAGGCGATGGTGGACTTTGGGGCTGGGGAGATTATATCGGTCAGTTTTTAGATACTACAAAAGTCAATATTGAAAATCATGCTTTGGGTGGCACAAGCAGTAGAACTTTCCAAGATAAAGGTTTATGGATTGAAGTTTTAAACAAACTTAAAAAAGGCGATTATGTTTTGATTCAGTTTGGACATAATGACGACGGACCAATAAACGATAGTCTTCGCGCCCGCGGAACAATCAAAGGAATTGGAAATGAAACAAAAGAAATCGACAATATTCTGACCAAAAAACACGAAATCGTTCACAGCTATGGCTGGTACATTCAGAAAGTAGTGCGTGAAGCCAAATCAAAAGGAGCGATTCCGATTATTTGTTCACCGATTCCAAGAAACGATTGGAAAGAAGGAAAAGTGCCTCGCAACGATAAATCATACGGTTTATGGGCGAAACAAATTGCTGAAAAGGAAAAAGTTACTTTCATCAATTTGAATGAAAAAATGGCTGTTGAAATGGAGAAATTGGGTGAAGCTAAAGTAACCGGAACTTATTTCTATAAAAAAGATCACACACATACTTCTGCAAAAGGTGCTGTACTTTCAGCTTCGGTTATTATCAACGAATTGAAAACGAGTAAAAACTCTTTAAAAAATTATATTTTAAAAGATCCGAAAATTGTGCTTCCGCCAAAGAAAAAACTATTCTTGATAGGTGATTCAACAATGGCAAACAACAACAATAATCCTGATGCTGTGGGCTGGGGCGTTCCATTTCCACAATATTGTGATACGACGAGAATTGAAGTAATCAATAAAGCAAGAGGCGGAAGAAGCACTAGAACTTTTGTTTACGAAGGCCTTTGGGACGAAGTAAAAAATCAATTGCAACCTGGGAATTTTGTTATCATTCAATTCGGACATAACGACGCTGGCGATATTGACAAAGAAAAATTCAGAGGCTCCTTAAAAGGAAATGGCGACGAAACACAAGAAGTAACGCGTCCAGACGGCTCAAAAGAGATTGTACATACTTTCGGGTGGTACATGGCAAAATTCATCAAAGAAGCCAAAGAAAAAGGCGCCATTCCGATTGTGATAAGCTTGACGCCAAGAAACGAATGGCCAAACGATAAAGCCGAACGCAGAACCGACACTTATGTAATCTGGTCAAAAATAGCGGCTGAAAAAGAAAATGTTCCTTTTATTGATTTAAATGACATTGTTGCGACTAAATACGAAACTTTAGGAAAAGAAAAAGTAAAACCATTTTTCCCAAAAGATCATACACACACAGGTGCAGAAGGCGCGGCGTTTAACGCACAGACTGTCGCAGAAAGCCTTAAAAAAATAAAAGATTGCAATTTGAAAGACTATATTGAGTTATGAATTATGAATTATAAATTATGAGTTCAATACAAATCAACTTATAATTTATAATTCATAATTCATAACTATAAAAAAACCTCGCTTACATGACATAAGCGAGGTTTTTGTTTTTGAATACCTAAGTATTATTTTTTTGATTCTTCGATAGAAACTTTTCTGAATTCTTTCAAAAGTTTTTCAATTTCTAAAGTAGCTTTACGAGCTCTTGGTCCTGCAGCTTTAATACCTTTTTCAGTTAAAGATTCTGCTTCAGTTTTGAATGTTTCAATTTCGGCGTTGATTTTTACTAATAAATCTTTCATTGCTTATACTTGTTAAATTAAGGCGCAAAAATAAAAGTTTGCTTGAACTATAACGCACGTTTAGTGTTAAAATTATAACTGTTTTGGGCGTTTGAGTTAATATTAATTTAACCCGACTTGTTGCAAACTCTAAATCAACGGATTACAAAAATTACCAAATCAACTTTTTTTAAAATATTTTTTCTTTTTGCTGTTCTTACTGCTTCATAATCATCATTTAATGCCTATTTCAAAGGTATTTCGTAAGAACTTCCTTCGCTTGAAGGATACACCGCGAGCTGATCGAGCACAATCCCTGTCTGGTTCACCTCAACTTTGATTGTATGTTTTCCTTTCTCAAAATTCGATGCTGGAAGTTTTACAATGGCGCTATTTCGTAAAACATTTTCCTTCCAAATTTTATCGCGATCTCTCGTATTGGTTTTAAAATTTTGTAAGACATTTTTATCCACCTGAATTCCGATTTCATGATCGAAACTTTTGGCATGCGTTGGAAGCAAACGAACTTCAATTTCATATTCTCCCGAATTTTTAATTTCGAATTCGTAGATCACAAAAGGTTTTTCTGCTTTGAAATAGTGTTGTTTCAACGGAAATAAAGTAATCGCATTATTGCTGTACCCTAAACCGTTAATCGTTTTCCAATTGTAATTTTTAAATCCGTTTTGAGAAACAAATTTGTTGGCTTGAATAGCGATTCTATTTTCAGTTGATTTTTGTTCTTTTTTGATGAATTCAGGCTTTTTAACCGAATCAAAAACAGGAAGATTCCTTGGATGCATCGACATCATTTTATTCCATTTCCCGTTGCTTAATTTAGTGTTGTAGAAATCGGTTAGTTCTTCAATCTTTTTATAGGATTCCGAAGCCAAAGTTTCATATTTCGCTTTTTCTTTTTCATTTGAAGTGATTGCTGCTAAATTCCAATAAAGAAACTTATGATTCATGTACGCCGCTCCTTTTACGGGATAAACTGCCAATTGAAACCAAGCATCTTTTCTTTCTTGCGGAATTACCGCTGAAAGGCTATCGACTTTCTCAATCAATTTGTCATAAGCTTTAATTCTGTTCCAAATTTCATTTTCGGAGAAATCGGAAAGCTTCACCTGAGTTGTCGGTTCAGTTTGGCTCCAACCCATGTATTCAGGTTTTCTCAGAAATGCCAAACGATAATATTCTTCAAAAACTTCACTGATTTCAGAACTGATTTTCGGAGAAAATTCTCTTGCCGCCCAATCTTTCAAATATTGATTAATCCCATCCGATTTGATGCTGTTGATATTCCACGCCATATCCAAAAACAATTCCGTATCATACTCGGCAGGTTTTATGTCACCTACATTTACAATCCACATTTTGTTTGCGCCGTTTTGATACGCTTTATTCATTTCGTACCAAATCAAACCTGGTTGCATTGTACTCAGCCAAAGATAATCATGTGGCCTACCCCAATAACTGATGTGATAATAAACCCCACTTCCTCCTACTCTTTTTTGCTCTTCTTCATTACTCAAACGACGAATATATCCGTAATTATCATCGGGCCAAACCAAAGTAATATCACTCGGAACTTTTAGTCCGTTATCATATAATTCCAATACTTCTTTATAAGGAACAAAAGCTTGTGGAATTTCCGCTAAAGGCTTTTTGAAAGTATTAGAAAGCATTTCACGCTGATTCAAAATAATCTTTTCGACCATTTCAATTGATTCATTCAAATCCTTTGCCCCTTCCATTTTACTATCATGCACGCCTCGCATTCCGAGCGTCATGATCGTTTCATTCTGCGCCGATTTTAATTCGTCTAAACGCTCTTGCCAATATTGATCAACTTTCGCCTTATTAGTAAAATAATTATAATCTCCGTAGATTTTTGGCTTCCATTCGTCAACATTGTTTCGAAGCATTGGCTCTGCGTGAGAAGATCCAATTACGATATGATATTTCTGAGCCATTTCCTTATTTCCGGGAATTGTAAAAAATCCTTTTGTTGACGGATGCATGGCTGGCCAGATCGTATTGGCTTTTAATCGTAATAGTAATTGAAAGATTTTCTCGTAAGTTTTCGGACCAATATCACCTGTTTCTGGTTCAAATGTTTTGGCTGCCCAAGGTTGCAATGCCCAATCTTCATCATTTAAAAAGATACCTCGATATTGAACTGAAGGCGAAGAAACTATTTTGTTCTGCGAAAGATTCAAAGAAAGTTTTTCTTGTTTAATTGGATGAACATCAGCCCACCATTTCCAAGGTGAAATGCCTAATTTTTCTGAAATTTCAAAAATAGAATAAACTGTTCCTCGTACATCTGAACCAACTACCAGAAGATTTTCTTTTTCTTTTTGAATCAAAAATTTCTCCCATTGACCAGATAATTCTTTTTTGTTTTTAAACGAATTAAAAAGCTTGTCCGAAGTTTGTCCAATGTAAATACCATTCTTTGAAAAGGAATCTGCTTGTATTATCTCTGGACGTTTACCCGTCAATTCTTGAACATCATCTGCAAGTTCGTTCACCGCCCAAACAATCAACGGATCGGTATTTTTATCAATGTAAATGTTTACCGCATGATTGGAATCAGCAATTAAAAATTCATTTGCATTTTTGTTCTGACTAAAGCAATTTATTGCTATGATCGAGAGAATTAATAATAGAAGTTTCTTCATTTTGAGAATGAGAGAATTTGACAATTAGAAAATGAGATAATTAAAATATCGAAACTTTACTGTTTTAAACTTAGCGCCTTAGAAACTTAGCATCTTAGAACCTTAATTCACAAGTTGCTTATTCACATAAACATTCTTAAAAGTCACATTCTTAATAAGACTTTTATCAATTTCTGTTTTAGCTGACTCCACATTTATATTTTCAAAAGTAAAATTCGATAAACGAACATTTGGGTCATTTTCAACTCCGTAGAACGTATCGCATTTCAATTCGATATTTTTTAGTGTTATATTATCTCCGTAAGAAAGTGGAACATCAGGGCGACCTTTTAAGTCGAAAAATTGTTTCCAAGCAAAAACTGCCAATCCCGTTTTAGCTTCACCTTTAATATCTTCCACTCTAATGTATTCGTAATTTTGAGGTGTGTCTGGACGCATTTTCAGCCACAGCATTCTTGAAGCTCCATCGATTTTGCAATTACGCATAATGATATTTCTGTTATGAATGGCCTCGCTTCCGTTAGTTAAAGCCGAATGACAGAAACCGAAATTACAATCTTCAATAATTACGTTTTTATTTGGTCCGTTGTTTGGATCTTTATCTGCGTATGGACCTTTTCCTCCTTTTAAAGCAACCGCATCATCATTAACTGACATGAAACAGCCTTTTACCAAAACGTTTGTACAAATATCAACATCGATAGCATCTGTACTTGGAGCTTTATCTTTTAAGTGCGGCGAAAAAATATACAAATCCAATAATTTCACATTGTTACATTTATAGAAATGATTTGTCCAAAAACCTGAATTAATCAATTTTACATCTTGAAATTGAACATTATTTGAGTTCCAAACAAAAACCAATCTTGGTCTAGAAACTTCAAGGTTCGTACATTTTGGATTTTCCTTGCGACGTGCCCAGAAAGCATCCCAATATTTTTTTCCGTTTCCGTTGATCGTTCCTTTTCCAGAAATTGAGAAATTATCAACTCCATAAGCGTTTACTAAAGCTGGAAAATAATCCAAATTTTGGCCTTCCATTCTTGAAGCCATAATTGGGAAATCAGCAATATTATCTGAGCCTTTCAAAACACCACCTTCACTTACGTACAAAGTTGTTTTTGGTTTAAAAAATAAAGCGCCACTCAAGAAAACTCCTTTTGGAATTACAATTACACCACCGCCATTTGCAGACGCTTTGTCAATTACCTTCTGAATTGCTACGGTCTGAATCTTAGTGCTGTCTTTACTTACACCAAAATCAGTAATCGTATATTTTTTTCCTAAATCCTTTAATTCTAATTTTGTATAAGTCGTAAACCAAACCGGAATTTCGGTTCCATCTGGAAATTTATCGTTGTTGTATTTTTGCGAAAATGCACTCTGAGAAATTCCCAAAACACACAAAACCAAAGTGAAAAACTTTTTCATTCTACTCTTCTTTATTTTTAATATTTATTTCTTTATTGCGATTTCAGTAACAGAAATAAAGTTTCCTGTACTTCCATAATTTGCTTTTTTCTTATCGGACCAATTTGGTCTTTCTCCCGTCGTGTAAACGGTTAAAATATAATTTCCCGTTTTCAACAATGGCGATTTATAAACTGTTGTTTCTGTTGCGCTTTTACTATACAAATCGACAATTGCTGTAGTAAGTGTTTGCCCTTTGTCAGTTGCCAAAATCACTTTTGCGTAACCCTTTTTATCATCAACAAAACTCTTTAAAGCAATTTGTTGGCCTTTGAATTGTACCGAAAATGAAGCATTTACATCATCTGATTTACTTTCTGAACTAGTATTTATCCAATTACCCGAATATTTGATTTCCTTACTCGTATTCTTCAGAATTTTATCTGTGTTTTTAGGTACCGAAAATTTTCCAGTAACCAAATCAATTTGCCAACTTTCCAAATAATTCGGGATTTGCAAAGATGTTCCCGAAATCGTAAGCGGTTGCCAAACATAAGTTGCCGAAGAAGCCTGTTTAGGAAACGACCAACGATCGCCCATAAACATATAGGTAGTTTCTTTTGAGCCTTGAATTGGCAAAACAAAACTCGATTGCGAATTCCATGTTAATGTTTCTTTTGGTGCGATTAAACCTCTAAATTCCCACGGGCCTTTTACTGAATTTGACGTGTAATAATAATTGTCGTTTTTCTCCCAACTGGTTAAATGCGAACCAATAAAATAATACAAATTATCTTTTTTAAGCATTGTTGGCGATTCGAATCCAGTTGTAATATTTTCGTTCACTTTCTCCGTAACCGATTTATAATCATCACTCAATTTATAAATTTCACCACCATGAACCAAAATGTACCCAGAACCATCTGTATCTTGAAAAGTTCCCATATCCCATTTTTTGATTGGTTTTCCATCCAATAAAATCGGGCCTTTGAAAGTATAGGGACCTTCTATGTTTTTTGAAACTGCATAACCCACAAATTGATCTTTGTAGGTTAAAGAATCGGCGTGCATGTACATTACAAATTCTGATGTTTTAGGGCATTTCATCACTTTCACCCTTTCTCCAACTCGATTTGGCCCCAATTTCCCAGATTCTTGAACGGGAAGTGCTTGCTTTTCAAATTTCCAATTATAAAGATCTTTTGACGAATAACAATTAAATCCAGCAAATGCATTGCTTGCATCCGAATGTGCTTCTCCAAACAAATAAAAAATACCATTTTCTTTTACAATGCAAGCGCCATGTGCGCTCACAATATTTCCGTTTTGATCCAACCAAGGTGTGCCAGAATTAATAGCGTCATATTTCCCGGCTTGTTGCCCAAATACAAAAACCGAATTCATCAAAAGAAACAAACAAATCATTTCTTTTGCAAAATCTTTTATATTGAAATAAATCTTAGTAAACATCCTATTTCTTTCTTCTAACTTCTTGCTTCTAATTATTTACGTTTCAACCACTCTTTAGGAACATTCACAATACAAATATTCAGCGTACGATTATCCGCAGAAAGCATTGCCGATTGGATTTCAATCTTCGTTCCGTCTCTATTAAAAGTCGGATGAACGTGATCTGCAGCCGTTTCTTTATGTCCTGTAGTCAACATCATCATTTCATTCGTTTTTCTATCAATCAAATACAAACTTCTGGAGAAATCATCTCCAACAGCCCATCTTCCGTCAGAAGATCCGTGAACATGCCACAGACCGCTTCCGCTCTTCGTTTGTCCTGCAATAATCATTTCGCGTGTTCTCAAATTTACAATTGCCAATCCCGTAGGTTTTTCTCTAGTTCCAGAATTTCCCCAATTGCTTTCCTGACCCGGATTTTGCGGATTTCTGACTTCTGTGCTGTTCGTCACTTCAACTGGAGCATCATTTTGAATATCAATTTTTCTATGTCCCATAATCGCCATAGCAACTTCATCTTTCGAAATGACCACTTCATGCGTTACCCATTCGAAATCAGATTCTGGATATAAAGGTCTCAAACCTGTTCCGTCAGCCATTACTGTCCAAGTACGTTGTGGAGATTTTCCGCCAGTTTCCCAACAAAAAACCAACTCTCCTGGATTCCAAATATTAGACTGGATATGTCCGACTTGAAATGGTACCGAAACAACATGCTTAATTTCTCCAGTTTTGATGTTCATACTGCTAATACCACCTGGACCTGCGCCCATATTTCGTGGACCAAAACTTTTTTCAATTTTAATATTTGGATCCAAATGTCTTGCGGCTTCTTCTTTCCCAATTCTGAAATAAACGCGATCTTCATTGGCATCCAAAGCCATATCGCCAGACGCGCCCATCTCCGGATTTGTAACGCCACAAACACGCTCGTAAGCCGAAACTGGTTTCATTTTTCCTGCTTCACTGTCTTTAAAAACAGCTTCCAGATTCACTTCCATGATTTGCATTCTATTGCCTTCAGCAGTGCGCATATAGTACAATTTCATTGATTTTTGAGCCATGCATAAAGTACCAGAATAACCGCCTTCGGTAACTTGAACCATTACGCCTGATTTTTCATTTACCGCAAGAGCATCTCCGTTGGCTCTTTTTGTTCTAAAAATCAACCATTCACCATCAGCTGTCCATTGCGGATGCGTTGGGTATGTTTTTGAATCTCCTGCCGACTTTGTTGTCAAGAAAATCAATTCTTGGCCTGTTACAGGATCTTTAATAATCTTTTTTTCTGAAGGAAATCGCTTTCCAATCTGACCAAAAATCGTTAGACCAGATAATAGGAAAAGTATATTTAGGGAGGATTTTAATTTCATGTGCTTTTCTTTGTGTACCCCTAGCTGAAGCTAGGGGCTATGTTTTTATTTAGCAACGCTAATAATTTATGCCTTATGATTTAAAAGATCATAGCGTACCGCTAGCCGAAGCTAGGCACTATGTTTTTATTTAGCATATCAAATAAATTATGATTTACAACTCATAACTCATAATTTATAATTCATAACTAATTGAACTATTTATGCAGATTATCTTTTCCTTCGATTTTTAATTGGATCGAACTATCGTTAATTTGAAATTGACTGTCTTTCAAAAGCAAAATCACTTCAGATCCAGCCAATAAAACAGGACCATAACCATGAGCCGCAAAAACACTAATTGGACGATAATAATAAAATGCAGGATCAAAGCCCATTCCGGTTCCAACGCAAGTTCCTTCGACTTGACCTTTGTCGTTTACTTTTGTAGAAACTGCATTCCACGCCAATAAAACTGCTGGCGCATAAGTCATTTTATCCACATAACCGCGATTGATTGCTCTTGCTATAGAATACGCATAAATTGCTGTTGCTGAAGTTTCTAAATACGAATCATTTCGATCTAACAATTGATGCCAAAAACCAGTTCCGTCTTGATATTGAACCAATCCTGCAATGTGTTTTTGTAGTTGTGTCAAAACTTGATTGTAACCTGGATGATTTTTTGGAAGTACTTCTAACAATTCGACCATTGTCATAACTGCCCATCCATTTGCTCTAGCCCAATGAAACTGTGGATGAACCTGCATCGATTCTACCCAGCCGTGCATGTAAATTCCTTTTTGGCTGTTGAACATTCTTTCAGAAAACTGATTTACTTGTTTAACTGCATCATCAAAATATTTTGTATTTCCCGTATAGCTTCCCATTTGTGCCAATGCAGGAACGCTCATAAACATATCATCCAGCCAAAGCGTATTATCCTGTGGTCTGTTTCGTGCTAAAGTTCCGTCTTTCAGTCTGAATTGTTTGTTGCTGATAAAATCGATATAATTGTTTACTAACGGATCAACATTAGCTTTCAAACCATCTTTTTTTGCTTTGATGAAAGCTGCACAAAGAGCTCCTGCAAAATCCAGTGCTTCAGGATGAAGCGTTCTGAGCATATCTTTATCCTTGATGTTTTTCTCGTTGTAATTTTCGGCGATATCTGCTATTAACTGCACTCTTTTATTGGTGTAATCAGCATAATATTTTTCGCCCGTTGCTTTAGAAGCTAAAAGCATTCCAGCATACGTCACTCCCCATTCATAACTTGTCAGCCTAAAAGCACCAGGTTCAAAAACGATATCTTGATTTCCTTTTTTATAATTTGTTATTTCAGCTTTGGTATTGGCATCAATAATTTTTGAAGCCGAATTTTTATCTAAATAATTATACACTCTGTCCAATACCTCTTTTATTTTTTCCTTTTGCGGAATCACATAAGGTGTTGGATAATCAGGTTGCATTAAGTGCAAAGGTGCTGTAGCATCTGTTTTCTGAGCGTTTGCAGTACCGAATACTCCAAAAGCAAGTAATGTGATTGTGGTTAATTTATAGTTCATGGTTAGTGTTTTTAGTTAGTTGAAAATGAAATTATTTGCTTACTTCAACCGTTATTTTGGCCGAAAGCTGTTTCGCCAAAGTGGTTACATAATTGCTGAAATATTTCGAATCTTTAAAATTTTTATCAGCACTTAATTCCCAGCCAGCGATGGCGTAATAACTGATTTTTTTATTGTTTTCGATCGTTAGTTTTGCTAAATATGAATCGGTTAATTGTCCTGTTTTTGGTGCTTCGATGTATCCTTTATATATTTTTTTCGGAACCAAAATTGCAGTTCCTAGAATCCATTCTCTATTGTATGTCAAATTATCGTGCTGAATAAAACAAACCCAATCACCAGCTTCGACAACCTGTAGCGGATTTTTATTATTGATATTTGAAATGGCCGCTAAAAATGTCTCGCCACCTTTTAATCCAGTTATTGAAACTGTATTTTCATAACCATACATTCCTGGCCAAATTGAGGTCGTTTCCTGAACTTGATATTGATTTCCAGAAGCTTTCCAATTCTGGTATTTATAACTCAAAACCGAATTCACCGGGCCTTCACTCACAATTTTGAAAGTTGTTTTTTCGACATTGTTCAAAGTATCATTTGTCAAAATTCCGAGTCTGTTGATTTTGTCGTTAATTAATAAAGCATATCCACCTAAACCAACAGAATTTCCAACAGGAAAAATATCTCTACCCCAATCATACATTTGGTGATAATTATCTTCAACCTCTCCTTTGCTGTTAATTCCAACATTTTCTGGCGTAATCGCAGGGATTTTTTTTCCGAAAACATCTTTAGAATTTCTTCCATCCAAATAATGTCTGAAACCTACTTTATCATTTTCCCAAGTTGGACCGTCAGTCTGATATTTCTGAAAACCTAATTTTTTATATACCTGATTTGCCATTAAAACTTCTTCAGTTGCAGGTTGAACTGGCAGATTTTTAGCTTCCCTTTTTCCGAAACGCACACTCGTTTTAATTGGAAATTTTGGATCTTTTAAAGACCAAGTTAATATTGCCGTTTTGTTTTCACTTGATGCAAAATCAGTTACCAAGAAAAGTTCATCCCATTTTCCATCGCCGTCCAAATCATTTAACTGCGCTGGAATTGTATCCTTTTTACTAATCAAAATAGGAAAACTGTTTGCAACGTATTTTGATGCAATTTGGTTTCTTTTGATGCTGATTGCTTTTTGTGGAACAGCAATCTCAGAAGTGTTTTTTAATGTAATTTTTTGTGCATTGCAATTGACGAAAATCGTTGTTGCAAAAACTACAGACAAATAATATTTTGTTTTCATATTTCTTTGTTTCAGGTTTCAGGTTTCAAGTTTCAGGTTTCAAGTCTAAAAACAAACATTAATCCAGGTGAAAAACCTCTTTTAAGGAAACTGCAACTGGAGAATTATCTGGATTTGTTTCCATAATATCGCCCATATACGCCCACCATTTTTTTACGATTGGATGATTTGGCAAATAATCGAAATCAAAGTCTGGGCTGATTTTCTGTACAGCAAAAAGTGTTAGCGTTTCTTCATCTAAAAAAATACTATAATCTTGGATTCCAGTTTCAGAAAGCAAAGCCGACAATTCTGGCCAAATTTCGTCATGTCTTTTTTTGTATTCTGCTTCAAAACCAGGTTTTAATTGCATTTTGAATGCGTTTCGAATTGTACTTTTATTTGCCATTTTTCTAGTGTTTTAAATTTATTTGAACTTGATTGTCTCTATTGCATACAATCTCTCCATTTATATATTCAAGTTCTGCAACTTGTATTGAACTTCTTTTTGTTTCGTAACTGTCAACTCCTTTATTTTCTGGAGTTCTTCCTGGATGTGTAAAGTAAAAAATATACGCTTTATCTCCGTCAATTATTACATCTGGATGTCCTCCAATCACTTTGTCATCTTCACCAGTTCCGGGAGTTTGAAGAATATTTTTTTCTTGACGATTCCAATTTAAAAAATCTTCTGAAGAATACACATTCAAACCTCGCCAAGAATCTGAAATCATCCAGTTTTTTCCTTTCCAAGTAAAGACTTTTGGGCCTTCTCCTCTATCCTTTACAATTTTCGTTCCGCTGTCCACCCAATTGTACAAATCTTTGCTATCGGCATAATAAATTGATTTACCGTCATTTTCGTTATTGTAAAACATTCTCCAAGTTCCGTTCGGCAATCTAAAAACCGACGCATCAATACATCTTTCCGAAGCTAATTTCAATTCCGATTCAAATTTCCAATCCATTAAATTCGAACTTGTCAAATGAATAATCGAACGCGGATGATACCAATCAGTAAAAATTCCGGGAACAATGGTCAAATACATATGATATTTGTTTTTGTATTTGATGACATCTGGTGCCCAATACGTTACATCTTTCAACTTATAATTAATGTTGCAAGTATCTTTATACGTCCATTTTGCACCATCTTCCGAAGTTGCAACTCCAATTTTTGTTCCATGAACCCACGTAATTCCTTTTGCGGTTGTATCTTTTGCTCTTCTGTTGGTATAAAACATGAACCATTTTTTCTCTTTTTCATTCCAAATAATCGTTGGATCAGCAGCACCATCAAAAATAGGGTCACGATATAGTGGTTTTGGCGCAATATGTTTTTGGTCTTTTTTTGCTTCTTTTTGAGCATTCATTGTTATACTGAAAAATACAACAATAAGATTAAAAAAAAGATGTTTTAAGTTTATTCTCATTCCGTTTTGCTTAATTATTTCACTCGCAGATTCCGCAGATTATTTGCTTTGATTATCATTTAATTTACTTTCCCAATCATCTGTTCTAAAAGGCGATGCAGGCAAATTTTCGGCGTTGAACAAATTCGGTTCTGGAACTGCTTTCCATGCAAAACGAACAGCTACTGGCTCTTTCACTTTTTCAGAAGAAACTACAATTGTTTTGCCTTCAATTTTTGCCGTTGCCGGATAAAATACTTTGTCACTTCCAGCTATTTCAAACTCTTTCAAAGTTTCGTTGCTCTTTTTAAATCCGTTTTGAACATCATCAAAAAACAATTTGATTTGCTTTTTTTTGATTTCCATATGATTATATGTTGGTCCAGAGAATACAACTTTATTTTCTCCGTAAGTTTTCGCTTTTGCGATTAAAGCCAGACGATAACCAACAGTTTGTTTGTCAATCGGATGAATATTTGTGGCATTTCCAACATCTGTAGTAACTACCATTCCGCTATTCGGAATCAATTTTGAAGCTATTAATTGCGCTTCTCTAATATCTGGATTTTGGCCTTTATGTGGCGCAATCTGAACATAATAAAAAGGGAAATCACCTTGATTCCATTCACTTCTCCAACTTTTTACCATTGCTGGAAAAAGACTTCTGTACAAAAATGCTTTTTCGGCATTGCTTTCTCCTTGGTACCAAATCACACCTTTCATTGTATAATTTGTAACAGGATGAAGCATTGCATTATAGAGAACATATGATGTTTTATTTTCTTCTTTTTTAGGCTTTTTCAATTTAGAAACATCTCCATTACTTGCGAGACGTTCTTTTGCCAAATCAGCATAATAATTTTCTAATTTTTCTTGGAACAATTTTTCGTTTTTTGCATCCTGTTCCAAAATCGGAAGGAAGTCTGTGTTTTGCTCCAATACAGCTTGCGAAGTCCAAGCTTCGGCTTTAGTTCCTCCCCAAGAAGTCGAAATCAACCCAATTGGAACTTTTAAATTTTGATACAAATCTCTTCCGAAGAAATAAGCAACTGCTGAGAAAGTTTTAATCGTTGATGGAGAACATTCTGCCCAATTTCCTGTAACATCTTCTAAAGGTTTTTGCGAAGCTTTTGTCTGTACCGTAAACAATCTGATTGCTGGGAAATTTGCGTTTTGAACTTCTTCTTCATAATTTTTCACTCCTGTTTTCCAAGTTCCGTCTTCTTTTCCAACAGGAAAATACATATTCGATTGTCCCGAACAAATCCAAACTTCACCAATTAAAATATTCTTAAGAACGATTTTATTTGAAGCTTCAATTGTGATTTCATATTGTTTTTCGCTTCCTGCTGGCGTATCAACAGTCGTTTTCCAAGTTCCATCAGCATTTGCGGTAATTTCTACGGGAACATTCTGCCAACCTAATTGCAGTCTTATTTTTTCGTTTGGAGAAGCCCATCCCCACAAATTCACTTTTGAATTTTGTTGCAAAACCATATTATTTCCTACCAAAGCAGGAAGTTTTACTTGAGCGCAGACTGTTAGCTTTAATCCTAAAACAATGAATAATAATAACAGTTTCTTTAAATAAATCATTCGGAATATAATTTTAATACTAAAACTTTAAAGATAAAGCACTAAATCGATATCGGTATCCTGTGCTTCCCTGTTTTACAGAAGAATTGTAAAAAGAAAAAGGCAGTAACAAGAAGTTACTGCCTTCGTAAAATCAAAACCACTTAATTTTACCTTTACCATATTAACGAAAACCAATATCCTTAAAATGATTAATCAAATATATTTATTAAATAACTGAGAACTATCCTGTTGTACCCTGCTCAGACATAAAAAAAACCGTCTCATTTTTTGAGACGGTTTCTAACATGAAAAAACTAAAAAAACAAGTTCTTTTTAATATCCTGGATTCTGCATTGCATCTTTCTCTGCAGCAGTTAAAGGTTTTCCGTTTGCATAAACTCCGTCAAGGAAAGTTTGCGGAATTGGGCGCAAATTATGATACTCTTGAATGTTTGGATTTGCTTCAATATTATAAGCTTTTGCTCTCGCCACCAAAGTTTTAGTTCTGCTCAAATCTTCCCAACGGTGAAATTCTCCGCATAATTCTCTAGTACGCTCATTCAATACCAAACATAACATTCTGTCATAATCTGTACTATATCCCAATTTTGCAATTACCGCCATATCTTCAGCAGGCAAAGCATTCACACTGCTTATAGTCAAATTTGTTGCTGTTGTCGCAACGGCAATATTATTTGACTCATAATATGAGTTTTCAGGAATATAAGAAATAGGAATTCCAGCTTGACCTGTAGTCGTATAAGCAGCTGAACCATCGGCGTAAGCAGCACGGTTTTCACCAGATTTATAAGCAGCACGCGTACGAACAGCATTAATATAAGGTAATGCATCCGCAAATGTTGCTCCTCCCGCTTTTGCCAAACGAATTTTTGCTTCAGCAGCCATCAAATACGTTTCGGCAGAACGAGCCAAAGTAATATCACGTGACCCTTTTATATTACTTAAATCGATTCTGTTTCCGTCCATATATTTACTTAAAGATGGAAATCTTACATCGGCCATTAAACCAACTTTATCCGCAGCATAAGCAACATAGGCACTTGGAATCGTTTTTCCTGTTTTTGGATAAATAATAGCATCCGTATTTTTAGTTTTTGCAAAACGTGTATCAGACGGGCTATTAATGATGTACATGATACCTAAATCTCCGTTCACATAATAGTTTCCTGATTTATTGTTTACAATACTTTTTGTTTGGAAGCTTTTCCAAAAACGAGAATCATTTACATGATCAAAAACATCATATACAAAGTAAGTTGGAGCAAGACGGCTAAATGGTCTTCCACCGGCAAGGTTACGCTTCATTTGAGGCAATTGGTCGTAAGTTGAAAGGAAATATAAATGTTGCTGATTTCCTCCAGTTGTTAATGTACTGGCATTGAACTGAGCAGACAAAATTAACTCTGGAAGTTTTTCATTTGCACCATCAGCAGTTGTGTAAGTCCATAAATTATCATAATTAGCGGCTAATGGGTGATGCGAAATTACCTCGTCTGACAAAGTAACAACTTGCTGTAAATCGGCAGTTTTTGTAGTTGCATTCCAGCTATCGTTGATTTCACTTGCACGAGTCAAATATGCTTTTGCCAAATAATGCGCAGCAGCATCTTTAGTAATTTTTGCTGGTGCACCAGCATTGCCTAATAAATTATATGCTTGAGTGAAGTCGTCAATTATTTGCTTTAAAACATCTTGTGGCGCGGCACGAGTAAATTCCAACTCCACTTTTGAGCTTGGTTTCAATTTTAAAGGAACTGCTCCATACTGGCTAACTAATTGAAGATAACAGAAAGCTCTCATGAAATAACCTTCACCTAATGCTGTTTTTTTGATTGCATCGTTTGTCGAAGCAATTTTTGTAGCCGAATCAATTAAAGTATTTGCATTTCCAATTCCGATATATAAATTATCCCAATGTGTATTTGCTGCAACTGTATTCGCATTAGAAACGGTTACAAAAGCATTAAAACCAGTTGAATAAGAGTTCCAAATCCAGTTTGACGGGTCACCTCCAGCATGGAATTCATCTGTCCCTGATTCTGTTGACGAAAGTGGTACTTCGCCTTGAAATTCAGCTGCAAATACCTGATAATAGGTCCCGACAGCCAATGCCTGAATTCCAGCTTCGGTATTATAATAATCTTGGCTGTAGGCAGTTGTCAACTCTTCGTCAAGAAAATCTTTGTTGCATGAACTGCTCACAGTCAGCGCCGCAACAAGCATTAAGTTGATATATAGTTTTTTATAATTTTTCATAATGATGTTTTTAAATTAATTTAGAATCCTACATTTAACCCTAAAGTTATACCACGATTTGAAGCCGTTGTTTGCGTATCCAAATCAGTCCATTTTACTTTTGTGAAAATCATACCCGGATTATTTGCCTGGCAGTATATTCTCAATTTTGAAAGTCCTAGTTTTTGTACTAAATCTTTATCGAAATGATAGCCAAGAGAAATATTTCTCATTTTTAAGAATGAACCGTTACGGTATCCTAAAATTGGATAATATGCATCTCCAGTACCTGCAGAATAAATTGGTTTTTGATATTCTGAATTAATGTTGTTATCATTATAATAATTAATAGAACGTTGGCTTCCTTTTGCTCCTTCATTTTCTCCACCTGTATCATAGTAATAGCCCATTTTTCCATAAACAAAGAATGATAATTCGAAATTTTTATAATTGAAAGTATTGGTCATACCAAAAATATATTTTGGATCTTTTGACCCAATAATTACACGATCATTATTAGCATCAATTTTATAATCCCCATTTTGATCTACTGGTCTTGCATTACCAAAAGAGAAAATGTTTGAACCTGCTGCAGCATTGAATTTTGCCATTTCAGCGGCGTCTTCAGGTTTCCAAATTCCATTTGATGCGAAACCATAAATTACGTTTTGAGAATATCCAATAAATAAATTATTGTTGATGTCGTCAAATTTTCCATTTTGAAGCGAAACAATTTTGCTTTTTTGATATGACGCACTAATATTAGTTGTCCATTCAAAATCTTTAGAAGTAACGTTTACTGTATTCAACGTAAGCTCAACTCCATGCCCTTCGGTTTCTCCAACATTTTGGTACGTATCTTTTACTCCAATAACTGTTGGCACACTACTTTTTAATAATAAATCTGTTGTTCTACTAGTGAAATAATCCAAAGCACCTGACACTCTGTTGCTGAACATTGCGAAGTCAATACCATAGTTGAATTGCGCTGTTTTTTCCCAACCTAAATCAACATTTCCTAAAGAAGTATTGTTTACAACTCCAGATCCGTTTGGATAAACAATTCCAACTAATGGAGGTTGTGTAGCATAAGCCGGAACTGCCGCGTTTCCGGTTTCTCCATAACCAACTCTCATTTTTAATTGATTGATCCAAGTTACGTTTTCTAAGAATTTTTCTTTATTGATAACCCACGCCGCAGAAGCACTTGGGAAAAACGCCCATCTATTTTCAGCTGCTAATTGTGAAGCACCATCATAACGTCCAGAAGCTGTTAGCAAATATTTGTCAGCATAACTATAGCTTACTCTACCCATATAAGACAGTAAACCTGTATCAACCAATCCAGAAGAATATCCAGCAAGTGTAACATTTGCAGGAGTTAACGCATTCCATTTATTTTCAGGATTCTTGATGTCATTTGCAGACATTGAACTGTTTTCATTATGATACTCCGTTTGGCTCATCAACAATGTTCCTCCAAAAGTGTGATTTCCAAAAGTTTTATTATACAAAAGCAAATTATCCAGTGTATATGAAATCGTTTTTTCATTTGTTAAAGAAGCAAAACTTGTTCCTGAACGAATTGCTGATTTCCCATCTAAATAAACACCATCACGGTATGAAGTAAGATCCGGACCAAAGTTGATGCGGTATTTTAAACCGTCAAGTTTATGAGAAATTGCTCCTAAATCAAATTGTGCGTACAAACTACCAAAAGCACGTAATGTTACTCTTTGATCTTGAGATAATTTATACTCATCAACCGGAGTTCTGATTGTTGAATCTCCACCAGGATTATCAATTCTGTTTCCGTTGCTGTCGTAAGGAACAGCATAAGGAAGGTTGGTACGAGCTGTAGCATAAATTCCTGTTGAACTTGTAACCGCAGTTCTACCTACGTTTGACTGTCCGTATTCATTTACACCGTAACTTGTATTAAGGCTTACACCCATTGAAAACCATTTTGTTGGTGTAATATCAACGTTTGCCGTACCACTATAACGAACATAGCTTTGTCCGAACAAAGTTCCTGTGTTATCCAAATATCCAAATGAACCGTAGCCTTTCATTTTTTCAGTTCCACCACTTACACCAATTGTATGTTGTTGGGTGATTCCTGTACGTGATACAAATTTGGTCCAATCTGTAGTTGCAACTTTAGAACCGTCCCAAGTTGTAGTAAGATTTCCATTAGCATCTCTCCAACCTTTTTCGATATTTGCCCAAGCAGAAGGATCTGCAGAAGCCAAGAAAATCAATTTATCATTTTCGATATTTGGCTGATCTCCTTTTGGAAAAGCTGAAGGATTAGAGTAGTATCTTCCCCAACGACGAAATTCAATATATTCTCCTGCCGTCATCATTGGCGCATTTTCATGAATTGTTTCTGTCATTAAAGACGTATCGTAATTCAAGGTAAATTTCCCGTTTTTACCTTTTTTTGTTGTTACGATTACAACCCCGTTTGCACCACGTGAACCATAAATCGCAGTTGCCGAAGCATCTTTCAAAACGTCGATTGTTTCAATATCTGTTGGATTCAAGAAATCAATCCCTCCAGAATTGGGATCAACACTAATTTTTCCTGTTGATGCATCAGTAACCAATCTTGTATTTAAAGGAATTCCATCAACAACATAAAGTGGCGCATTTGAAGCAGAAATAGAACGAGCACCACGAATGGTAATAGCTCCTACCGTTCCAGGACGCTCACTTGACGCAACATCCACACCGGCAGCTTTTCCTTGCATTGCCTGTACAGCATTTACAACTGGTCTTGATGCAATTTCATCCGCATTTACACTCACGATTGATCCGGTAAGATCCTTTTTCTTTTTTGTACCGTAACCTACTACGACTACCTCCTCAAGAGAATTGTCTTCTTCTTTCAACACAACGTTGTAAACGGTTGCCGCTCCAACAGTAATTTCTTGTTTTTTAAAGCCGATAAAACTGTAAACAAGAGTATTTCCAGTTGCAGCATTAATGGAGTAACTTCCGTCCAAGTCAGTACTAACACCGTTTTGGCTTCCCTTGATAAGTACATTCACACCTGGGATTGGCAACCCTGTGGCATCTTTAATGGTACCTTTGACTACTTTGTTCTGCGCGTAACCAGAGGCATGCAATAATGCAAAAATGGCTATGAGCAGCAGCACATTCAATTTGTTTTTCATAAAAGTTAAATTTGGTTAATTAATTAGTTACTCAAATTTATTTAGAAGTTAATTCGGCACTATCCTGTAGTGTCCTGCAAAGCAATTTAGTACCATTCTAATTTACAGAGTTTTACAAATTACTTTTAAGTTTTTTTTAACCATAAAATCCTTCAAAGCCTTGATTTTCAAAGGGAATTGAAGAAAAAACTTCTAAATGCGAATATCCGAATCAAACAATATTTTTTTTTCAGATACCATAATTTTATTCAAAATTTTTTATCGAATATAAAACAAATATCTGAAAATTATGACAATTTGAAGATAAAAATGTAATCGATTGCATTTTTATTTTGAGAAAATTGTTTTGCGCCTCCATTTTAGTGTCATTTATAGTGCTTATTTCTGAGCTTAAAACAAAAAAAAAACCGCCTCACGAATGAGACGGCTTTCAAAAACAAAAATAAAAAAGTTTAATAACCTGGATTCTGCCAAGCTGCTTTTTGCGCTGGAGATAAATTAGAACCATCATCATTCAGCAATCCATCAATAAATGTTTGAGGAATTGGACGAAGTTCGTGTTTATTCGCTGTAATATTAGTTGCTGCTTCAGCATTAAATGCTTTAGCACGTTTGATAAGCATTCCTGTACGAGAAAGTGTTTCCCAACGTTGCCACTCTCCTAAAAGCTCACGAGTTGACTCGTTAAGAATAAAGTTGATTGCACGTTCTTTATCTGATGAAGCTCCAATTTTAGACATAATTGCTTCGTCTTCCGCTGGTAAATTATTTGGGAAAGAAGTTAATCTTAAATCTGAAGCTGCAGTAGTAACCGCTACTGTTGGGTTAGATAAATAATACGTATTCATATCTAAGTTAGAAGCTGTAAAGTTTGTAGCTGAACTTCCAGTATTTAAAGGATTCACTTTAAACGCTTGAGAACCGTCATTATAATAAGATCTATTTTCTCCTGCTTTCCATTGTGCTCTCGCTCTAACTACGTTAATATCCTGCATTGCATTTCCATATTGGCTAAGACGAACATAACATTCCGCACGTATTAAATAAGTTTCAGCAAGACGAGCCATAATTACGTCACGGTGTGCATCACCTCTTTCAGCTGTACGAGAACCGTCATCTGTTTTGTTGATACCAGCAAAGAAGTTACAAATTGGTTGATTTTTGAATGTTGGAGCAACATAGTTTCCGTTTTGGTAAAGTACCAAAGAGTTCGGAACAAATTGTCCTTTTTTAGCTGTCAAAGTTCCAGTTGTAGCTGTTTGTCTTTTTCCTGTAGCCCATTCTGGCAAACGCCCTGCAGCATCTGTCCAAGTTGGAGCCTGAACACTTGCACCAAATTTAGCACCATTGTAAGTGTTATCATTTTTAGTATTCAAAATCATTACGATAGCAGGATCACCAATAGCTACTCCAGCATTTGCTGTTACTACAGTATTAGTTCCATAAACCGTTCTGAAAGTTTTCCACATACGAGCATCGTTTACGTGATCAAACACTGCATACGTGTATTCTGTTGGACGACAACGTTGAAAATCCATACTTCCGATCCAAACTCCACGTTTTACCCATCCTCCAGAAAAACTAGAAAATTGAGGAGCAAAATAGTTATAAGTACGGTTTCCGAAACGACCTACAGTAGAAGCATCTCCATTATGACCAGCTGCCATCAAGATTTCGCTCAATTGCTCATTTGGACAGTCAATTCCAGTCCAGTTTGCATATAAATCACTATAATTTGCAGTTAAAGGACCACGAGCTGTAATTGCATAAGAACAAGCATCGATTGCCTCCTTAAGATCTGCATCTTTATAAGAAGCATTCCAAGAATCATTACGCTCAGATGAACGGAACAATAAAGCTTTTGCTAAAAAGTGAGCTGCAGTTGCTTTTGTCCAAGTAACTCCTTTTCCATAAGTATAAACTTCACCTTCAAAAAGTTTGTAAGCCTCACGGAAGTCCGCAATTACTTGTTCCCAACATTTCTCTTCTGTCGCACGCTCATAGTTACGAACAACTCCTTCAATAGGTTTAGTTTGAAGAACAACACCTCCGTATTGTGCAACAAGTTTATAATAGTTAAATCCTCTTAAAAAGTAAGCATGAGCCAAAATACGATTTCTAGTTTTTAAATCTGGAATTACTTTTTCAGCTTTAGCAATTATCGTATTAGCAGATGCAATACCATAATACATTTCATCCCAAACCGCATTCGGGTTAGTTGCATTTCCATTTGCAGCACCTGTTGAAGTTGATGCACCTACTGGACCGAAACGATTATCGTAGGTATTCCACATTTCGTTTGTAAGGTCATTTGCATTAGTAAATTCATCTGTACCATACAATGTAGTTCCGTAAGACCATTCAAAACCAAAATGCCAACGAATATTACCATAAAGCGATACTGTTAATGCCTCAAGACCTTCAGGCGTATCAAAATATGCTGTCGAATATGCATTTGTTTGTTCTTCGTCCAAGAAATCTTTCGAACATGATGAAAAGGTTACCCCTGCCATTATCAAAAGACCGATTCCGATATTTTTTATATTATTCATTTTGTTACTTTTAATGTTATAATTCAATTCGCCATAATTTATTAGAAACCAACTTCAACGCCCATTACATAACTGCGATTGAAATATGTTCTCTCAGTATCAAAATCATACCATTTTAAAGATTGATAGATACTTCCTGGATTTACAGCTTGAACATAAAATTTCATGTTTGCCAATCCAATTTTATTTGCAACATCTTTAGATAAATTATAACCCAAAGAAATATTACGAATTTTCACGAATGATGCTTTTTGGAAACCAAGAAGTCCAGAGAAAGGGTCTGCTGAACCTGAAGTTGCCTGACCTAAAATTGGTTTTTGGAATTCAGCATCTGGATTATCTGGAGTCCAGTAATCAGTTTCACGTTGGTTAGCATGTGCTGTCAAAGCTTCACCTCCTAAAGATGCAGTGTAACCAGTGCGTCCGATAATATTTACTCCTAAATCAAATCCTTTATAAGTAAAACTGTTATTCCATCCTCCTGTCCAACGAGGGTTGCTGTTACCAACAACTACACGATCAGTAGCATCCATTTTGTAATCACCATTTTGATCTTTAGGTCTTACGTTACCTGGTGTAAATTTGTAACCGTTAGCATTCCATTTTGCCATCTCAGCAAGATCTTCTGGCGTATTCTGCCAAAGACCATCATTATCGTAACCGTAACGAACAGCGATAGATTGTCCAATAAACCAAGAGTTGCTTACCATGTCTTGTGCACCATTTGCTAATGAAACGATTTCATCTTTTTGGAATGCAGCATTCAAATTAGTCTCCCAAGTAAATCCTGTAGCAGTTTGAATTGGAATAAGATTAAGTGTTGCTTCAATACCATGATTTTTTGTTTCACCAATGTTCGAAACAATATATGGGTATCCTGATACTGGTGGGATATCTACTCTTAATAATAAATCTTTAGTATCTGATTTATAAGTATCAATTGTACCGCTGATTCTGTTGTTCAAGAAACTAAAATCAATTCCAAGATTGTATTGAGTCGTTTTTTCCCAACCTAAGTTTTTATTAGGCATTCCAGTTTGATTAGCTGTATAATAAGGTTCATTTGTAGTAAAACCAATAACGTTGCTCATACCATTAAAAGGAAGGAAAATTTGGCTAATATTTCCTAAAGTTCCATAAGGATCAACAGAAGAGTTACCAGAAGTACCAAAACCTAAACGAAGTTTTAAGTTTTTAATCCAATCAACATTTTTCAAGAATTCCTCATTGTTGATACGCCAAGCTAATGCTGCAGAAGGGAAAAAGTCCCATTTGTGTCCTTCAGATAATTGAGTAACTCCGTCCCAACGTCCTGATACAGTCAATAAATAACGATTATCATAACCATAATTAGCACGAGCCATATAAGAACTGATAGCACGTTCTGTAAGACCTGAACTCATACGTGCATTGTTTGCCGCATTTGTAGCATCAACTGAACCCATTGCATTCCATAAGAATGAAGGCTTAGGAATATTATTAGCACTCATTGAAGAGTTTTCGATATTCCAAGATGATGCAGTTTGCAATAAAGTCATTCCAACTTTATGTTTAGCAGCAAATGTGCGATCGTAGTTAATAATGTTATCTACAGTCCATGAAAAATCGCGACGGTTTTGAAGACGAGCAAAGTTAGTACCTGCACTACCATTTGAATTCACTTTCAAAGATGATGTTCCATCAATATAAACACCTTCTCTCCAGTGACGGAAATCTGGTCCGAAATTCAATTTATAAGTAAGTCCTTCTAATGATTTGGTCATTTTACCAAAATCTAAATTAGCAGTGAAATTACCTAAGATACGCATGGTTTGAGATTGTTGCGTACTTTTATTCCATTCATCCATGATCGTGTAAACACCTGATTCACCACCTGGATTAATAATCAAATTGCCATTTGCATCATAAGGCACAGCAATGTTGTAAATTTGTTTAGCAGCACCATAAATTGCATCTGGCGCTGTACCACTTCTTGCACTTAAAGTTGACATACCGTAATCTTGCTCACTCCATGAAACATTAAAAGAAGCAGTCATTTTAAACCAATCAACTGGCGTAATATTTGAAGTCAATTTAGCAGTATAACGTTTGTACCACTGCCCTTTTTGAGTACCTTGATTATCTAAATACCCAACAGAACCATACGTATTGACTTTTTCAGAACCACCACTTGCACTAATTACGTGCTCTGTGCTAACTCCACCTTGAGTTACATATTTAGTCCAGTCTGTGTTCGTTACCTTAGAAGCATCCCAAGTTCCACTTGCCCATCCTTTTAATACATTGTCTCTTGATGTTTGACCATCTAATGCGCTGTCAAAAATCAATTTATCATTTGCAAGCGTAGGTGTTGCTGGATTAGCATATTTAGTTGGATCAAGATTGTATGCTGCCCAACGTCTGTAAGTAATAAAATCTTCAGCACTCATTGATGGTGATCTATCAACAATTTCAGAAGTAGTTACCGTACCAGTATAATTCAAAGTAAATCTACCAGATTTTCCTTGTTTTGTTGTTACGATAATAACTCCATTTGCACCACGAGATCCATAAATAGCTGTTGCAGAAGCATCTTTAAGAATATCCATAGATTCAATATCTCTTGGATTTAAAGTTTCAATTGCAGATGCAGACATTAATGGCACACCATCAACAACATATAAAGGATCATTACTAGCAGTCAAAGATCGATTACCACGAATACGAACAGTACCAACACTTCCTGGACGCTCGTTTGTTGTTACATCAACCCCGGCAATTTTACCTTGTAAAGCTTCAGTCGCACTTGCAACAGGTCTATTCATTAATTTTTCAGAAGAAATAGTTGCTACTGCCCCTGTCACATCAGATTTCTTCTGAGTTCCATAACCAACTACAACAATCTCGTTAAGCTGAGAAACTTCTTCTACAAGCTTCACATTAATTTCTGAATTCGTACCAACTGTTCTCTCAACAGATTTAGAACCTGTGGATGAGAAAACCAATACTTGTCCACTATTAGCACTGATAGAATATTTTCCATCAAAATCAGTACTAGTTCCCTGTTTTGTTCCTTTAATAAGTACATTTGCTCCTGGAATAGGTAATCCGGCCGCATCAGTGATTGTACCTTTAACCACTTTGTTCTGCGCATAACCTGCCGTCTGCAATAATGCAAACAAAGCCAAAATTAGCAAAAGACTAAGTCTATTTTTCATAAAAGTTAAATTTGGTTAATTAATTAGTTTATCCAAATTTATCCAGAACAACATGGCACAGCATCCTGTAGTATCCTGTTAACTTTCAGGTTTTTATAACAAATTTTATATTTTTCTTAACTTTAAAAAGTTTCAACTCCTTGATTTACAAGGGTGAATAAGTGTAGAATCCACAAATATTATATCGGAAATTTTATTGAAATATTTTTTTGTAATTCATAGTATTTTGAACTGAAAAATGCGAAATGAGAAAAAAATACGACAAATTATTACTCATTTGATTTTTAACAAAAAGATACAAAACAGGACGCTACAGGATAGCAAATTGAGTTTCTACTTCTACTTTTACCTTATCACAACTATTAAAAAGTTACTATTTTATGATTCTATACTTATATGAAGTAAGTAAATTAGTGACCGCTACATAAAACTATTGAACCTTAAGTAATGAAATTAACCAAATCAAATTGTCTTATCCTTTTATCCTTTTGCTGGATCTTTAGTGCTTCGGCTCAGGAAAAAAATTCACCTTGGCCAAAATCAACAAATATAAATCAGCCGTGGGCACGCTGGTGGTGGATGGGAAGCGCGGTAGATAAACCAAACTTAAAAAGAAGCTTAATCGATTTTCACAATGCAGGAATTGGTGGCGTAGAAATCACCCCTATATATGGTGTAAAAGGTGAAGAAGCTAATTTCATCGATTATCTTTCTCCAAAATGGATGGATATGCTAGACTATACCGTTCATATTGCAGACAGTCTTCATATGCAGGTTGATATGGTTTTAGGAACAGGATGGCCGTACGGTGGATCGCATGTTACTGTAGCCAATGCAGCAACAAAACTGATTATCGAAAAATATCCGCTCAAAAAAGACGAAACATTTGACCGAAATATTTCACTTGAAAATAAAAAAGAAAAAAATCCTGCCGAACTATTATATGTAGTAGCTTACGGAAAAGATGGTTCTTATATCAATTTGACCGATCAGCTAAAAAAGAATCAGACAAAAGCGAACGATAAAGGTATTGATGGAACTTCTGTAGCAATTCCGAATCAAACAGATCCTAATAAATTAAAATGGAAAGCCAAGAAAACAGATTATACTATATATGCTGTTTTTAGTGGCAAAACTGGACAACAAGTAAAACGAGCGGCGCCAGGCGGAAGCGGTTTTACATTAGATCATTATTCGCAAGATGCTTTTAATGCTTATGTTGTACCATTTAACAATGCATTTAAAGGTCGCGAAGGAAAAATTAGAGCTGTCTTTAATGACAGTTATGAAGTTTATGGCACTGATTTTACGCCTAAATTCTTCGAAGAATTTCAGAAATTAAGAGGTTACGACCTAAAAAAACAATTGCCACTATTATTAAATGAAACGGATGGCGAAGTTGGAAATCGTATCAGAAGTGATTACCGCCAAACAATTGGTGATTTACTATTAAACAAATTCGATAAACCTTGGACAGAATGGGCACATTCTAAAAGTTTCAAAACCAAGCTTCAAGCGCATGGATCTCCTGGAAATTTAATTGATTTGTATGCTGCAGCAGATATTCCTGAATGTGAAACTTTCGGTTCAATGCCTTACGACATTCCGGGGTTTAGGAGAGAAAAAGAAGATATCCGTGAAGGCGATGCCGATCCTGTTATGCTAAAATTTTCATCATCTGCAGCGCATATTTCTGGAAAAAATCTAGTTTCTTCTGAGACTTTTACGTGGCTGAGAGAACATTTTAAAGCTGCGCTTTCACAATGTAAACCAGAAGCTGAAGATTTGATGCTGAGCGGCATAAATCATATTTTCCTGCACGGTTCAACTTATTCGCCAGATCGCGCAGCATGGCCGGGTTGGAAATTTTATGCATCTGTAAATTTCAATGCTAATAATAGTATTTGGGAAGATGCTCCTTCTCTATTCTCTTATATTTCAAATTGTCAGTCTTTATTGCAACAAGGAAAATCAGATAATGAAATTCTGCTTTATTGGCCAATTTTTGACACTTGGGATAAATACCAAAAAGGAACTTTGTTTTTTGAATTCAAAATCCATTCGCTTCAAGAATGGCTTCACCCAACCACTTTTTACACTTCAACTAAAAACTTGATGAATAAAGGGTATGGTGTTGATTTTATATCAGATAATTTTATTGCTGATGCTAAAGTTGTTGACGGAAAAATTAATCTTAACGGAACTACTTTCAAAGCATTAGTTGTTCCTCCAGTGAAAAAAATGCCACTTGCTACTGTGCAAAAACTGATTGAGTTGCAAAAAGCGGGTGCCAAAATTATCTTTGAAGGTCTTCCAGAATCTGTTCCAGGTTTTAACGATTTTAAAAAGCAAGAGCAAGATCTTCAAAATCTTTTGACTGCTAATGGTGATTTGGTTAAACCAACTTCAGATATTTTCAAAACTTTAGAAAGTGCTCAAATTTATCCTGAAACGCTTGTAAATACAGGTTTGAAATTCATCAGAAGAAATGTTGATGGCGAAAAAATCTATTATTTAGTGAATCATACTCCTAAAACAATCGATGAATTTATTCCGATTGAAATTGGAAATAAAGAAGTTGTGATTTTAAATCCCTTGACTAGAGAACTTGGAAATGCAATTGTAAAAAAAGAAGCTAATAGAACATTGGTTAAAATTAAAATTGCACCTGGAGAATCTTATTTCCTAAAAACAGAAAATACCGCTTCGCAAAAAAAATGGAATTATTACGAAACAATTGCTGAAGCTGTTCCATTAAAAGGAAACTGGAAAATCAATTTTGATAAAGGCGGACCACAATTGCCTCCAAACGCAACAGTTTCAACTTTAGAATCTTGGACAAAATTAAGCCCAGAAGCCGAAGCTTTTTCAGGATCAGCGACTTATACGTTACAATTTGACAATCCGAATGCAAAAATTGAACATTGGAGTCTAAACTTGGGTGATGTTCGCGAAAGCGCAAAAGTTTGGCTTAATGACGAGTTTATTGGTACGGCTTGGTCAGTTCCGTATCAATTAAATCTTGGAAAATTAAAATCAGGAAAAAACACAATAAAAATTCAAGTAACCAATCTTTCTGCAAACCGAATTCGAAACAAAGAATTAAAAGGCGAAGAATGGAAGATTTTTTACGAAATCAATATGGTCGATAAGGATTATAAAAAATTCGACGCAACAAAATGGGCTCCAATGCCTTCGGGACTTTTAGGGCCAATCACGATTACACCATTAAAACAGCAAAACTAACTATTAACTAAGAATACAAAAAATGAAAAAATTATCTCTATTCTTCTCAATATGCTTTTTGTACACCTGTACAATCAGCGCGCAACAGCCATTTGATAAAAAATTAGTCTTAAAACAAATGATTTTGGCCAATGATTATTTCATGCAAAAATGGCCAGAAACAGGTAAAACAATCATCACCAATAAAGAACGCCCAAGCAACATCTGGACTAGAGGTGTTTATTATGAAGGATTAATGGCATTGCACGAAATTTTCCCAAAAGATACTTATTATGACTATGCTTATTCTTGGTCAGAATTCCACAAATGGGGATTTAACGGCGGAAATACAACTCGTAATGCCGACAATTACTGTGCTGCTCAAACCTATATTGATTTGTATAATTTAGAGCCAGATGCTAAAAAATTAAAAAATACTAGAGCAAATATCGCAATGCTTTTGAATACGCCTCAATTGGACGATTGGTCTTGGATTGATGCCATTCAAATGGGAATGCCGGTTTTTGCTAAAATGGGAGTTTTGGAAAAGGACAACCGTTATTTCGAAAAAATGTATGAGATGTACATGTATTCAAGAAACAAACACGGTGACAATGGACTTTTCAATCCGAAAGATGGTTTATGGTGGCGTGATGCTGATTTTGATCCGCCTTACAAAGAACCAAATGGAAAGAACTGCTACTGGAGCCGTGGAAATGGTTGGGTTATTGGCGCTTTGGCAAAGGTACTTACGATAATTCCTGAAAATGCACCGCACAGAGATCAATATGTAAAAGATTTAAAAGCAATGGCGGCGGCATTAGTTCCAATTCAAAGACCTGACGGATTCTGGAATGTGAGTTTGCACGATCCAACAAATTTTGGTGAAAAAGAAACTTCTGGAACTGCTTTATTCGTTTACGGAATTGCTTACGGAATCAACAGTGGTATTTTGAAAAAAGAAACGTATTTGCCTGTGGTTCAAAAAGCTTGGAACGCTATAACTACTGAAAGTTTGCATACAAATGGATTTTTAGGTTTTTTACAATCAACTGGAAAAGAGCCAAAAGACGGTCAGCCATTATCTTACGACAAAATTCCTGATTTTGAAGATTATGGCTTAGGCTGTTTCTTATTGGCTGGTTCAGAAATCTATAAAATGAAATAATGAAAAAAGCACTCTTATTCCTTGTTTTAATTCTCTTTAAAACGTCAATATTTTCTCAGGAATTTAAGAGAGAAAAATACAATTTCAATTCCGATTGGAAATTAAAAACTGGAGACTCTCAAAATGCGGAGTCTCTTGGTTTTAATGATAATTCGTGGAAAAAAGTCACTTTACCGCACGCTTACAACCAAGAAGAAGCTTTCGAAAAAGATATTGAACATCTCACTACTGGAATTGTTTGGTATCGTAAAAAATTTAAGCTTCCAAAAGGAATAAAAGACAAAAAAATATTCCTAGAATTCGAAGGAATTCGTCAAGCCGGAACTATCTATATCAACGGACAAAAAGTTGGATTGCATGAAAATGGCGTGATGGCTTTTGGTTTTGATATTTCAAATTTGATCAAGCCTTTTCCGCAAGAAAATATTGTTGCACTCCGAATCGACAACGACTGGAAATACAAAGAACAGGCGACAGGAGCTTCTTATCAGTGGAATAACATTAACTTCAATGCCAATTATGGCGGTATTCCAAAAAATGTTTTTCTGCATATTACCAATAAATTATACCAGACGCTTCCGCTTTATTCTAACTTAAAAACGACTGGAGTTTACATCTATCCTTCAAAAATTGATATTCAGGCAGAAAGTGCAGTAATAAATGCTGAATCCGAAATTCGTAATGAATTTGATGCTGCAAAAACAATAGAGTATAATGTTATCATTGAGGATTTGGAAGGCAAAAAAGTAGCTTCTTTTTCAGGCGAAAAAACTGTAATTGCTCCCAATGAGACAAAGACATTAAAAGCTAATGCTCTAGTAAACAAGCTACATTTTTGGAGCTGGGGTTACGGCTATTTATACACTGTAAAAACCATTTTAAAAGTTGATGGGAAAATTGTGGATGAAGTTTCAACTAAAACTGGTTTCAGAAAAACAGCTTTCGCTGAAGGACAATTTTGGCTGAATGACCGAGTTTTACAGGTAAAAGGTTATGCACAAAGAACCAGCAACGAATGGCCAGCAATCGGAATGTCAGTTCCGGCTTGGTTGAGCGATTTCAGTAATAAATTAATTGTCGAAGGAAATGGAAATTTAGTTCGATGGATGCACGTTACACCTTGGAAACAAGATATAGAATCTTGCGACCGAGTTGGTTTATTACAAGCGATGCCTGCTGGTGACGCTGAAAAAGATGCACAAGGCGATACTTGGAAACAGCGTGTAAACCTGATGCGCGATGCTATTATTTACAACAGAAATAATCCGAGTATTATTTTTTATGAAAGTGGCAACGAATCCATCAGCGAAGCGCACATGCACGAAATGAAAAGCCTGAGAGATACTTATGATCCTTTTGGCGGACGTGCGATCGGTTCGCGTGAAATGTTGGACAGTCAAGAAGCCGAATACGGTGGAGAAATGCTTTACATCAATAAAAGTGCAAGAAAACCATTATGGGCAACTGAATATTCAAGAGACGAAGGAATGCGAAAATACTGGGATGAATTTTCACCTCCATTTCATAAAGAAGGAGATGGTCCTTTATATCGAGGAGCTCCAGCTTCTGATTACAATCACAATCAAGATCGTCATGCTATTGAAAATGTCGTTCGTTGGTATGATTATTATAGAGAAAGACCCGGAACTGGAAAACGAGTAAATTCTGGTGGCGTAAATATTATTTTTTCGGATTCAAACACACATCACCGTGGCGAATCAAATTACAGAACCAGTGGTGAAGTCGACGCTATGCGTATTCCAAAAGATGGTTATTGGGCACATCAAGTGATGTGGGATGGCTGGGTTGATGTTGAAAAACATCGTACGCATATTATGGGACATTGGAATTATGCCGATAATGTGGTAAAGAATATTTATGTCGTTTCTACAGCTTCAAAAGTGGAGCTTTTTGTCAACGGAATTTCGCAAGGTTTTGGAAAACGAAGCAGTGAATTTTTATTTACTTTTGAAAATATTACTTGGAAAGCTGGCACAATTAAAGCTATTGGCTACAATGAAAACGGAACTGTTTTAAGTCAAGATGAAAAAATAACTGTTGGAGAACCATCTCAAATTAAATTAAAATTAATCACACAGCCGAAAGGAATACTTGCTGATGGTGCTGATACAGCTTTAATTGAAGTTGAAGTATTGGATAAAAACGGTAATCGTTGCCCTATCAGCAATAACATAATTTCTTTTTCATTAAACGGCCCTGCAACTTGGTTGGGAGGCATTGCTCAAGGTCCAAAAAATTATATTCTTTCAAAAGAAATTCCAGTCGAAAATGGTATAAACCGAGTGATGATTCAATCTTTGGCGAAAGCCGGAAAAATTAACGTTTCAGCTCAATCTAGCGGGTTAAAATCGGCTTCATTATCATTTGAAACAAAAACAATAAATACAGCAAATGGACTTTCAGTAGAACTGCCTGGAAATAATCTGCCTTCTAATTTAGAACGCGGACCAACTCCAAAAACGGCTTCTTATACACAAAAAAGAATTCCAGTAAATATTTTAAATGCGGTTTCGCCATCAAGCAACAATGATACGTACAAAAGTTATGATGACAATGAATTAACGGAATGGCGAAATGATGGAAACATCAAAACAGGATCAATAACTTATACACTTTCTAAACCATCAATTGTAAACGAAACTGTTGTTAAATTTACAGGTTGGAGAACCAAAATTTATCCAATCAGAATTTTAGCTGATGGAAAAGAAGTTTTCAAAGGAAACACCACTCAGAGCTTAGGTTATATTACGATTCCCCTAGAACCTGTGTTGGCAGAAAAAATCACCATTGAATTAATTGGTGCCAATACAGAAAAAGATGGATTTTCGAAAATTGTTGAAGTAGATCCAACAAAAGAATTAGATTTATACAAAGATAAAACATCGGTTGATGCAACCGGTCAATTACGCATCGTTGAAATAGAATTTTATGAAAAAATCAAATAGTTTAAACCATTTAAAAGCTGTCCTGCTTTTACTATTTTTAGTAACCGTTCCGGCGCTTTCGCAGAAAAAAGAAATTCCATTGTGGGATAAAATTCCCGATGAAATTGTTTCAAAAGAATACGCAGAAACTGTCGAATATGATAAAAACGGAATTGCGGATGGTGTTCGAAAAGTAACTTTACCAACACTCACTGTCTATTTAGCAGATCCAGAAAAATCAAACGGAACATCAGTGATCATTTGTCCAGGAGGAGGCTACGGCATGTTGGCCATCAATAAAGAAGGTTTTAAAGTTGCTGATTGGCTGAATAGTTTGGGCATAAATGCTTTTGTTTTGAAATACAGATTGCCTAGCGATTTAATCATGAAAAACAAAACTTTGGCGCCATTGCAAGATGCTCAAGAAGCTGTACGAGTAGTCAGAAGAAATGCCGGAAAATGGAAATTGAATCCAAATAAAATTGGGATAATGGGATTCTCGGCTGGAGGGCATTTGGCTTCTACATTATCAACGCATTACAATGATCAAGTTTACACAGCTTCTGACACAACTAGTGCTAAGCCTAATTTTTCGATTTTGATTTATCCTGTAATTTCGATGCAGGAAGGCGTTACGCATCAAGGCTCTAAAGACAATTTATTAGGCAAAAATGCAGGAAATGAATTAGCCGATAAATATTCAAATGAAAAGCAGGTCACAGCTGCAACACCAAAAGCCTTTTTAGTTCACGCCACAGATGATAAAGCTGTTCCTGTTGAAAACAGCATCAATTATTATTTGGCACTGAAAAAAGAGAAAGTTCTGGCAGAAATGCATTTGTATGAAAATGGAGGTCACGGTTTTGGTTTAGGCGTAAAAGGAACAAATGCCAACTGGCCAAAAGATTGCGAAAAATGGCTTACTGCAAACAATTATACATTAAAACCAGACGGTTACGTTTTTACTTATTTTAAAGGAAACGGCGAAGACGGATTGCATTTAGCTTACAGCGAAGATGGCTACAAATGGACAACGCTAAAAAACGATACTTCATTTTTAACTCCGGAAGTTGGAAAAGATAAATTGATGCGTGATCCATGCGTTATCAAAGGCGGGGATGGCTTATATCACATGGTTTGGACCGTTAGTTGGACCGATAAAGGAATTGGTTACACCTCTTCTAAAGATTTAATTCATTGGTCAAAACAAGAATTTATTCCGGTAATGGCGCATGAAGAAAAAGCTAGAAATACATGGGCGCCCGAAATCACTTATGACGAAAAATCAAAAACCTATATGATTTACTGGGCATCGACAATTGATGGCAAATTTCTCGAAACTAAATCGGATGAAGAAAAGGGATATAACCATCGTATTTACTACACGACAACTAAAGATTTTAAAAAGTTTGCCAAAACAAAATTGTTGTATGAACCTGGCTTCAATGTAATTGATGCTTCGATTGTAAAGGAAGAGCAGCAGTTTGTCATGTATTTAAAAGATGAAACTCGTAATCCAGTTCAGAAAAATTTAAAAGTTGCTTATAGTAAAAACTTAACCGGCCCATACAGTGCTGCAAGCAAACCGATTACTGGCGATTATTGGGCAGAAGGTCCAACAGCTATAAAAATAGATGGAAACTGGATTGTATATTTTGATAAATACACTCAAAAAAAATATGGCGCTGTCAAACAAACTTCTAAAGGCTGGGAAGACATTTCTGAGCAAGTTAGTTTTCCAATTGGAACTCGCCATGGAACAGTAATAAAAGTCAGCGCTGAAGAAATTAATGCTTTAAAAAAAGAATAGCAAAATATTGAAATAAAAAAGCAGGATATTGAGCAACTTATATCCTGCTTTCTACAAATGAATTAATACAATTTTTTTAACCTGAATATTTAGGTTTTTCATACTTCCTACATTCAAAACGCCGCTTTGTAAACGTTTTGAAATTAGTTGCAAAACACAAAATTCACTTGAAAGCACGTTAAATTTTACCACAAAAAGCTTTAAAACTGATAGATCAAGCCAGATTACAAGTTATTATTTCATAATGAGCTGAAATTAAATTAATTCTGTTAGAAAAAACGTGGTGTCGTTATCCTGTTTTGCCGCTTAGCAAACAGATCAAATCGAAGGAAAATTTCATGTGAACCACCATTGTAGTTCCCTATATTAGTTACATCATAATCGTAAGCATATCCAATATTTAGACTTGGGCTAATTTGGAATCCTGCCATTCCGCTTACTGTGGAGTCCCATCTATAGGCCAATCCGAGCGTTACTTTTTCCATAATAAGAAAGTTCGCTGACAAATCAACCGCTATTGGCGCACCGCTAACCGCTTTTACCATTGCAGCAGGTTTGAATTGAAGGTTTTGATTTAATTTGAATACGTAGCCTCCCATTGCATAAAAATGCATTTTTTGAGAAGCTATTGATACTTTCACATCATCGTAAAACTTTGTTTCTAAAATTTGAGGAATCGATATTCCAAAATACCATTGATCAGAATGAAAGTAGACTCCTGCGCCTATATTAGGAGAAACTTCACTCAACACTCCTGTTAATAAAGGGTCGTCAGGGTCATAAACGTTGAGTTTGTTAAAATCAACTTGCATAAAATCAATTGAAAAGCTTACGCCTAAAGACATTGTAAGCGATTCTGAAAGTGCTATAGGACGGGAATAACCAACTGAAAAAACAGTTTCTGAAGAAGGTCCAATCTGATCATTGATAATTGACAAACCAACACCTTGACCATTTTCAGTAATGGGCGTTTGGATTGAAAAATTTGCAGTTTCTGGCGCCCCATCTAATCCTACCCATTGTGATCGATACATTCCAAATACACTTGGCACTCCTCGCGTACCAATGTACCCGGGATTGATGCTCATCGTATTATACATATATTGTGTATACTGTGATTGTTGTTGGGGAAAACAAGGAGAAAAACACAACGAAATCAAAAACAAAAGTATTTTTTGATTCATAATTGCGATTTAGAATTATAAAATATCAAATCTTACTCATTAAGCTTTTTTAAGCTTATTGATTCTGCAACGAAGATCTTCAACAATTTGAATAATTAAAATACAATTAAAAATACTGTAATCCAGACCTTTAAAAATCAATAATCAAACTATATCACATAGTCTAATTATGCTAAATATATCAGATAAGAAAGCAAAGGCAGTGAATTAAGAATAGGCATTTAATTAAAATACATAACTTCTTGAAAATTTAAAATAACAGGCTGATAAAAGGAATATAGCCAACAGCTCTTTTGAAAAAAAACTTTATACGAGTAGACAAAACCATTATTAAAAAAACAAATAATAGGGTTTCTTTAAAGAGCTATCAAAATTACTGAAAATCAATAAATTATTTAAAACAATTTATTGATTTTTAGCAAAGTGAAAAATGGAATATTATTTTATTCCTTTTTGAAGTTTAGTAAGAGAAGAATCGCTTAAAGCTTTAAGCTGATTGATTACGATCTGAGCAATTTTATTTGCACCTAATAAAGAAAGATGTGTATCGTCTTTTTTCTCATCTTTATAGTAAGGCACTTCTCCAGCTTTAAAATGCAAATGAAGCTGTTTTGACTTTTCAGGACCATAAGACTGTTCCAATAATTCTGTATAATATTCTAAATCTATAAAAGGCACTTTATATTCTTGTGCCACTAAGCGGGTTTCTAATGGATAATCACCATGAGTAGGAACCAAAACACCTTTTTCATTAAAATTACGACGGGCAATTGAAGTCAATAAAATTGGAATTGCTCCTTTTTCTCTGCTTTCTTTAACGAACTTTATTAAATTGTATCGATACGCTGTATGTGGATTTGTATAACGCGTTGAATCTTCGATTTTTTCATCATTGTGTCCAAATTCGATAAAAACATAATCGCCTTTTCTAAGCTTTTTATAAATTGAGTCCCAGCGGTTTTCGTTAATAAAACTTTTTGTGCTTCTTCCATTTACTGCCTTATTTACAACCATTATATCATCATTAAAATAAGATTGTAAAACCTGCGCCCAGCCATGTTCTGGATTACGATCTGGATCTTTTTTGTTCGCCATCGTAGAATCACCAATACAATACAATGTAGTCTTTTGTGCGAAACAAGCTGATGTGATAAACAATGATATAAGAAGATATTTTTTCATTTTTTGTTGTTTATTAGTATTGTTTGAATATCCGCCAAAGCGAAGCCAGAAGCCAGAAACCTTTGTCCCTTTGTTACTTTGTTACTTTGTCCCTAAGAAAAAAACTTATTTCGCCGCTGTAGGCACAGTCGCTTTCTTTCCTATAAAAACATCAGTCATCAAGACATTTTCGGCATTCTCATTTGAAAGTGCATTTTTTGCCTCTTTGATTTCAATGTTTTTCAATGAAATATTTTTGATTTTTTTATCTGGAAACCCTTGAATTACAATTCCGGATTCAGTTGCCTTGTTGCAAATAATATTTTCAAAAAAAACATTTGAAATCTCAGATTGATATCCTTTTCCTTCACCGTGATAATTTGCCGTGATATACAAGCAATCTTCAACTTCATCTAAATTGATATTTTTAACAAAAACATTTTTTATATAACCGCCACGATCAGCATTTGTTTTCAAATAAATTCCTCTTTTCAAGTAACCGGCTGTTTTACAATTTTCAACAAAAACATTCCGCACTCCCGCAGACATTTCACTGCCAATTACTACACCGTGAAGGCCTTTAAAATTGCAATTTCTGATTACAATATTTTCACTCGGAGTTTCTGTATTGGCTCTGCCTTCATGATCTCGTCCGGCTTTTATGGCAACATTATCATCTCCATTATTAAACGTCACATTTTCAATTAAAACATCCTTTGCATACTCTGGATCGATTCCATCATTATTGTAATTCAACGATTTATAACTGATGCCACGAATTGTAACACTTTGTGATTTTAAAAGATGAAGGCACCAAAAAGGCGAATTCTCGATTCTGATATTCTCCACCAGAATATTTTTGCAGTTAAAAAATTGAATCATTTGTGGGCGAAGAAAATACCCTTCTCCAAACTTTCTGTCTTTCAACGGAGCATTATTATGATTCATTTCGCGACTCAATATTTTACCTTTCTCTTCTTGTTTTTTAAAGCTTTTCCAGGTATTTCCTCCTTCACCATCAATAGTTCCTTCTCCAGTTATCGCAATATTACTACAATCGTAAGCATAAATAAGAGGACTATAATTGTAGAGCATTGTGCCTTCCCAACTAGTCAGAACCATTGGATAATCTTTAGGATTGTCACTGAATTTTATTTTTGCTCCTTTTTCAATTTTAAGATTGACGTTGCTTACAAAATGAATTGGTCCGTTGATTTTATATATCCCTTTTGGTATAATAATAGTGCCACCATTATTCTTCTTGCATAATGCCATTGCTTTGTCAAAAACCAATTTGTTATTTGAAATTGAATCGTCTTTTGCACCAAGCTTCAATATATTAATTTCATAAGATGGAATAACTGGAAGCTGAATTCTCTTGACAATTGAATCCACTTTTGAAGTTGGAAATTCACTTTTTTGAGCAAAAGAAATAGCCGAAATCAATAAAAATACAAAGCATTTAAAATTCATAATAACATCTTTAAAATGTAAATTATTTGGAATACCAATTCGGAACATTATCTTTCAAAATATTTTCTATGGTATATTTTTCTGCATCTTCTTTTTTTAGCTGATAAGACCACGCCACTCTTTTTGTTGGCTGAAATCCTTCACCAGAACAATTATACTCGGCATAAAAAGCTGTTTTTTCAGCTTCAGGCTTCGACCAGTTTTCCCAACCTTCTGGCCTAATTTGTTTGCCCAATTCGCAATTAAAAAAAACTGTTTTGGCATAAATGCGCCAAGGTCTTCCTAAATAGACAGCATTTGCAGCAGGTTCAGCCGTTAATTTGCAAGTTTTGAAAACAAATCCAAAAGGACAGCCCTCTGGTGTTGAAGCAGCAGTTATATACGAGTTCTTTATGCTATGAATTTCGCAGTTTTCAAATAAAGCGGTAGCGCTACCAAAAATAAAATCAGTTGTACCTTCAATATAACAATTTAGAAAATACTGTTTTGCATCTTTGCCCGATAAATACAACGTATCTTGGTTACCAAGAATATTGCAGTTCGAAATTTTAACTCGATTAGCAACTACAGACAATGCAATGGCCTGTCCATTATCTCCTGAAGCATTTTTAATTGTTAAGTTTGAAGCTGCAAAATCATCCCCTTCAACCAAAACGGTATAGGTGTAAAAAGTGCTATTTCGACCAACGTTGATTTTCGAAAAATTGTCATCAAACGTAATTATAGTTTTCTCCTTGCTTTCACCTTGCAAAACGACGTTTGTATTCCATTCCGGAATACGGACTTTTTCATTGTAAATTCCGTTTTTTATTATCACAGTCACCTTTTCGTATGGAAATGCTGGACACGCATAAATAGCATCTTGAATTTTGGTAAAATCACCCGAACCATCTTGAGCAACAGTAAGTAATGTTACATTTTTTTTATCTGAAGTCGAAACTTTTGTACCGTTTTTAACTGCCCATTCTGGGAATTTTTTCAAAACTTCTTTTGGCGCATCCGAGTACCATGAATACCCATTTCTTCGCTCAGAACCAATTTGGTCCAAAGATTTTTTCTTGATTCCGTCACGATCGCAAAAGAAAGGCTCATTGGTTTCCAAATCTATAAATCTTGCCCATATTGGCCCTGCATTTGTGGCTGGAATCATCTTTTTATCAATGATTTTCCCTTCATCATTCAAAACTCTCTTTTCTTCTAAATTGGTGATTTTTGTTTTGTCAAACCAAGCAACAGCACTTTTTACCGAAGTAATAATTTCTCTAGAAGGCTTTTCTACTGACATCAAAAGCAATACAATTTTTGCAGATTCACCACCGCTCAAAGACGCCAATTCAAAAGCACGTGCATTTGCTGGAGCAAGTGTAAATTCATCATGTTGCGCGCACCATGCCGTCAAAACACCATTTTGTTTGTATTGCGTTTTTAGAATACAATCTATTCCTTTATCAAAAGCTTTTTTACATTTTGCAACAACTTCTTTTGATGGCTTTATGCTATAAAAATCAGTCTCTTCCCCTATTTGTTTCAAGACATTCATAATATTTACCATCGAATCATCATTGCATGTAATATGCGTATAATATCCTTTTTTAAGCGGATAAAACTGTGGCCAACCTCCATTTGCATATTGCGCTTCTAACAAATAATTTACTCCTTTCAAAAATGATTCTTTGTATCTTTCATCTTTAACCTGCGCATACATTCTAGACATAAAAAGCATTTCTTGGCAAGTCGCGCCATTATCAGTCGTAGTTTCTACAGCTGTTTTTTTGAGCGCTACTAAATCTTTTTTTTGAGCAGGTGTCAATTCGTCCTGCATAGCAATATTTTTTGGCCACCCGCCAATATTTCTCTGATAAAGCAAAACATTTTCAGCTACTTTTTTAGCCTCATCTGTTCCAAACCATGCATCATCGTGCTTACGAATAAAACTAGACCAACTTTTGTAGTCACTTTGAGCGTATGTACTCAATCCTACAAAAAACAAAAAAAACATTATTATTTTTACTCGAATCATCTCAATATTATTTAGTAATTCTAAACCAATCTACCGCAACATTTCCTGAATCATTCGTGATTTTTTCGCTCAAAGCAAAAAGACCAACTTTGGCTCCAATCCATTTTCCTTCTTTTGAAGTAAAATCATCTCCAATTGGCTGGTATTTTTTATCATCCAAACTGTAATAAAAACTGCAGATTCCTCCTTTTTTGATTTTAACTCTCAAGTAAATTGTATTATTGGAAATCAAAACCGGATTTGTTTCCGTCTCTTCAATTTTCTTATCAAAAGTCCCAGTCTTTTGATTTAGATATAATTTTCCATTATCATTTTTTAGGTTTAAATAACTGTAATCTAATCCCATGATGATCAAACCTGTTGTTTCACCATTCAATCTCGTGTTGAAAGTCAATTTTGCAGTTGCAGTAAACTCTTCAGCAGGAAATTTTTGAAGAAGCAAATTAGGTGCTTCAAAAATTTTCTTGCTGTCTTTGATTGTTGGTACACAGTATAAACTCAAATATCCTAAACTGGTTGGAAATCCCCAATTGTTTTGTGCATTTGCCTGCCATTGCCATTGCAAGCCCAATTTCGGCAAATTAAACTCATCTGATTCTGCGGGAGTTTCAATTGGATATTTCTTGCCAACATTTGGTTTTTTAAAAGTAGTTACTGGTTCGCCGATTCCATTTTTATCAAAATCCTGCCCCATTACCGGCCAATCATTTTCCCATTTCATTGGCTGAAGATGAACAATTCTTCCATAAGCGCCTTTGTCCTGAAAATGTATAAACCAGTCTTCACCCGTTTGCGTTTGAACCCACGCTCCTTGATGCGGGCCGTTTATGTTTGTTTTTCCTTGTTCTAAAACTTTCTTTTTTTCATACGGTCCGAAAACATTTTTAGATCTTAAAACGGTCTGCCATCCAGTTGAAACTCCTCCAGCTGGAGCAAAAATGTAGTAATAATTATTTCGTTTATAAAACTTCGGCCCCTCGATTGTTCCCTCACCATCATGACCGTCAATAACCATCACTTCGTCATTATTGGTTACAGTTCCTTCTGAATTCATACTGCAAACAACTAGCAAGCTTTTGATCTTTGCACGGCTTCCTGCAAAAGCATGAACCAAATATACTTTTCCATCATCATCCCAAAGCGGACTCGGGTCAATTAATCCTGATCCAGCTTTTACTAAAACTGGCTCTGACCAAGGTCCTTCAGCTTTTTGAGCCTTAATCATATAGATTCCAAAATCTGGATCTGGATAATAAATATAAAATTCATTGTTGTGAAAATTTATGCTTGGTGCCCAAACTCCATTTCCGTGCTGTACTTTGTCAAAAGTTTCCGTTGGTGTCTGTTTTATAAGTGCGTGGCCGATAATTTTCCAATTCACTAAATCTTTAGAATGCAAAATTGGAAGCCCAGGAATACAGTTAAAAGACGATGCCGTCATATAAAAATCATCGCCTACGCGAACGGCATCCGGATCTGAATAATCTGCATGAATAATTGGATTTGTATACGTTCCGTCTCCATTGTCAGGCACCCAAACCTGCGAAAAGTTTTTCTGAGAAGAAAACACAGACAATAAAAGAAAGAGGAAATTTATTTTTTTCATTTTAATATTTCTTTTGAAAACGAGTGCCCTAGCCCCGATAGAGCCGGTATCCTTTTTGTAACGCGATAGCGGGACAAAAAGATATAGGCGAAAGCGGGAAATAGCTCCTTATTCTAAAACTTAAACTTGATTTTATCTATTTAATTCTAAAGCTGCCAAAATAAATGGTCCAGTTGCTTTAGGATCGTTATCTTTCTTTTTCTCTTTTACGTAATATTCGTAAGAACCATCTCTGTAAGGAGTTCCTCCTAAACCAGCCACTTGACACGCTTGCGTCAATGTGATAGTTCCATCAGCATCTACTTTCATCAATTTTGTAGTCAAACCGTCAAATGCCTTATTCGCCAATTTTTTATATTTTGCTGGCAAATACCCTTTATTTGCTCCTTTTGCAAAAGCATATGCAAACATTGAAGATCCAGACGCTTCTAAATAATTTCCTTCTTTACCACCTTTGTCTGTAACTTGATACCACAATCCAGATTTATCTTGATATTTAGCCAAAGCATCGCACGCATTATTTAAATATTTTACCAATTCTTTGTGCTTTGGATGTTCTTTTGGCATATAATCTAAAACATCAACAAGTGCCATTACATACCATCCTAAAGCTCTTGACCAAAAGTTTGGAGAGTTTCCTGTTTCTTTATTTGCCCATGGCATTTTTTTGCTTGAATCCCAACCGTGATATAACAAACCAGTTTTTGGATCTGTTGCATGAAGCTGAATTTCTTCAAATTGTTTTGCTACGTCATCTAAATATTTTCCGTTTTCAAAAGTAACCGTGTATTGTGCATAAAATGGCTCACCCATATACAAACCATCTAGCCACATTTGATTTGGATAAATATTTTTATGCCAAAATCCGCCTTCTGGTGTTCTCGGCTGTTCTGATAATTGTTTGCGCAACAATTGCATTGCTTTCAAGTATTTCTCCTCTTTTGTTTTTGCATAAATATCAAAAAGCAAGCGACCAGAAACAACCATATCAATATTGTATTTATCCAATTCATAAGACTTAATTGTTCCGTCATTTTGAACCAAAGCATCTACATAACCTTTTACATAAACTGGATATCTTGGATCTGGATTCTTTTTGTACAATTCTTCAAAACCATGCAAAACCAATCCATGCACATAATCCCATTTTGGCGCTTTTGAATCATCGATCATATACGCTTCTGGATGGCGTTTCATCAAAGTCAAAGCCATTTTATCTGACCATTTTGAGTTTTTTGAAATAACGATTTCTTTTTCCTGAGAAATTGCTTCAGAGCTTGTAAAAGCAACTAAACAAGTTATTGCAGCCGATGCGAAATATCCAAGTTTTCTGTTATTTTTCATTTTAAAATATTTTAAGTTTTGCTTCTTTTCGTTTCGTAATTATTTAAAATTTTTATCCAAAAATTGTGTGATATAGCCTTCCATTTCTGTAAACCAAGGTTCAAAAAACCAAAATGAATGAGGCGAATCCTTGATTGTCTTTACATCATTATAGATTTTATACTGATTTAAAATCGCAATCATATCATCTCTTCCAGCATGAAATCGATCGAAACTGCTGTTTATAAAAAGAATTGGTGGCGTATTTTTATCGGTATGGCTTAAAGCCGATGCATTTTTCCAGTTTTCAGGATTTTCCTCATAAGAACCTTTTAGCCAAAACGATGCCATTTCTCCTTCTTGAGATTCCGGATGCTTAAAAGCCAAAATTCCATCGACGTCAATAATTGCATTTACTTTTGATGAAGATTTGCTCTTAAAACTTGAATCGTCAAAAGCTGAATTTCCATTGGTTGTCCCAATCAGCGCTGCCATTTGTCCGCCTGAAGAACAGCCTAAAACCGTAATTTTATTTGGATCGACATGAAATTTTTTAGCATTATCTTTTATGAACTTAATTGCATTTTTTACGTCATAAACCGCATTTGGATATTTTGCCTCCAATGACAATCTATACTCCACAGGAAAACAAGAATACCCTTTTGAAGCAATATCTTGAGCCATAATCTGCATATGACTTTTATTTCCAGATCTCCAGCCTCCGCCATGAATCATAATTACAGCCGGATTTGCTTTTTTACTATTATAAAAATAAGCATCTAGATGCAATTTCCTTTCTCCTATAGCATTATAAACCAAATCATTTATTTGACTTACATTCTTATCTTTTTTTTCCTTTGCAATTGTGATGAAAGGATATTTTTTGATTAATTTACTGTAGGTACTTTTAACCGTATATGAAGTGTCAATGCTATACTGGCTCTGAGCTGTTACAGCATTTAAAAGCAATAAAAAAAAGAATATTATTTTTTTCATTTTAGAACTTCTAATTTAGTTAAGAAAGGAGTTCGATATGCGATCAAACTCCTTTTTTAACAACTTCAAAAAACAACTTTCTTAAAAAATCATCAAATTATTACTAACCAAGATTTTTGAAAAATAAAAACACAAAATCGATTTTTATTTCTTTTTGATAATTATTTGAAAGCTTACAATTGGTTTGGTTATAAAGAAAATTAAGTGGTTTAATTTTTAATGGATTCCATTTTCTTTCCGTTGATATAGGTATTAATAAAATTTACCTTGTTCACATTTTTCAACGAATAAACAGAATCAACTTTTGCTATTGTCACATTTTTGAACGTAATATTTTCGATTGGTGATTCTTTGTAGCCATCTGCCAAAATCCCAAATTTCCCTCCATTTTTCACCTTAACATTCTCAAGACTGATATTTTTAATCGTCGGGATAAAATTCCCAACTTGGCTTCCATAAATATCATAAAACATTGTCACTCTCAACACGCATTCTTTTACAGTTCCAATTTCAATATTTCGAACATAAATATCTTCGGTAGTTCCGCCGCGTTTTGAATTTGTTTTAATTCTGATAGCTCGATCCAATTCAGGACTATCCATCACACAATTTTCAACATATACATTATTTACGCCTGCTGTAATTTCGCTTCCCATTACAACTCCACCATGACCATCGATCATTTTACAATTCTGAACAATAATATTTTTGCTCGGGATTCCCACTCTTCTACCGTCGGCATCTCTTCCCGATTTAATTGCGATACAATCATCACCAGTATTGAATGTACAATTTCTAATAATTACATTTTGAGAATATTCAGGGTCACAACCATCATTATTTGGTCCGTGGCTATTTACAGTAACTCCATCAATAATGACATTATTTGATTTTAAAGGATGTAAAATCCAAAAAGGCGCATTTACAACCGTAATATCTTTTACTAAAACCGTATTACATTCAAAAAATTCAATAAAATTAGGACGCAAATAATGGCCTTCTCCAAAAATACGCTCGGCAACTGGAACACCTTTTTCAGCCATTTCAACTAAATTATCACGATTCAGCGGATCATGCTGTGATGGTTGTCCTTTATCCCAGCCGTATCTTTTGCTACCGCACCATGGCCACCAAGTTGTATTATTGGCTTGACCATTCAAAATTCCTTTTCCTGTTATGGCTACGTTCGTTTTTCCTTTTGCAGAAATAAGCGGTGAATGATTCATTAATTCTGTTCCTTCCCATGAAGTGTGAACTAATGGATAATCTTTTGAATTAGTACTGAAAAGAATTTCCGCTTGATCTTCTAAATGCAAATTAACATTGCTTTCTAAACGAATTGGTCCTGTCAAGTATTTTCCATTTGGCACCAAAACTTTTCCTCCTCCATTAGCAGAACATTCCTTAATTGCTTTTTCGAAAGCAAGTGTATTCATTGTTTTCCCATCAGCAACAGCGCCAAAATCATTAATATTATAAGTCTTATTTATAAAATGTGTTTCAGGAATACTTTTTACAATTAATTCCATCTTTTTCCAAGGATCAGTTTCAGGAGCACTAGACACTTGTTTTCCGCATGAAGCAATCAATAAAGAAAACACTCCTAAAAAAGTGATTGATTTTAATGCTATAGACTTATTTGTAATCATTTACGCAGTATTTAATAGTTTTGGCAACAAATCGAAGACTAATTATGTAATCGATTACACGAAAATATAAAAATTGTTTGTACAGAACAAATTTATTTAGAAATAATTTATATATTTAATTTTTATTTGCGATAATATTTACAGTTAACATAAAAAAACACATAATTTTTTATCATTGTAGAGCTTAAAACGTTTGCGTTACTAATTATGTAATCGATAACAAAAAATATTGTCATATATAAAAAAAATGTATTTTTGTTTTAAAATTAAATCTGAAAACCTTTTTTAATGAGCGAAAAAATAACTATTTATGATATTGCCAAGAAATTGAATATCACTGCTGCCACTGTTTCCAGAGCTTTAAATAACAACCCGAAAATAAAGGAAAGCACTAGAGAATTGGTCATCAAAACCGCTGCATCGATGAACTATAAGCAAAACAAACTTGCTTTAGCATTAAAAAGCGGAAGAAGCAACAATATCGGCGTTATTGTTCCTCGTATTGACAGCAACTTTTTTGCATCTGTTATTAGAGGTATTGAAGAAGAACTTCATCCTCATGGTTATCAGGTAATTATTTGTCAGACACACGAAAGTGCAAAAAGAGAAAACGAAAATCTATATACTTTAATCGACGCTCAAGTTGACGGAATCATGATGTCGGTTACTGATGTTGCAGATGAAAATACTGGCGCTTTTAATTATGTCCTGGAGAAAAACGTTCCACTAATCTTTTTCGACCGTAGCAAGCATATTGACGGAGTAAGCTCTGTAACAGTTAATGACTTTAAAGGTGGTTATGTTGCAACCAAACATTTAATAAATGAAGGATGCCGTGCAATTGCGCATTTTTCAGGAGATCAATCTCTTGAAATTTTCAAAAACAGGTTTTTAGGCTATAAGCAAGCATTATTAGACAATGGACTCACTTTTAAAGAAGAATATGTTATTCGTACCAAAAGTAGTGTTGAAGCCGGAAAAGAAGCAATCAATGCTCTTTTAGCTTTAGAAACACCTCCTGACGCTTTATTTTCTGCCAGTGATTTTGCCGCTTTAGGCGCTATCCAAGAATTAAAAGAACGAAATATAAGTATTCCTGAAGAGTTTTGCGTTGCAGGCTTTAGTAATGAGCCCTTTACCAAATTCATGGAATTATCAATTACTTCTGTCGATCAGTCGCCTCTTGAAATGGGAAAAATGTCTGCTAGAGTTTTCTTGGAACAAGTGGACAAAACCGATACTATAAAAATTGAAAAAAAGGTGGTTCTTGCACCGGAATTGCATATTCGCAAATCTTCTTCTAGAACAAACGCCTAATTAAGTCAAAAGTCAAAAGTCGAAAGTCAAAAGCTGTAGCGCTATATAAATAAGACATTAGTCTTCTTAAAAATTTTAAACCATATAAATCATATAAGACAATTTAAGCTTTGTCTATAAATATGATTTATATGGTTTCTTTTTTTAGCACAATATTTTAAATGAATTTATATAACTTATATGGTAAAAAAAAAAAGACGCACAACAGTGCGTCTTCATATAAAACTTTATCCCTTTGTAACTCTGTAACTTTGAGTCTAAAAAACTATAATGAAACTCCTCTTTTCCAAGGAATAAATACATCTTGTTTCAACTGGTCTGCTTTTGTTTCCACGTTTCCGCTCGCCAATTCTATAATGTAATCTACTATTTCTGCTCCAACCTCAGTAATGGTTTTTTCACCAGTAATCACCGTTCCGGCATTTACATCGATAATATCAGACATTCTATTAATTAATGCCGTGTTCGAAGAAATTTTTACAACGGGTGCAATCGGATTTCCCATCGGATTTCCTAAACCTGTGGTAAATAAAACAACTGTTGCGCCAGATCCAACCAATCCTGTTGTACATTCTGCGTCATTTCCTGGCGTATTTAAAAGATTTAATCCTGGTTTTGAAATATATTCTCCGTAATCTAAAACATCTACAACAGGTGAAGTTCCACCTTTTTTGGCTGCACCAGCAGATTTCATTGCATCTGTAATTAATCCGTCTTTGATATTTCCTGGAGATGGATTCATATCAAACCCTGAACCTGCATCTACAACTGATTTTTCAAAAGCTTTCATTAAAGTTAAAAACTTATCTGCTTTTTCTTCGTCCACACATCTATTCATCAATTCTTGCTCAACGCCACATAATTCTGGAAACTCTGCCAAAATTGTTTTCCCTCCCAAAGCTGCAAAAATATCTGAAACAATTCCTAATGCCGGATTAGCAGAAATTCCGGAAAATCCATCAGACCCTCCACATTCTAAACCAATACTTAGCTTTGAAAGAGGAGCAGGTTTGCGTTCAATTTTGTTAGCTCTTTTAATGGCTTCATAAGAATCTTTAATCACCATTTGAAACATTTGATCAGTAGTTCCAATTTGTTGTTGCTCATAGATCAAAATTTCTTTATCACTATTCGGACTCATTTCTTTCAATGCCTTTTTAAAAATATCAACTTGCAAATTTTGGCAACCTAAACTTAAAACAGTTGCACCTGCAACATTTGGGTTGTTCACATATCCTGCAAGCAGTTTTGCCAACAATTCTGAATCTTGTCGAATCCCTCCACAACCACCTTGATGATTGATAAATTTTACTTCGACATTATCTAAAAGATTTTCATTTAAATTTTTATCCGAAACTTCTTCTACACTTTTTTCTTCAATTAAAGAGCGTAACAAATTTTTATAAGAAACTTCTTTTTTGGGCATTAATTCGTTTTCAAAAATATCTTTCAGTTTTTCGATATTTTTGTTTTCGCAAAAAACCAATGGAAAAAATAACCAAACGTTTTTGGTTCCAACTTGTCCATCAGTACGGTGGTATCCGTTGAAAGTTTTATCTTTCCAACGATCTACATTTGGTGGAGTCCAACCTAAATTTCCGTTTTTACCAAAAACTTTTTCACTTTGATGTTTTACATTTTCGGTGGTAATTACTTCTCCTTTTTTTATAGGTTTAACAGCTTTTCCAACCAAAACACCGTACATTACAATATCATTACCAATTGAAAAATCATTCTCTGCGATTTTATGTTTTGCTTTAACATCAGTTGTCGGTGTGACAGTGGTTCCTTCAAACATAATTTGTTCGTTTTGTACCAAATCGGTTAAAGCGACAATTACGTTATCTGCTGGGTTGACTTTTATTAATTTTTTTTGCGTTGCCATAACTATCGTATGTAATTCTTAATTAAATTGTTTTTGAAAATTGATGAAACCCTGCTCAACGCCGTTTGCATCAATTTCTTCTAAGGCTTTTGCAATTGCATCTGTCAATGAAGGAATTTCAGTCAAATCTTCATCCCAGAAACTTTTGTTTTGCAAAGTCAATCTTGCTATTTTATTGTAATCATCTGAAGTCCAAAGTCCATTGAAAAATGAAACGATATCCTCACTGTCCTGAACTGGAAGATTTTCACCTTTCCATGTTCCTTTATAAAAACGAATCAAACATGCAAATGCAAATGTCAAATGAACTGGAAGTTTTTTGTTTACATCAACATAACCTGTTAAACTCGGTAATACACGAACTTTGAATTTAGAAATTGAATTCAGTGCAATTGAAGACAGTAAATGCTTGATAAACGGATTTCTAAAACGATCTAATATTTCTTCTGCAAAACTTGTCAGTTCTGCTCTGTCCATATTTAAAGTCTCGTTAATCTCATCAAAAACCGCTTTGTTTACAAACTCTCCAGTAAATGCATTATCAACAGTTTCTTTTACAGTTTCGTTTCCGTAAAGCAATGAAAATGGCACCATTGCAGTATGTGCTCCATTTAAGATTCTCACTTTACGTGTACGGTATGGTTGCATATCTGCAACGATTTTTACATCTAAATCTGTTTTTTCAAAAGGAAGTTTTGCTTTTAATTTGTCATCACCTTCAATCACCCATAAAAAGAAACTTTCAGCACTTACAATCAAGTCGTCTTTGTAAAGTAGCTGGCTGTTGTATTCTTCGATTTGATCTTTTGGATACCCTGGAACAATTCTGTCAACCAAAGTATTATGAAAAGAACAATCGTTTGTTAGCCATGATTTAAAATCTTCTCCAAGATTCCAGTCATTGCTATATTTCAAAACAATTTCCTTTAAAGTATCTGAATTATAGTTAATTAATTCACAAGGAATAATTGTCAAAGCCTTTGATTTATCGCCATTAAAATGCTTAAATCTTTCATACAAAAGTACGGTTAATTTTGCAGGGAAAGAAACTGGAGGCGTCATTGAAGCACTATCTGAGGCGATATATTCAATTCCAGCTTCAGTTGTATTAGAAATGATGAATTCTAATTCTTCTTCTTTGGCTAAAGCCAAAAATTCTTGAAAAGAAGCATAAGGATCTACCGCCTTTACGATATTGGTAATCAATTCTTTTTCTTGAATTTCTTGACCTTTTTTAACACCTTTCATGAATAAAGTATACAGACCATCCTGATCATTAATCATATTCACCAATCCTCTGTCAATAGGTTGTACAACTGCAATACCGGCATTGAAATCTGCTTTTTTGTTCAATTCCTGAATTGCATATTCTACAAAAGCTCTCAAGAAATTTCCTTCTCCAAATTGTACAATTTTTATAGGAAGCCTGTGTGAAAACTCCGTATTTGATCTGTTTATTTTTTCCATTATTCTAAATTTCCATTAAGTGTTATAATAACCCTATTCATTGCCTTATTTTTGTGGGGATTTGATTCATATTGTAAAAGAAACATTACACCTGAAAGAGTAAAATAAATCTTGCTGTGAGGAGTGACAAGATTTATTTTGCAAGCGTAATGTTCAATTACAACATCTAAAACTCTAAAAAAAACCGCATGCCAAATAAGGAATTGGTATGATTATTCCCTATTTATTTTTAATATTTTTGATGATATCCAAAACCTGACTTACTTTAGTTTGCAAACCGTCATAGTCTTTTTTATCTAATATATCTTTTGAAATTAATTGCGAACCTAAACCAACACAAGTTGCTCCAGCATTCAACCAAGAACTCAAACTTTCTACTGTCGGGTAAACACCGCCTGTAGGCATAATGTTTGTCCATGGGCATGGCCCTTTTATTGCTTTAATAAATTCTGGTCCGTAAATATCAGCTGGAAATAATTTTACAATTTCACAGCCTAATTCTTCAGCTCTGGCAATTTCAGAAAGCGTTCCACAGCCTGGTAACCATAAAACTTTGCGTCGGTTACAAGCGATTGCGATATCTTCCCTAAAAACTGGTGTTACAATGAAATTTGCTCCCAAACTCATGTAAAGCGAAGCTGAAGCCGCATCTGTAACTGAACCTACTCCAAGCATCATTCCTGGTAATTCAGCCAAAGCATATTTATTTAAAGCTCCGAAAACTTCATGAGCAAAATCACCTCTGCTTGTAAACTCCATTAAACGTGAACCGCCGTCGTAACAAGCTTTCAATACTTTTTTACTTAATTCTATATCAGAATGAAAAAACAACGGAACCATTCCGTCCTCTTTCATTTGCTGTGCTACTTCAATTCTTGAATATCTTGCCATTTCTTTTTTATCTTGATACTAATGCCGAACCGTCGCCATCAATCATGTTTTCTACTTCTTTCAAAGTCACCAAGTTATAGTCACCTGCAATCGTGTGTTTTAAACAACAAGCTGCAACTGCAAAATCCAAGGCTCTTTGATTATTATTTTTATATTGAAGCAAACCATAAATCAAACCGCCCATAAAAGCATCACCGCTTCCTACTCGGTCAACTACTGGCGTCACTTCTTTTACTGCTGCCTGATAAATTGCTTTTCCATCAAACAGAATTCCTCCTATCCTTTGATGCGAAGCACTTACCGAATAACGCAAAGTTGTTGCTACAGTTTTTAAATTTGGAATCAATTCAAACAGTTTTGTGTATAAAACTGGCAATGATTTCTCATCTTGATAATTCGGATTCACCTTCGGAATTCCCAACATGAAATAAGCCGTATCAATGTCTCCTAAAATCACATTACTGTATTTCAACATTTCAGGCATTACTTCGCTTGGTGTTTTTCCGTATTGCCATAATTTCGAACGATAATTCAAATCGCATGAAATTGTGATTCCTTTTTTATGCGCTACTTTAATTGCTTCTAAGCAAGCTTCAGCAGCACTTTCAGAAATCGCTGGCGTTATACCGCTCCAGTGAAACCATTCTGCACCATCTAAAACTTTATCCCAGTCAATAATTCCTTTTTGAATAGTTGCCATCGAACTGTGCGCGCGATCATAAACTACATTACTCCCACGTGTTCCAGCACCAGTTTCAAGAAAATAAATTCCCAAACGCTCTCCACCAAAAGTTATATTTTGGGTTCCTACGTTCATTTTTCGCATCTCTTTTAATGCTGATCCTCCAATTTCATTTTCTGGCAATCTTGTTACAAACTCAGCATTTACGCCGTAATTTGCTAAAGAAACACAAACATTAAATTCACCGCCACCATAAGTCGCACCAAATGCTGTAGACTGTGAAAAACGCAAGTGCCTTTCTGTTGATAAACGCAACATGATTTCTCCAAATGCAACTACTTTACTCATCTTAAATACTCAATTAAAATTTAAAATATTCTTTTGCATTGTGGTATGAAATATCAGAAACTAATTTTCCAATCCATTCCATATCATTTGGAAGCTCACCACGTTTAATTTCATCTCCTAGAAGATTACATAAAATACGTCTGAAATATTCGTGTCTAGGGAAAGACAAGAAACTTCTAGAATCTGTCAACATTCCAACGAAACAGCTAATTAAGCCCATATTTGAAAGCGCGTTCAACTGTTTTGTCATCCCGTCTTTTTGATCCAAAAACCACCATCCTGAACCAAATTGTACTTTTCCACGAACGCTACCGTCGTTGAAATTTCCAATCATAGTTGCCATAACTTCGTTATCAGCAGGATTTAAGTTGTATATAATTGTTTTAGACAATTTATCTTTACTGTCCAAAGCATTTAAAAAGCTTGATAACTTTTGCGCTTGCGGATAATCTCCAATAGAATCCCATCCTGTATCTGGACCTAAGATTCTGTGCATACGCGCATTGTTGTTTCTTAAAGCGCCTAAGTGAAATTGCTGTACCCATCCAAATTCATGATACGTTTCGCACAAGAACAATAAAATCGCGCTTTGGAATTTTAATGCTTCTTCTGGAGACAATACTCCGTTTTCTCTTTTCTTTTTGAAAATCGTACTTACTTCATTTTCAGTGAAATTTTCAAAATAAATTTGATCCAAACCGTGATCGCTTAATTTGCATCCGTTTGCATTAAAGAATTCAATTCTCTTTCTCAATGCCGATTGCAAATCTGCGTACGTATTGATTGAAACACCAGCTACTTCACCTAATGTATCAACATAAGCATTGTAACCGTCGTTAGCAATCAAAATCGCTTTATCAGGTCTAAAAGCAGTACTCATTTTGATTCCAGTCGAATTATTTGCGAATTTTTGGTGATATTCTAAAGTATCAATTGGATCTTCAGTAGTACAAACCAATTCAGCGTTTACTTTTTTAAGAAGATTTTGCGTGCTGTATGCTTGCGAATTTATTTTTTCCGAAGTTTCGATATAAATTTTCTCAGCCGATTTTTCATTCAATAAATCATAGATATCAAAATAACGAGCCAATTCTAAGTGTGTCCAGTGGTACAAAGGATTACGCATTGTATACGGAACTGTTTTCGCCCAGTTTAAAAATTTATCTTTATCTGAACCATTTCCTGTTACAAATTGCTCATTAATTCCAAGTGTACGCATTGCGCGCCATTTGTAGTGATCACCATTAATCCAAACTTGAGTAATGTTATCAAAGATTTTATCCTCGGCAATAAACTGTGGGTTTAAGTGATTGTGGTAATCAATAATTGGCTGATTTTTAGAATAATTATGGTATAATTCTTCAGCAAATTTATTTTCTAATAAAAAATTATCGTTTATGAATGTATTCGCGCTCATGTCTTTTTAAATAAAATTTTGAGAATTATTCTTCGTTTGATGGTTTTCCTATTGTTGCCAAAATACCGCCATCAACATATAAAATGTGACCGTTTACAAAATCACTAGCTTTTGATGATAAAAATATTGCTGCTCCTGCCAAATCACCTGGATCTCCCCATTTAGCTGCAGGAGTTCTGCTAATGATAAAATCATTAAAAGGATGACCGTCAACTCTAATAGGTTTTGTTTGTTCTGTTGCAAAATATCCAGGACCAATTCCGTTGATTTGAACATTGTATTTTGCCCATTCTGTTGCCATATTTTTAGTCAGCATTTTTAAACCACCTTTTGCGGCAGCATAAGCCGAAACTGTATTTCTACCCAATTCACTCATCATTGAGCAAATGTTGATTATTTTTCCTTGTCTTCTTTCGATCATGCCTTTTGCAACATGTTTTGAAACAATAAATGGACTTACTAAATCAATATCAACTACTTCTCTGAAATCTGAAACTTCCATATCCAGAAGCGGAATTCTTTTAATAATTCCAGCATTATTGATTAAGATATCGATTGGACCAACTTCACTTTCAATTTTTTGAACTGCAGCTTTTACTTCTTGCTCTTCTGTAACATTAAATTTGTAACCAACAGCATTAATACCTTCGCTTTTTAATTCAGCTACAGCAACATCAATCTTTTCTTGAGAAGAATTTCCGTTAACCACTATTGTAGCACCCGCTTGTCCTAATCCTTTTGCCATCGCCATTCCAAGTCCGTGTGTACTTCCTGTGATAAGGGCAACTTTTCCTTTTATATCAAATAAGTTTGTCATAATTCTTATCTTAAATCTGTGATTTTGCAAACATCCATATCTCCGTAATCTAAGTTTTCACCAGCCATTCCCCAGATAAAAGTATAATTACTAGTTCCTGATCCCGAGTGAATCGACCAAGGCGGAGAAATAACTGCTTGATGATTGTTCATCCAGATATGTCTTGTTTCTTGTGGTTGTCCCATAAAGTGGCATACAGCTTGATTTTCTGGAATATCTAAGTAGAAATACACTTCCATTCTACGATCGTGTACGTGCGCTGGCATAGTATTCCAAACACTTCCCGGATTTAATTCCGTCATTCCCATTTGCAATTGGCAAGTTGTTACCACACTTCCAATAATCATTTGGTTTACTGTACGGTGATTTGCCGTTTCCATTGCGCCTAAATTCAATTTATTCGCTTCAGCTAAACTTACTTTTACAGTTGGGTAAGTGGTATGAGCTGGAGCTGAATTAAGATAAAACTTCGCTGGATTTTTGCTGTCATCACTTTTGAAAACGACTTCTTTATTTCCACTTCCAATATATAAAGCATCTTTAAAACCTAACGCATAAGAAGTTCCTTCAACAACAACAGAGCCGCTTCCTCCAACATTAATGATTCCTAATTCTCTTCTTTCTAAAAAATATGGCGCTTTAAGCGGATCGATTGTTTCTAAAACTAAATCACCTTTTACTGGCACCGCAGATCCAGCAATATATCTGTCGTAATGAGAATAAACCAAAACGATTTCATCTTCCTGCATTAAATCATCAATTAAGAATTCTTCTCTTAATTGTTGTGTATCATATTTTTTTACAGCTTCGGGGCTTGATGCGTATCTTGAACTATATTTTGTCATAATTTCTAAATTAATGTAATCGATTGCACAAATTTAATTTTTTATATTGAAATACCATAATTGAAAGCAAAAAAATATTTCACACAAGCCATTTTTTTATTTATAATTCTACTTTTTTCATTTTTGGAACTAGAATATGCATAATCAGCCAAGCCAATAAGTACGATCCTCCACAGATGCAAAACATAATAAAATAACCTGTTTCAATTTTGCCCAACTTGGTATAATAAACAAACATATTTTTTTGAACCACTAAAGTCAACAAGATGCCGCCAAGCGCTCCAAACATCCCTCCTAATCCTGTAACAGAAGCTGTTGCTTTTTTAGGAAACATATCTGAAACTGTTGTGAAGATATTTGCACTCCAAGCTTGATGCGCTGAAACCGCCAAACCAATCACTAAAATTGCCCACCACATGTTTATGCTTCCTAAATATTGCGAAAACAAAACCGGCAAAACTGCAAACGCATAGAGCAACATACTTGTTTTACGAGCTTTATAAGCCGGCCAATTGTTATTTATCAATTTCAATGGAAGCCAGCCTCCGCCAATACTTCCCACACTTCCTATCATATACACTAGTGCGCAAGGCCAGATAATTTCAGTTGCTGTCAATTTATATTGTTTCATCAAGAAATCTGGAAGCCAGAATAGATAGAACCACCAAACTGGATCTGTAAGCAGTTTTCCTATTGCAAAAGCCCACGTTTGACGGAATGATAATAATTTAATCCAAGAAACTTTTTCTTTTGATTCTTCTTCAGTCACTGTAACTTGATCTGAAGTAATATATTCTAATTCTGCTTGCGACAAACGTTTTTGTTTTTGCGGAACCTCATACAACAAGAACCACAATAAAAGCCAAACAAAACCAACAATACCTGTTAGAATAAAAGCCCATTGCCAACCATAATTCTCTGCAATATGCGGAACGGTCAGCGGCACTATAATTGCACCAATGTTACTTCCTGAATTAAAAATTCCTGTTGCCAGGGCTCTTTCTTTCTGCGGAAACCATTCGGCTGTCGCTTTGATTGCTGCCGGAAAATTTCCCGCTTCAGTTACTCCTAAAAATACACGAGCAATCAAAAACCCTCCCGTGCCCGTTGCAAGCGCATGACCAATTGCCGCTAAACTCCACAATCCTGTCGAAAGTGCATAGCCTAATTTTGTTCCTAATTTATCAATGATTCCTCCCGCAACTAGCATTCCAAGCGCATAAGCAATTTTAAATGCGATCTCAATATTCGAATAATCAATAACCTCTTGTTCTGGTGTCCAATGAAAAGCTTCTGCTAAAAAAGGACGAAGGTAACTTATTACATTCCTGTCTAAATAATTTACAGTTGTTGCAAAAAAGACTAAACTGCATATTGTCCAGCGGTATTTTCCAATTGCTGCGTTGGTTTGGTTCATAATTAGTTGGTTGGTTTAGTGGTTAGTTAGTTTCAAATCTTGGTTAGAGATCTGTAATTGGTCGGTACTTCGGCACCAAAGTTTTCATTACTATCCAGCCTGCTAAATAACAAACTGCACAGATTGAAAAAATAATCATATAGCCCGAATTAATCCCGTTTACAACAGTTTCTCCAGAAGTTGTAAGTGATTTTAAGAATTCTTCTAGATTCCCCACTCCTCTTTCAGCCAGAAAAGCTTTTTCTGTAACTGCGTTTTGAAGCTGTGGATATTTTTCTAATAGTGGTTGACCATTTACTGTGCTCCAATTTCTTTGTGTAAAATCAAATAACACACCTGAGCCTTTGTTTATTAATGTAGAACCTATTCCTCCTGCTAATCCTCCGATACCGGTAATCGTTGCGATTGCTTTCTTTGGAAACATATCTCCTACTGTAGTAAAAATATTTGCAGACCAAGACTGGTGCGCCGCTCCAGCGATTCCGATAATGATAACCGGCACCCAATAGCTAATATAACCCAATGGTTGTGCTGCTAAAGCCAACAAAGGGAAAAAAGCAAAAATTAGCATCGCCCTCATTCGTCCCTCGTACGGATTCATACCTTTTTTCTCCACGAAATAAGTTGGCAACCATCCTCCAATAATTGACAACAAAGTAATCATATACAGAACAAATAACGGTAAAGCCGCTTGTGTAGAATCCATTCCGTAAACTGAGCTTAAATAAGCCGGTGTCCAAAATAAAAAGAACCACCAAACGCCATCTGTCATGAATTTTCCAAAAGCAAAAGCCCATGTTTGTTTGTATTTAAAACAATCTTTTAGCGATACTTTTGAGCCCGCTTCTGAAACATATCCTAATTTGCTATCCGCAACATCATCTTGCTGAATATAAGCTAATTCTTCCGGACTTACTTTTGCATGTTTTTCTGGCTTATCATACATAAACATCCAGAATCCCATCCAAATAAATCCTAGAGCCCCAATGATTATGAATGACATTTCCCAACCAAAAGATTTAGCTATAAACGGAATTGTAACTGGTGCCGCTAAAGCACCAACTGTCGCTCCTGCATTGAAAATACTTGTTGCAAAAGCCCTGTCTTTTTTAGGAAAATATTCTGCTGTAGTTTTAATTGCAGCTGGAAAGTTTCCAGCTTCACCGACAGCTAAAACAAAACGTGCAAATATGAACAAAGTCACACTTACATTAATCACTAAAGCCGTATCTTGAACCGTGCTTATTATTGCTTTTGAACCGTGAAAACCTACGAACCAATCTCCAGTAATTATTCCAGAAGTAGCAATACCACAGAAAGCGTGAAGACAAGCTCCAATAGACCAAATCCCGATTGCCCAAAGAAATCCTTTTTTTGTATCTAACCAATCTACAAATCGGCCTGCAAACAACAATGAAACTGCATAAAATATCGAAAACAAAGCTGTTATGTCTCCATAATCACTGTTTGTCCAGTGAAATTCTGGCGCAATAAAATCTTTCCATGTTAAGGAAAGAACTTGACGATCTAAGTAATTGATTGTGGTTGCAAAGAAAAGCAAAGCACAAATGCTCCAACGATATTTTCCTGCAGATTTTACGCTTTGGCTGATAGTAGCTGAATCTTCTTGGCTCATGGTTATTTGTATTGTAAAAATTGATGTTTTTTGGTTCTTTTATTTTATCACGAAATCCGAATTAAAAAGCACTAAAAAACAATGATTTAATACAAATAAAACGAAATAATGTAATCGATTGCACAAATATAGTTTTTAATCTTTATATTCCAAATAAATTATATAAAAAATTATTTTAATCCAGAAAATAAACATATCGCACAAAAAAAACAATACAATATTACATATTAAACAATATATTTGTTAAATAGCAAAGTGCCAAATTCATCCATTACTAGTACTAAAATTGTACAAATTACAGGGCAAAATTGTTTTGCCAGCTTCCTCTTTTTAAGCTTATTTACATTCGTATAAAATCCATCTTAAAATAATTTTCTAAAAAATGAAACGCTTCTTTTCTTCAAAATTACTCATTTGCTCAGCATTATACTTATTAATTATCAGCAACTTGCATTCTCAAAACCAAATAATTCCGTTATGGAGCAAAATTCCAGACGAAATAGTTTCTGCTGATTACAAGGAAAAAGAAATCATAAAAGAAGGCGTCGTTCAAAGTACTAGTTTTGTATCTGTACCTACCTTAAGCATTTTTATTCCCAAAGATGTCAAACCAAATCAAACTGCAATCATTATTTTTCCAGGTGGAGGCTATTCACATCTTTCAATGGACAAAGAAGGCACCAAAGTTGCAAATTGGCTCAATAGTTTAGGAATCACAGCTTTCGTTCTAAAATACAGATTGCCGAGTGATTTAATTATGAAAAACAAAACCATCGGCCCATTGCAAGACGCACAAGAAGCTTTACGATATGTACGTGAAAATGCTTCAAAATGGAATATTGATGCAACTAAAATTGGAACTTTAGGATTTTCTGCTGGCGGTCATTTAGCTTCAACTTTAGCGACACATTTTGACGAAAAAACATATGAGACTGCATCCAAAACAAGCGCTCGCCCAGATTTTTCAATCTTGATTTATCCTGTAGTTTCAATGGAAAACGACATCACACATAAAGGATCTCAAATAAACTTATTGGGAGAAAGACCTTCAAAAACTTTAATTGATTCCTTTTCAAATGATAAAAAAGTAACTGCACAAACTCCGCCAACATTTATGGTCCACGCCACAGATGACACTGCGGTTATTCCAGAAAACAGTATCAATTACTATTTGGCACTCAAAAAAAATAACGTTACATCAGAGTTACATTTATATGAAAATGGCGGGCATGGTTTTGGTTTAGGAGTAAAAGACACAAGCAAAAACTGGACAAAAGACTGCGAAGAATGGCTTAAAAACCACAGCTATTTTTAGAATCTAGCTTTTGAACAAAAAAAAAGGGTTTTTAAATTTGGCTAACGTGTAACCAAATCTAAAAACCCGATAAAAATTTGACTTCTTGTATTTATCTTGCAAATTTATACAAGTCCACGATCAAATGAAATGTGTCGAATTTCTATTAAACTTGTTTCTCCAAAAACAGTATATCCATAGAAACCTTTTAAAGATGATTAAAAAGGCAAAAACATCTTAAATTTCTATTTCTACGGGACAAATTTACCCTGCTTAAAAAGTATATCATTACGGTTTTCCTCATTCTGAAAAAAAAATTTTACTTTTTTTTTATTAAAAAACACAAAAACAAAACAATTTATTGATTATCAAAACAATACAAGTTTATCATTTTATATATAAAAATTAAAAAAAATAAAAATTAACTTTCCCTTTACATTATTTCTTGTCCTAGATTAAGTTCTAAAGACATATTTACCTCTAAATTTGCTTTGAAAATTGACTCATTATGAAAACTCTAGAATTCTTATTACTCGGAAAAAATGATGCCATTTTAGCTATTTTGCTTCGCTTGGTAAATGCAGATGAAAATTGGAATGCCGTTGCTTTTAATAACGAAAAAGAAGCTCAAGAACACTTTCAAAATCACAAAATTGATATCGTCCTTTTAAGTTCTGCAATTGAGGACCACGTCGAAAAAGAGTTCACTTCCTTTTGCCTGAAACAACAGCCAGATGTTGAAGTTATTGAACATTTTGGAGGCGGAAGCGGCTTACTGAAGTCAGAAATTATGCATCGACTGTATTTAAAGGGAAAAATCTAGAATTAAGTCAAAAGTCGAAAGTCGAAAGTGCAAAGCTGTCTTGAATCTAAACTAATTTTCCAATAGTTAAATTACGTTTTACCATTAATAAAATCTCATAAAATGCAGAAAACCTATTCAGTTGTATTTCATCCTTCGGCAGAAATTATTGCCACTATTAAAACAATGAAGGATTTCTTAAAAAGCAAAATCAACTGGTACAACAGTTGCAATTCTGTAGCACATATAACGATTTGTGAATTTGAAATTGAGGAATCACAGCTTGAAAATTTCAAGAAGAAGCTTGTAAAAATATGTGATACTTTTACTCCTTTTATGGTGCATTTAAATGATTTTGGTGCTTATGATAATGGTGCGTTTTTTATAAATCCAAATCAAACTTCTAAAGACAGTTTAAAGCCAATAATGAAAAAGGTTCACGAAAGTCTTAAATCTTTAAAACTAAAGAAAAGTGATGACCCTCACATTTCTATTGGACGAAGATTAACTCCAGAAAACCTTAAAATTGCTTCACAGCTTTTCACCACCATTGATATGGAATTTTTATGTGATTCGATTGTCATACGAGAATTTGATCCAAAAGTAAAACAGTTTTTTGTCATTGATACAATTCCGTTTGGCAGTAATCCTGAAGTAGAGTTTGTACAAGGAAGTCTGTTTTAATTTTCTTGACCGCAAAGGCGCAAAGAACTACGCAAAGTTCGCTAAGAATAAAAACATTGCGTTCTTAGCGTAGTTCTTTGCGTCTTTGCGGTTAAAAACTCATAATATATTTTTTCGTATATTTGAATTTTACAATTCAGATATGAAATCCCTAGATTCATTTTACAAAGAGATTACCGAAGGCTCAGCAATTGAACCCAATTCATTATTGCCAAATGACATTCAAAAAGAAATTGGTCATTTTAATGTTTTTAACATCAAAGAGCTTTTGGAACGTTTGCAAGGGAAATCGGTTATGCCTTATGACAGAAGGGCTTATTACAAAATAAGTTTGATCAGAGGACACAACAAAGCGGAATACGCCGATAAAGTAATTGAAATCGAAAAACAGGGATTGTTATTTGCAACGCCGAAAATTCCGTACAATTATATTCCGCAAGACACGAATCAATCGGGGCAATTTTGTGTTTTTACAAGCGAGTTTTTATCGAAAAACAAAAGTGGAATTGACTTAGATGATCTTCCAATTTTTGCTTCAGACGGTTATCCTATTTTTCAACTTTCTGATGAAGAAGTTTCTGAAGTTGAATTGATTTTCAATAAAATACAAAAAGAAATCAACTCTGATTATATTTATAAGTATGATTTAATTCGAAATTATGTTGCAGAATTAATTCACTTTGGACAAAAATTACAGCCCATTACGGCACTGTATTCCAAACATAATTCGGCTGCGAGAGTTTCTTCTTTATTTGCTGAATTATTAGAAAGACAATTCCCGATAGAATCTCCAAATCAAAAATTACAATTAAGAACGGCGAAGGATTTTGCCGAAAGATTATCCATTCACGTCAATCATTTAAATAAGGTTTTAAAAGAAAGCACAGGAAAAACGACAACCGAATTGATCAGTTCAAGACTAACAAACGAAGCAAAAATCCTTTTAAAACAAACGGATTGGAACATTTCTGAAATTGCTTATTCACTTGGTTTTGAAGAATTGGCGCATTTTTCTAACTTCTTTAAAAAACAAACTTCATATACGCCTTTAGCTTTTAGAAGCTGATTTTAGATTGCAGATTTTAGATTTTAGATTTTAGATTTTAGATTTTAGATTTTAGATTTTAGATTTTAGATTTTAGATTTTTTGATAAAGCATGTCTTCCTGAGCGAAGTCGAAGGATCTCTTGCTGAATTCATACTGTATGTCTTACTTTGGTGCATCCTTCTACTACGCTCAGGAGGACATAAAATGAGAATTGGTATTTGGAATTTAAAAAATTTGAATTTTACAAGTGATTTGAATTTTGCAAACATCGGTTTGATATTTACAATTCCCCAGAACTACTTCGCTCCTACCTTTGTCTTATCAATTTAAAAGATCGAAAAGATGAATTTATCAAACAACAAAATTTTAATAACAGGCGGTGCAAGCGGTATCGGACTTGGGCTTGCCGAAAGATTTATTCAAGAAAACAATACTGTTATTATTTGTGGCAGAAGAGAATCTGTTTTAAATGAAGTAAAAGCAAAATTCCCTACTGTCATTACAAAAGTATGTGACTTGTCAATCGAAAAAGAACGCGTCGCACTATATGAATGGATTGCTGAAAACCATCCTGATTTAAACGTTTTAATCAACAATGCGGGAATTCAAAACTGGATGAATATCACAGATGCAGCTTTTTATGAAAACATGAAAAACGAGCTTAGCACCAATATAGAAGCTCCATTGCATTTAACTTCATTATTTATTAAGTTACCCTCACTTAAAACGGTGATGAATGTAACTTCTGGATTAGCATTTTCACCTTTTGCAAAAGTTCCAGTTTACTCGGCTACAAAAGCGTTTTTCCGTTCGTTTACGCTTTCACTTCGCCATTTGCTAAAAGCAAAAAACATCGAAGTAATCGAAATTATTCCGCCCGCATTAAATACCGATTTAGGTGGAATTGGACTGCATGACGCACATCCAAGCGTAAGCAGTTTTATCGAAGCTATTTTTGAGCAGTTAAAAGAAGGAAAACAAGAACTTACTTTTGGAACCAGCGAAACGAGACTAAACGCAAGCGCAGAAGATTTGAGAAATCATTTTGATGCGATGCATTCTAACTGATGAAACTTTAAACACATAGATACATAGATTTTAAGAACTTAAAAAAGGCGTTTCACTTTATATCAACACACATAGCTATGTGTTAGAAACTAGTTTCTTTCTTTAATCTTTAGCAAAATAAAATTCTATGTTTCTATGTGTTTAAAATACTAATAAACAAAACATAATGATTGTCTTCCTGAGCGAAGTCGAAGGATATTCGCAACGTAAAGGTCTTCAACTCCGCTCAGACTGACAAAATCAAAAATTAACAATTAACCATTCACAATTAACAATTAAAAAAAGATGGCAGTAAATACAAAAATAGCTCTCGTTACAGGCGGAAGCAGAGGTTTAGGAAAAAACATGGCGATTGCAATTGCCAAAAAAGGACTTGACGTAATCATTACCTACAACAGCAAAAAAGAAGAAGCGGATGTAGTGGTAAAAGAAATTGAAAATTTAGGACAAAATGCCGTAGCGCTTCAATTGAATGTCGGAGATTCGAGCACTTTTGACGCTTTCTTTTCAGAAGTGAAAACGGTTTTAAAGAATACATTTAAAACAGATAAATTCGATTTTATCGTAAACAATGCCGGAATCGGAATTCACAATTCTTTTGAGGGGACAACGGAAGAAGAATTTGATTTATTAACAAATATCCAATTCAAAGGCCCATTTTTCTTGACACAAAAAGCATTAAACGTAATGAATAATGGCGGCGGAATCATCAACATCTCAACTGGATTAGCAAGATTTTCTACACCAGGTTATGTTGCGTATGCTTCCATGAAAGGCGCAATTGAAACTTTGACAAAATACCAAGCAAAAGAATTAGGCGCAAGAAACATTAAAGCTAATGTTGTTGCTCCAGGTGCCATTGAAACTGATTTTGGAGGCGGTGTTGTTCGCGATAATGAGCAATTAAATAAAATGCTTTCATCGATTACGGCTTTAGGCCGAGTTGGACTTCCGGACGATATTGGAGGTGTTGTTGCCTTTTTATGTACAGAAGATGCGCGTTGGGTAAATGCACAACGCATTGAAGTTTCTGGGGGAATGAATTTATAGTTCAAATTCCAAAACTGAAATTCCAAATTCCAAATTCCAAGTTTCAAGTTTCAGGTTTCAGGTTTCAGGTTTCAAGTTTCAGGTTTCATGTCTGAACGTGTAATACGAAACTTGAAACCTGAAACTTGAAACTAAAAAACACAAAACAAAACCCGATAGTCCTAAAACTATCGGGTTTGCCTTTTAAATATATTGAATTAGTAAGCAAGTATATTTCAATTTTTCTCGATAGAGACATCAAAATCTCCATCTTTATCGAAAACAACATCATAAAATTTGGAGCCTTTTTTAACCCCAACTTCATAAGTCGTCTTCTTTTTATCATCCATCACGACTGCGATTTCTTTAATTTCTTTTGGCGAATAATTCTTTTTCAAATAAGCTTGTGCACTTGCAGGCAATTTGCTTAGTGGAATTTGCTGCTCAAAAGCTTTCAAAACACCACAATTGTCATATATCGCAACTGCTTTTGTGTTTTTATCTTTATTGAATTTCGCTTCATAACGAACTTCGTCATCATCATCTCCCACATATTCTTCAGACCAAACAGCAGTTTTTCCTGGATATTCTTTTTCAAAAGTAAATTTTACCTTTTCAGGTGGCGTTATTACTTTTTTCATATTTGTTCCTTCCTGCGCAATCAAAAAACCGTTGCACGAAAAAAGAATAATGAGTAAAAGATTTTTCATAACCGCTCATTTTCAAATTAATAATCGTATTAAAATTACTACTTTTAAATGAAGATTAAATGAAGTGTCTTTAAAATATTATCAACAATTTCTTATTTTTTTAATCGGTCTGACAATTCTCTTTTATATGTGATTCCTATTGGCAATTTTTCATGTTTGATAATCACAAAATCTTTTTCAGTTTCTTCAATTTTGTCTAAGGCAACAATATATGACTTATGAATTCGCATAAAATTTTTCTCCGGAAGACACTTTTCTAATTCAGTTGTGGTTATTGAAGCTAAATATGTTCGTTTTGTGGTATGAAGCTTTACATAATTTCCAAAACTCTGTGCATACAAAAGCTGATCTAACTCGATGTCAATAAAATAGCCGTCAACTTTTACGCTTATTGAATTTACAATTGTTTCTTCTTCTTTGATTTTTACTGATTCTGTTGAAAAAAAACGGTCAACTGCTTTTAAAAATCTTGGAAAATAAATGGGTTTCAGCAAATAATCAATTACGCCGTAATCGTAACTTTCTAATGCAAATTCAGAATAAGCTGTCGTTAAAATAGTCTTGGGATGATTCGGAATAATCTTCAACAATTCCATTCCTGAAATTTCGGGCATATTAATGTCTAAAAACATCAAGTCAACATGATTTTCACGAAGATAATCCATTGCCTCGATTCCGTTATATCCTTGAAAAACAAGCTCTAATTGCGGATTCTGTTTGATATAATTCGCCAAAACATAATGCGCCGCAGGCTCATCATCAACAATTATACATTTTTTTGGCTCTTTCATTATACAAACTTTTTCAGTTGCAATTTCAAATCAACTATATAGGTGTTTTTCTCCTCTTGAATATCTAACTTATAGTTTTTCCCATAAATTAAATTCAGTCTTTCGATAGTGTTTTTCAAACCAATTTTAGTGGAAACAACATCTGTTTTTTTCGTCGGAATTGAATTGATCACATGCAAATGAAGATCTCCATCTTCAACCGTAATAAAAATTCGGACAAAACATTTTTCGATTGCGCAAGTTCCATGTTTAAAGGCATTTTCAATAAAAGCAATTAAAAGCATTGGCGAAATTTTATACGCATTCTCGTTGTCAATTTTAGAATCAAAAGTAATATCGCAACGATAGCCAACTCTTTCTTTTTCAAGCTGCACATAACTGTTAATGAACTCCAATTCGTCTTCTAAAGATACACATTGCTTGTTATTGCTTTCCAGCTGATAACGCATTAATTGCGACACTTTCATAATCAAATCTGGCGTTCTTTCTGGAAATTCCAAACTGATTCCGTAAAGCGTATTAAAGGTATTAAATAAAAAATGCGGATTCAATTGCCCTTTTAAAGAATTCAATTGCATTTGATTGAACAAAAGCGCTTCATCGGTTTGTTTTCTGTGGATTCTGTAGAATTTAAAAACAATAATCGGGCTTAAAATACAAACCAATGTTCCCAAAACGCTGGCCAATTGGTACACATAACTTCTTTGATGCGAGTTTTGGTACAATCGGCAATTGCTGAACATATCCAGCATTGTGATTTCATACAAAATGACTGAGAATACAAATACTCCAAAAAGAGTCAAGAAAATATACGTTAACGGGCGTTGTGTTTTGAATAAGATTGGAAGCAGAAAAAAACGATTAAACTGGGCATGCATGTACAAAATGAAATAGAAAAAAATCCCCATAAAAATGGACGTTACTGAGCTAAACAGCATCCAGTCATTTTTTAAAGTATAGATTGTAAATGAAAAAAGGACAACGGCAATTTCCTGCCACCATTTGTTATCCAATATATTATCAAACTTTTTATTCATTTTTTAAACTTAAATAGTGTGCAAAGTTCGCACAAATATTTAATTCTTTTTTCCAAAAAATGACAAATTCAATTGGTCATTTATCAGTGCAGTACATCACTTAACCTGACTTTTATCAGTATAAGAGAAATAAATTTGCAGCATAATTTCACATTTTGAGTTTTATGTATTTCAAAAAAATTACCTTATTATTTTTCTTGATTATTACCTCAATTGGTTATTCACAAACCTTGTCTTTAAAAGAAGCGATAAAAACAGGTCTTGAAAACTATGGTTCAATCAAAGCAAAAAACAATTATGCTAGTGCCTCAAAAGAGACTTTAAAACAATCTCGACGTGATTATCTTCCTAATCTTAATTTATCAGCACAACAAGATTATGGAACAATCAACGGACAAAACGGTGCTCTTTACGGATTCAATGGTCTAGGAACTGCTTCTTCCGGACCTGCATTGCCAGAACAAAACTGGAACTCTGCTTTTGGAGCTTTGTATTTGGTGAATATGAACTGGGATTTTTTCACTTTCGGAAAAACTCAGGAAAAAATCAATTTGGCTAAAATTGATGTTCAAACCAAAGAAAACGATTTGAAACAAGAAATGTTTCAGCAAGAAATTAAAATTTCGGCAGCTTATTTGAATTTATTAGCAAGCCAAAGGTTACTGATTTCACAGCAAAAGAATTTAACCCGTGCAGAAGTTTTCAAGAAGACAGCTGTTGCCCGAGTTAAAAACGGATTATTGGCTGGTGTAGATTCTACCTTGGCAACTGCCGAAGTTTCAAAAGCAAAAATCGCTTTGAATCTTGCTCGAAATTTTGTCAAAGAACAAAACAACAAATTGGTTGATTTAATGGGCGTTGCGCCTCAAGATTTTATTGCAGACACTTTGTTTGTAAATCAAATTCCGAAAGAAGTTTTAAAATCAACCATTTCAACAGATAGTCTGCATCCTTTATTGCAGTACTACAAAACCAAAATTGATTACAGCAATCAACAGGTTAAATTGTACAAACGTTTTTATTACCCAACCATGAGTGCTTTTGGTGTTTTGCAAACGAGAGCTTCGGGTTTTGAAACGGGTTATGCAGTAGATCAATCCAATTTCAGCAGAAATTATTGGGATGGCGTAAATCCGGATCGTTCGAATTATTTGGTTGGAGTTGGAATCACTTGGAATTTGACCACGCCATTTAGAGCAAACAAACAAGTGACGTCGCAAAAATTTGTTTCGCAGGCTTTGCAAGAAGAATACAATCAGGCGAGCAGAGAACTGCAATCACAACTGACATTTGCCGAAGATAAAATAAAGATCACTTTAGAAAATTATGCCGAAGCGCCAATTCAAGTCAATGCCGCACAACGCGCTTATATTCAAAAATCGACTTTATACAAAAACGGTTTGACAGATTTGACCGATTTGACTCAGACCATGTTTACATTAAATCGCGCCGAAATTGACCGCGATATCGTCAACAACAATGTATGGCAGTCGTTTTTGCTAAAAGTGGCAGCAACAGGAGATTTTGACCTATTTATGAATGAATTTTAATTATAAAGCCAAATGAATTTAATACGTTTTGCACTCCGTAAACCCATTTCGATATTAGTATTGGTTGCGGGTCTATTTTTCTTCGGAATTGGTGCCATCAAGGACGTCAAGGTAGACATTCTGCCAAAAATGAACTTGCCGGTAATTTATATCGCGCATCCCTTTGGAGGTTATACGCCTGACCAGATGGAAGCTTATTTTGCTAAAAACTACGTAAACGTTTTGCCTTTCTCGAACGGTATCAAATCGGTAGAGACTAAAAATATCCAAGGGTTAATGATTATGAAATTAACCTATTATGAAGGCACAAACATGGCTCAGGCTGCCGCTGAGTTGAGCGCGCTTTCAAACCGAATTCAAGCGGTTTTTCCTCCGGGAACACAACCTCCGTTTATCATTCGTTTTGATGCTTCTTCACTTCCAATTGGACAATTGGTTTTGAGCAGTAAAATCAGATCAAACAATGAATTACAGGATTTAGCCAACGTTTACGTTCGTGCTTCATTTACTTCAATTCCTGGTTTATTGTCTCCGGCTCCCTTTGGCGGAAGCCCAAGAACAATTGAGGTAAATATCGATCCAGATTTATTGCGTTCGCATAATATGACGCCAGACCAAGTTGTTGAAGCAATTCGTTTGAACAACCAAACTGCGCCTTCTGGAAACGTGCGTATGGGCGACAAAAACTATATTACGCCAACCAATAATACGATTAAAGAAGTTAAAGATTTTGCCGAAATTCCTTTATTCAAAGGAGGTGTTCAAAACTTGAAATTAGGTGATATTGCAACCGTAAAAGATGGTGCCGATATCACACAAGGTTATGCATTAGTAAACGGAAAACGTTCGGTTTATATTAGTATCGCAAAGGCTGGAGACGCTTCAACTTGGGATGTGGTGCAGAAATTAAAAGCCGAATTGCCTAAAATTCAAAGTACTCTTCCTGAAGATGTAAAATTATCTTATGAATTTGACCAATCGGTTTATGTAATCAATTCGGTAAAAAGTTTGATTACTGAGGGAATCATTGGTGCGGTTTTAACGGGATTAATGGTATTGTTATTCTTAGGCGACCGTCGTGCGGCATTGATCGTAATTATGACGATTCCTATTTCGATTATTTCTGGAGTTTTATTCTTGAAATTATTCGGACAAACGATCAACTTGATGTCTTTATCAGGATTGGCACTAGCAATTGGTATTTTGGTGGACGAAAGTACCGTAACCATCGAAAATATTCACCAGCATCTCGACATGGGAAAACCAAAAGCACTCGCCATTTGGGATGCCTGTCAGGAAATTGCTTTGCCTAAATTTTTGATCTTGCTTTGTATTCTAGCCGTATTTGCACCAGCATTTACAATGGTTGGTATTCCGGGAGCGTTGTTCTTGCCTTTGGCTTTAGCAATTGGTTTTTCAATGGTTATTTCGTTCTTATTATCTCAGACTTTTGTACCTGTAATGGCAAACTGGATGATGAAAGGACACGACAAACACGAACATACTCCAGAAATTACAGATGACGAAGCAGAGTTTAACGCCTGCGGTTTAACGCCTGAATCTGAGCAAAATTTAATTGGTCAGAAAAAGGATATGGTTGAGAGAGAAGATTTCAATGATGACGGAAAAATAAGTGGTTTCGAAAGATTCAGAAATCGTTTCATGCGAACTTTAGATCGTTTGTTTGTTCATAAAAAAGCAACGACTATTATTTATTTGACTAGTTCGATAGCTCTCGCTGTTTTGTTTATTAGTTTCATCGGAAAAGATGTTTTCCCAAGAACGAATTCAAGTCAGTTTCAATTGAGAATGCGTGCAGTTGACGGAACGCGTTTGGAAAGAACAGAAGAACAAGCGAGAATTGTTTTGAAAGAATTGGAAAAAATGGTTGGAAAAGAGCATATCGGAATTTCATCTGTTTATGTGGGACAACACCCTTCTCTATTCTCAATCAACCCGATTTATTTGTTCATGGCGGGTTCTCACGAAGCAGTTTTCCAAGTGAGTTTGAAAGACTATGAGGAAGATATGGATGATTTTAAAGATGAGTTGAGAGGAAGACTTAAAAAACTGCTTCCAAATACGAAACTTTCTTTTGAGCCAATCGAATTGACAGATAAAGTTTTAAGCCAAGGTTCTCCTACTCCAATCGAGATTCGAGTTGCCGGAAAAGACAAAAAGAAAAATGAATTATATGCGACTCAAATTGTAGAGAAACTAAAAACGATTTCTTATTTCAGAGACGTGCAGATTGGTCAGCCAATTCATTATCCAGCGATGAATATAGATATTGACAGAACGCGTGCAGCCGAATTAGGAGTTGACATGAATGACATTTCTCGCTCGCTTGTAGCTTCGACCTCATCTTCTCGTTATACCGAAAAGAACAACTGGGTCGATGAAAAAGCAGGATTATCGTATTCTGTTCAAGTTCAAGTGCCTTTAAACAAAATGAAAAGCAAAACAGATATTGGAGAAATTCCAGTATTAAAAAACTCGCTTCGTCCCGTTTTAAGTGACGTTGCTAAAATTACACCAGGCTTTGTGAGTGGTGAAAATGATAACTTGGGGGCCATGCCATACATTACCGTTACAGCAAACATCTATAAGACCGATTTGGGGACCGCGTCTAAAGATGTAAGCAAAACAATTAGTTCTCTTGGCGAATTGCCACGTGGTTTGTTTATAACGCCAATTGGACTAAGTACTGTATTAACAGAAACATTAAGTAGTTTACAAACAGGATTATTGGTTGCCGTATTCGTAATCTTCTTAATGTTGGCCGCTAATTTCCAATCGTTCAAAGTTTCGTTGGTAATCTTGACAACGGTTCCTGCGGTAGTTTTAGGATCATTGTTAATGCTGACGCTTACAGGTTCAACGTTGAACTTACAATCGTATATGGGAATCATCATGTCGGTTGGGGTTTCTATTGCCAACGCGGTTCTTTTGGTGACCAATGCCGAACAATTGCGTAAAATAAATGGAAATGCCTTAGAATCGGCTCGTGAAGCGGCTGCGTTGCGTCTTCGTCCAATTATCATGACTTCGGTCGCGATGATTATGGGTATGTTGCCAATGGCGATCGGACATGGCGAAGGAGGCGATCAAGTTTCTCCGTTAGGAAGAGCGGTTATCGGTGGACTATTATTTTCTACTTTTGCCGTATTATTGATCTTACCGCAGATATTTGCGTGGGCACAAGAAAAAACAACGACACAATCTGTTTCTTTAGATCCTGAGGACGAAGAAAGCATCCATTATATCTCATCAATAGGTAAGTCGAAATTTGGAAAATCATAAAGTCGAAAGTCGAAAGTCAAAAGCCGAAAGTTGAAAGTCAAATCATAGTGAAATACTTCGGTAAACTTTTACACTTTCCTCCTATTTAGTAAAACATATTCATTATATAAAACCAAAAAATGAAAAGTAATATTATAAAATCATCTGCATTATTATTTACAGCATTAGTTGTATTAAGCAGCTGTGAAAAGAAAAAAGAAGAAACTGCGGCACCAGAAATCGAACCTAAAGTGGAGACTTTCCTTTTGTCGAAAGAGAAACTGACAACTGAATTACGTTTGCCAGCCGAATTAACCGGTTTTCAACAAGTTGATTTGTATGCAAAAGTGAGCAGTTTCGTAAAAACATTAAAAGTTGATATTGGTTCTAAAGTTAAAAAAGGACAACTTTTGATTGTTTTAGAAGCGCCTGAAATCAGCTCGCAATTGGCAGCTGCCGAATCTAGATTGAAATCGATGGAAGCGATTTACGCAACCAGCAAAAGCACTTACAACCGTTTGTACGAAACAAGCAAGGTTGAGGGAACTATTTCTAAAAATGATTTGGAAATGGCAAACGGAAAGAAAAACTCTGATTACGCGCAATACCAAGCGGCAATTGCTGCACACAAAGAAATCTCGATCATGAGAGGTTATCTTGAAATCCGTGCGCCATTTGACGGTGTTGTAGCGGCAAGAAATGTGAATTTAGGAACATTTGTTGGTCCAGCAGGAAAAGGTTCAGATTTGCCTTTATTGACGATTCAAGAGCAATCTAAATTGCGTTTGGCGGTTTCTGTACCTGAATTGTACACAGGCTATTTGCACCAAGGCGACAATATGAGTTTTAATGTAAAATCATTGCCAGATACTTTTACGGCAACAATTCAGAGAATGTCTGGAGCATTAGATTTAAAATTGCGTTCTGAAAGAGTTGAAATGGACGTTCACAACACCAAAGGAAATTTATTGCCTGGAATGGTTGCCGAAGTTTTATTGCCGCTTAACGCGAAAGACAGCACATTTGTAGTTCCGAAATCAGCGGTGGTAAGTTCTGCAGAAGGAATTTATGTGGTAAAAGTAGTAAACCACAAAGCAACAAGAGTTGACATTAAAAAAGGAAGAGAAATCGAAGATAAAATCGAAATATTTGGTGATTTGAGCCCGAACGATAAATTGGTCAAAATTGCCAGCGAAGAAACTAAGGAAGGCGATGTCATAAACGAATAACCTGCGTTTACGTCTTCTTTTTAGTAGATTACCAATTACTGTACGCATTCTTTTGAATGCAAATTAGAAATTTGCTTTAGGACAGTTCCCTTTGATTTGTAGGGAGCTGTCCTTTTTTTGTTAACTGTAATACATAACAAATTAACGACACACACTTACAGCATTTTTTATTATTTTGTTTACTATCAGAATTTCTACATTGTTTTAAATAAATAGGTAATTATACGTGATTTTGAATACTTATATAATTATATTTTTGACCAATTATGATTTTAAATCAAGGACACAAACTTTTCAATTAAAAAACATATTTTCAATTGAATAATTATTAACACATAATCTAAATTAAATGTATATTGATGATATTTTATATAAAATAGTTAATGGTCAAAATGGTTTTTATTCTTTTGAAACTTTCATCTTAAATCTTCTAAAAGTCCACTTAAAAACTCAAAAACGAGAACTTCAAATTAGTGATAGCCATAGAACATCTATTGATGCAATTGTTCATCAAGGCTTTGATGACTTTAATGGCTCAACTATTATTGATATTAAACTAAATTTTGGAAGAATGATGCCAAAATTATATTTTGAGAAACTATTTAGACCCTCTAAAGAATTTTTAGAATTAGACCCAAAATATTATCTAATTATAAATGGAAGATCTATCAATGAAAGAATAAAACAAAAATATATATCAGATTTTAAATTATTCTATCCAAATCTAGAATTGGTAATATGGGGTCCTGAAGAAATCAATAGTATAGCCTATAAACATCGAACTGAAACAAAGAAAATAGTTGATAATATATTTTCTTTAAGAATAGAACAAGTTATAGAAAATGACAATATTGATTGGAAAGACGAAAGAGAAAAAATAATTATTTCACTTATTGAGACTTTTAAAAACAGACAATTTGCTTTATTTTTGGGAGCAGGGGTATCAAGTAGCGCGGGTATGCCAAATTGGAATAAATTATTAAACTCTCTATTTGTTTCTTATTTGACAAATGAATTTGACAGAAGCATAAATATTTCTGATGATGATATAAATGAAATTGTAGATAGACTAAATCAGGTAGATGAGCAATCTGCTCTTATGTCAGCGAGATATCTACGAAAAGGTTTATCAAAACAGCAAGTAAACGATGATACATTTATAAGCACTATTACAAATAGTTTGTACGGATTACGCGACAAATCTAAAGCCGAGAATTCAACATTACTTACTTCTATTACAAATATTTGTATGCCACGACAAAATGGCGCGCGCATTAGATCGGTCGTAACATATAACTTTGACGATCTACTAGAAAAAAATTTGAGTCAGAAATCTATCAAACATCATAGTATATATACTGACAATGAAAATCCAAGTTCTGATGAATTACCAATTTACCATGCACATGGATTTCTACCAGAAGATCGTAATTTATATTCGTCATTAGATAAAACTACTTTAGTCTTCTCTGAGGAAGGTTATCATCACATTTATTCTGATCCATACCATTGGTCAAATTTAATACAGTTATATAATTTAAAAGAGAATAATTGCTTAATGATTGGTTTGTCAATGACTGATCCAAATCTTAGACGCTTACTTGATATTTCTGCTAAAAATTCAGAATTGAATCGTCACTTCGTTTTTATGAATCGCCTTTCTAAGGAGAAATTTATATATGATTTAATTGATGATAAAGATGAAAATGGAATGAAAATTAAAAGTAAAATGCAAAAAATAGAAAATGTAGAAAGTGCCGAATTATTTTTAAAACGTCATCATAAATTAAACGAAGAAATAATGAAAGAACTAAGTGTAAATGTAATTTGGTATGAAGATTACGAAGACATCCCCAAAATTTTAGCAAGACTAAATAACGAATAAAACTTTTATTCATTATCTCTCCACTAGTACGAAGATCTCGTTCATATAATAGATGAATTTTAAAGAGCACAAGCGAGATATTAGACCAACGCTTGGAAATTTTACTTAATTTTAGAGTCTTCTTTTAATCGTAGCATATTATGTTTTTTTTATATTAACTTTAGAAATTTGGAAAATATTAAAAACCGTAAACTAACTCATCCTTGCTTCCCACAACCTGAGGGGAGTGACACAAAAGTTTGGCGATATTTAGATTTGCCGAAATTTATAAATCTGATTATGACAAAAAAGCTATTTCTATCCAGAATAGATGTCTTAAGCGATTTATATGAAGGTTCGTTAACAAGGCAAAATCATGTAATATCTCAAAAAGAATTAGAGAGTCTTCATCGAAATGGAAACAAAATGGGACGTCCTTCTAATCATAAAATACGTGAATCTTTTTATGTAAATTGTTGGAGAATAGACAACGTTGAATCAGAAGCTATGTGGAAACTTTATTGTCCGCTTAATGATGGTGTCGCAATACAAACAAGTTATGATAAACTTGTTAATTCCCTGAATGATGTTGACGATGTGTATATAGGCCTGGTAAATTATTTAGATTATGAAATAGAATCTTTTCCCACAGGAAATGTGTTTTATCCCATAATGCATAAAAGAAAAGCTTTTGAACATGAAAAAGAAGTGCGTTTAGTTAAAGCTAAAACAAATTTTTGGAGTGAAGAAGAATTCGAAAACCCAGATATTGGATTAACTATTAATTGGAATCCTTCCATAACCATTGAAAAAATTTATGTAAATCCTTATGCTTCTCCATGGTATTTCGAGACAGTTAGTGAATTGGTAGAAAAATTGGATTTAAACATCAAAATAGAATGGTCAAAGTTAAAGAGTACCCCATTGTATTAAATCCCCGCTACCGCACGAATCCTTTCGTGTGGCGACAAAGTGACGTAGATTATTTCAATACAAGAAAGTCAATGTTATAGCATTTTCAAAACATAAAAAAGCTACTCACACGAAAGGATTCGTGCGGTAGCGAACATACGCTTACGGAAAACCACAATACTTCATCGAAAATTAAATCTATATTAGCATTCTAAATTTCAAGTTAGACCGCAATTCAAAACCATTTTACTAACACTAATCCTAACCAAAAAACAAAACCATGAAAAAAACAATCATCACATTATTCATTATCCTATTTGTTGCAATCAGTGCGACTTCACAAACAAAATTTGAATTGCCACAAAATATTGAACTAAAGAAAGATTCTGATTATGCTAAATATGAAAATGATATTAGTAGTGCGGCAAAATGGCTGGAGGAAACCGATTTAAATCAAGAAACAGATAAAAGAAAACAAATTGATGCTTTTATAATCAAATGGGTATCTGGAACCCCAAATGTTACTGTCGATGTGAACCAGTCTCTAATGAAACTATATGGCGATAACCATGAATTACTGGTTTTATATATGGCAAGCTATTCAGCGTATTCTCTTGAAAATAAAAATGCAAATAAAACCGCTGCCGTTAAAGCTGGAATAGTTTCTATGATGAATGTATATAAAAAAGGCATTTCAATTAAAAAAAGCAAAGAAATGGAAAAAGCAATCAAATTGTTGGATGAAAATAACCTCGATCAATATATTGAGAAAAACTTTGGTTAAAAATCTCGTGTTCATGCGATTGTCTCGTTCTTAAAAAAGTTTTCATAGTTAAATTAATCGCAAAATAGATTTAGTCTCATTTTTGTCATTTCGACCAAAGGGAGAAATCGCACTAGAAATTCCGTAAAATATATCGCCAATCTTTGTCGATCAGCTAGTGCGATTTCTCCCTTCGGTCGAAATGACAAACTAAGTCCCCGCTAGCGCGAGCGTCACGCTCATGTTTCGCAAAGTTTTAATTCATAAAGCTTTGCGAACTTTTTCAATACAAAACTCACATAATAAAAAAAAACTTAGTGCCCTTTGCGGTAAAATTCTACACACAAAGCATATCAACCTGAAACTAGAAACATTAAACTTGAAACCAAAATTTTCCGTATTTTTGAGAAAACAAATTCCCAAATGATTGATATCAAAACATTTGATCAGGCAACAGAATTAAAAACTCCGAGACGCGTTTTAAAATATGTTTTGGTGTTTTGTACCTCAGGCGAAACCACAATTTCTGTAGATGAAAATGAGTTTCAATTAACTGCAAATTGTGTCATCACTATTACTTCTGGGCAGATTCATTATTTCAAAGACATTGAAAATGCAAACGGTTTTGTTCTAGAATTTACTTATGATTTCTTCTGTAAAGACGACAACGATATGGAATTCATTTTTCATAATAGTTTGTTTTGCCATTTTGCAATGAACGAAATGATCTTGGTCAATCATCCTGAAATCATTGTGCATCAATTACAGGAAATCACAAACGAATTAATCGAAAAACCGTATCAATATCTGATTTCAATCCACAGCCGAATTGAATTAATCTTAATCGAAATCAACCGAACCAAAATCAGTCGCGGTGACGAAATCTACAAACCCGATGCGTTGTTTCTGCAATTCTTGGAAACCGTCATAAAAAACTTCGACAAAAATCTTTCGGTAACCGAAATCGCGAATCTAATTGGCACAACCGAATCCAAACTCAACGAGCTTTCAAAATTGCATTGCAATAAAACGGCACAAAACATCATCTTCGGATTAATTGTTTCGGAAGCAAAACGACTGCTGACTTACGAAAAATTGTCTGTGAAAGAAGTAGCGTACGCTTTGGGATTTAATGATCCTTTTTACTTTTCAAACTTCTTCAAAAAACACGCTCAGGTTTCTCCAAAATCTTTTAAAGAAAAATTGGTTAGCCTTTGATTTAAAAATGGCCCACTGATGACGCGGATTAAACGGATTGCCGCAGGTTTTTTTTATTACAAGTTACAGTAAAACTTCTTCTATGTAAATCCGTTCAATCTGTATAATCTGTGGCTAATTTAAAAAGCCACTACATAATTACATGCTTTTTCCAGAATTGTCTATTCTTTGAAAAAGGTTCTTGCAACATCTTTGTATCAGATTAATTACTAACAAATTAGTATATGAAAAGATATCAAGATTATGCGGTTTTTCTTTTGCGCATTGCCTTAGCAACCGGATTTGCATCAGCCGTTTCTAGCCGATTGGGATTTTGGGGAAGTCAATCTTCTGGCTGGGAAAATTTTCTGGCTTACGCTGAAAAAGTGAATTCTTTTGCTCCAAAAAGTTGTATTCCAACAATTGCAATTTCGGCTACAATTGCAGAATCATTTTTGGCCCTGCTCCTATTCTTTGGCTACAAAACCAATTTTGCATCTATTAGCGCATCTATTTTAACCCTTTTGTTTGCGCTCGCCATGACGTATTCTTTTGGCGTAAAAGAGCCACTGGATTATTCTGTATTTGTGTTTTCGATGAGTGCTTTTCTTTTGGCAACATTCGAAAATTACAAATGGAGTTTAGATGAATTTCTTTCAAAAAATTAAACAATTAAAAATCAATTACAATGGAAAAACAAATTGCAAAAACAAGCGAATTAAACTGGAAACCTCTTATTGAAGAAGGCGTAAATACAGACGGAATTTTCTATAAAGTGTTATGCTTTGACGAAACCGCCAACCGACCAAAAACTTTTTTATTAAAATTTGAAGCTGGAGCTTCGTATCCAAACCATCTTCATCCAGGCGGAGAAGAAATCTTTGTCCTTGAAGGCGAAGTGCGTTCCGCAAAAGATGAACTAAAAGCTGGTGATTATTTGTATATGCCACCTGAAAGTACGCATTCTGTTTTTTCTAAAAATGGTTGTACGCTTTTGTTTGTGGTACCGGAGGAAGTGGTTATTTTGAAATAACATTTTTCTTTTATTCTTTTAAAGCCTTTGAAAATCTAATTTTTGAAGGCTTTTTTATTTGGAACTTATTCTTCGTCATAACTAATAATTTGTAAGAATATTTAAATATATTTGAAATATAAACCAATCAAGATCGATAATAACTAAAAACCTTTTAAATGAAACAAAAATTATTAATTGCGACATTAGGGCTCTTTTTACTATTTGGCTGTGGCCAAAAAAACAATCTAACACAAGCTGAAAATGATTTGGCAAAAAAAACAAATTTTGATTCCGATTTACTTTCAGAATTAAAAGATCTGACGAAAAGCGACTTAAAGCAATTACCTGCAATTGATCAAGAAACAGGAGAAATTAGTGATAAACTTTACGACGGAATTTATTCTGAAACTACAGAAGATCAAGCCGTAAACTTTGTCAAAAAACTAAAAAGCAAATTCAGAGAAAAAGGTTATTTAATTTTTGTTTTTGAAGATAATGACAATAAAAACAGTGTTGCAGTAATTAAAGGAACTGATGATTTAGACATTATTCGTTATCGAAAAACAGATGGCATCAACTACGATCTGGATAATTTGAAGGTAGTTACAAAAATAGCCGATTGGAAAGCAAAATACGGTTTAATCGTGATTGGAAGCGGCAGAGATTGGGTTCATATTGAATTTGATAAGTTACCAAGCGATTTAGATGCATTTGCTAAAGAAGTTTATGCATTTTGTCCAGATTCTGTTGACCAAGGTGTTGGCACTTTAGAAAACCTTAAACCTGCAATTAAAGAGATGAACGGATTGTGGTTATGGTGGGATTAAAAAAATATAATAAGCATATGAAACGACTTACTCTAATTTTTTTTCTTTCTAGCTTTCTTTTATTAAGCTGTGGAAAGTCTGAAAAAATGAAAACTAAAAATACAAATTCCAAAGAGATGACAGAAGCTGATTTACTAAATCACGTTAAATTGGCAATAAATCCACAATTTCAAGATTGGGTTTTATTTAAAAATGGAACATATATAATTTTTGATAATGCCGATACTATTCCGAGTTTAGAAAATGAAGCCATAAAATTAATGAAAGAATTTGGTCCCGTACATGTAGGCGGATTAGCAGGAGATTTTGGCGTAACTCATTTAAATGAAACCGAAGGCTGGATTGTTTCAGGACATGGATATGGAATGTATACTTATGTGAGTCCGAGCGAAGTATCGGAAAAACCAGAAGATCTTGAAATCGGTTTATTTGGAAGACAGAAAAGAAATATGGATGGTGAAAAACCTGTTATTCTTCATATTAATCGAAAGAAAATATAATAAATCTTTGCATCTAAAAAAAAACTAATTTTACACGCAACTATTTGACAATTAACTCATCTATTTAATAAAACCGATAGAAAATGAGCAAAATTTTAACCTTAAGTATTGTTGTATTCTTATTTTTTAGCTGCTCAAGCGAAAATGCAGAAACCACTCCTCCACCTACTGGTAAAACTAAAAATTCTGAAAAAGTGAATCTCGCTATAGGAATCAAGAAAGATGCCGATTTAAGTGAAGTTTTTAAAACTTTGAATGAATTACAGTTCGATATTCTACAAATGAATGGCTTTCATTATTATTCCAATACCCCGAAGGATGGTGTCGAAAATTTGATTAATAAACTAAATGAAGAGCCTTATATAAAAACAGGCGCTTGGGCCGCTACACCATACTCAGTTTTTTATATTGAGACTGAAAATAGAACCATTATCTTAAACAGTTTTTTTAAAATGGATGCCAACAACCAAAAAGGCTTGTTTGATTTAATTTCTTCGCTGAAACTACAGGACGGTTTAAGTGACTCTAAAAATATTTATTTAGGTATTCCCGAAGGAACACAAACTTATTGGAAAACTAAAATAAAAGAGTATTCCTTTGTAAAATGGACTGAAACCTTTGATCAAGTTTGCCTATCGTATCAACACACTCCCGTAGTTTCAGCAGCTGTTCCTGTAAGCGGTCAGGTCAATCAAACCATTCCAATTAAAATCAAATATATTGCTCTTAATGGCTGTGGCAGTTTTGGTGGCGTTTCTGAAACCAATTTAGGAAATATAAAAACCATTACGGTAAAAGCAAAATACGAAGGCTGTTTCTGTACCTCGAATATTTTGAATCTTGAAACGACCTATAATTTTATTGCTACATCAACCGGAAATAAAACGATTCGATTTTTACAGCCTGATGGAAAATATTTGACTTATACTATAGCTATTAAGTAGGAAAAAGCAATTACTATCTGAATTAGTATAATTTATTAATGTATTACTATTTTTTTCCATTGTAATCTATTGTAAAATTACTTTTTCTTAATTCATCTATAGTTACTTTAATTTTTCTTTCTATTAGATTGTTATGTCGTATTTCATCCCAATTTTTATTGGCAAGAGAAGCAGAATCAAGTAAATAAATATGAAGATATTTCTTATTTTGCATTACTTCTTCAATGCATGTCGGTCGTCCACCACCAACAAAACGGATTCTTCCCATTTCTATCCCATCGTTACCCGCAAATGCAGACATGGGTTTAAAAAAGGGATCAGTACGTATATCGCTCAATGGCAAGATTGAATCTACTGCATAAAGGTAAAAGACCTTATTGGTGTTATTCTTCAATTTAATACTATAGTGACAATTTTCACTGTCTTGAGGTGATCTACAAGCCATCATCAAACTAAGCATCATTAGTATCGAAGTGATTTTTTTCATAGTACTAAAATCGCTTTTTCTTTCTAAAAGCTTCTTTTGTTTTTTGTAGTTTTTAAAAATGAAACCAGACTTTTTTACCTCAAATCTTTTTTAATCACCAAATATTTCAAATCGGTAGTTCCAGCATTACTTATTCCATGTTCTGCATTTGGCGGACAATATAAGCTTGTATTTGGGCCAACAACAACAGTTTTGCCGTCTAAGAAAAAAGAAGCAGAACCTTCAAGAATATAAAAGAATTCTTCCTCTGGATGATGGTGTGGTGCGTGTGTAGATTTTCCTGGCTCGACGATACTCATTTTTAAGGTGTTTTCCTCCGTGAAATTTTTATCGGCGAACCAATATTGATAACCAACTTTTGTTTTGGTAGCTTTATTTAAATCGAAATGATTCACGCAATTTTCGATTGTGTGTTTCACTTCTGCTGGCGTCTCTTTTTTGGTTTCTTGCGAAAATGCAATCTGTTGGAAAAATAAGACTGCGATTGTGGTTTTTATGGTAGTTAGCGTGTTCATTGTTTTTTTTGTAATGTTACGAAAAAATCATGTCCAACAATAACCTAAGAAAAGGAATTATCATCAATATGAAAATTATATTTTTGTTTTAATTTTTTTTTACCAATTTTACGAAATATTAAGATCTGTAAAGTATTAATATCACAGCATAATAAATTTAAATGGGACACTTTGTAAGATCTAGAATGACAACTAAGGATAAGTTGACATCTATTCCTAGCGATATAATTCACTTTATTAACAATGATTATATTCACTTTCCTCTTCAAATTTCTTTTACAATGGAAGATGTTCGTGAAGAATTCGGTAAATATGAAACGATTGATGAACTAATTCAAAATAAGTCAAATTTACTGGAAGAAACTCAGGAAATCATTGAATTGGTGGATAAATTGAAGATTGAAAATTTTTTAATCGAATTTTTAGAAGATGTGGGAGATCATTATCCGTTTATGGAATTTATTCAGTTTGTAGTTGCAAATAAAAAAGTAGTTAAAGAAAGTATTTTAAGTAACGTCGATGAAGAAGGAAATCTCTGGAGTGAATCGTTTTTAGAATTCGATTATCAACTTGAGGGAGCGCCTTTTACTTCATATGAAAATGCAAAAAGAAAATACTTTAATATAAAATAAATAGACAAACTATATCAATTCTTTTATGCGCAAAACAGATTAATTTTACGATATAAAACTTACAAAAAACAATACTTCTCACTTAGCCCCGATCGAAACGACATCCTTTTGTGTTGGGGTTCAACACAAAAGATATAGTGTAGAGCGGGACAAGTCTTCTTAAGAATAAAAAAGCTTCTGCTCCAGAAAAATATTTTAAAATTTCTCCAAAAGAAATTTTTCAAATACGAGCAATTTTAAACCTGATTTTACAGAATATCAGAAATAAAAACTACTTTTAAAAACACTTCAAAAGCAACTTTTAAACCTTTATAATGACCCAATTCAAACTCAAAATAAAACAATACTTTTTATTACTTATTACTTTGACTTTTACAAATTTTATATACGCTCAGACAGCAAAAGAAAAAAGCCATACTGTAATAGCAAAAGGCGCAGTTCTCACAAAACTATCAGATCAATTCAGTTTTACAGAAGGGCCTGCTTCTGACAAGAAAGGAAATATTTATTTTACGGATCAGCCTAATAACAGAATCATGAAATGGTCGGTTAATGGTGAACTTTCTGTTTTTATGGAAAATGCAGGAAGAGCTAATGGTTTGTACTTTGATCACGCAGGTAATCTTTTGGCTTGCGCCGATGAAAAAAATGAGCTTTGGAAAATAGACAAAAACAAAAATTATACGGTATTAATAAACAACTTCGAAGGAAAAAGGCTGAATGGTCCCAATGATCTTTGGGTTGACCCAAAAGGTGGCATCTATTTTACAGATCCTTTTTATAAAAGAGATTACTGGAAACATACCTCCAAAGAAATAGAGAAAGAATGTGTTTACTATTTATCTCCAGATAAATCCAAAGTTCTCAACGTTGCGAATGATCTTGTAAAACCTAACGGCATCATTGGAACGTCGGATGGAAAAATCTTATACGTAGCAGATATAGGCGCAAATAAAACGTATTCTTATACAATTGAAAGCAATGGTTCTTTAGGTAAAAAAACGCTGTTTACTGAATCAGGTTCAGATGGCATGACGATAGATGAGTTCGGAAACATTTACTTATGCGGAAATGGAGTTACGGTATTCAATCCAAAAGGAGAAAAAATAGCCCATATTGATGTTCCTGAACCATGGACAGCGAATGTTTGTTTTGGAGGAAAAAAATTCAAAACATTATTTATTACAGCCAGTAAAAGTGTTTATACATTAGAAATGAACGTCCGCGGAATGAAATTTTAATCAAAAAGAAGAAAATCAGGCTTTTTTCAAAATCAAAAAACTTGAAAATCATCTTAATTTGATTCAAATTGGGTTTAAATTTTACATAAAATGAAATTTCACAAAAAGGTAAAACCTTTCGAAGTACCTTATTTTAGTGGCATTTTAATTTTCTCTATGATTCAATAAGAAAATATTATGATAAAAATATTTTGTAATTCGAAAAACCGCCATACATTTGCCTAACAGTGTTAAACAATTTAATACTTAATCAAAATGGCTAGCAAAGATCGAATTTTAAGACAAAAAGAAGAAACAAGAAATAATATTCTTGGCGCTGCTTATGACATCGTAAAGGAAGACGGCTGGAATGGTTTGAGTATGCGCAAGATTGCTGACAGAATTGAATATACTGCCCCAATTATTTATGAATACTTTTCTAATAAAGATGCTATTTTAACTGAATTGACCGGAAAGGGTTTTATTAAACTAGCAAAAGAATTAGAGAATGCGAAAGCAAAATTTGAAAAACCAGAAGAACAATTAGAAGCCATGTGGATGGCGTATTGGGATTTTGCTTTTACAGATACTGAAATGTACCAAGTAATGTTTGGTGTTCAAATGAATTGCTGTTCGCAAAAATGTTCGCTTTCTGATACGCCTTACATGATGTTTACGGCAGTAATTGCTGAAATCATGAAAGACAGTAATCCGGATCCGGAAATTATTAAACAAAAGTATTTTACTTTCTTTTCAGTAATTCATGGTTTGATTGCGATCAACATCATCAACAGAAATGGAGCTTTAGAAAGTATCAACAATCAAATTTTAAAAGACGCTATTGGCGGTATTATTAAATCAATACAATAAAAAAAATTTTCAGTTTCACTTAACAGTGTAAAATAATTTAAGGACAGTTTCAAGATCCTTTTTTTTAAAAACTTTACTTAACACTGTTAGAAAATTTAATTAAAGTAATTTCGAGTTTTTTTTACTCTTTTACTTAACAGTGATAAATAATTTAATACCGATTCAAAGCAGAATCAAAAACAGCTTAAAAAAGCAAAATTGCGCTCTTTAACTTAACAACGTTAGATAATTTAATCAAATTAATTATGAATCCTGAGAATGTCAGAATGCAAAAGAATTTAAAACAAATGAATGTCCAACAATTTAAAACCAATATGAAAATGAAAAATGTAATTATAACCAGCTTTATTCTGGCATTAGTATTAAGCAGCTGTGCCGATAAAAATCAGGCACCTGCTGCTCCACCTCCACCGGTTTTACCAGTTGCTGCGATAACAAGTGCTAACACAACTACTGACGCTGAATATCCCGCTTCTATACAAGGTACTGTTGACGTTGAAATTCGTCCGCAAGTAAGCGGAAATCTTGAAAGAGTTTATGTTGACGAAGGTGCTTATGTAACAAAAGGTCAAACTTTATTCAAAATAAACGAACGCCCTTTCCGTGAACAATTGAACAATGCTTTAGCAAATCTTCACGCGGCAGAAGCAGCTTTGATAAATGCAAATTTAGAAGTTGACAAATTGACTCCTCTAGTTCAAAACAAAGTAGTTTCAGATTATCAATTGAAAACGGCTAAAGCTTCTCAAAAAATTGCTGCTGCTAATATTGAACAAGCAAAAGCAATGGTAGGTTCTGCTAAAATCAATTTAGGATATACAACTGTAACTGCTCCTGTTAGCGGTTACATCGGAAGATTACCCAAAAAACAAGGAAGTTTAGTTTCGGCTACAGATGTTGAGCCTTTGACAAATCTTTCTGATGTACACGAAGTTTTTGCTTATTTCTCTCTTGGAGAAACAGATTTCATCAACTTCAAAGCGCAATATGCTGGAAGCACAATCGGTGATAAAATCAGAAAATTGCCTCCTGTAACTTTAGTTTTAGCTGACAATAATGCTTATCCTCAAACTGGAAAAATTGATATGGTTGACGGTCAATTTGATAAAACTACAGGAGCTATCACTGTAAGAGCTACTTTCCCAAATGCAAACGGAATTTTACGTTCTGGAAATACAGGAAGAATCCGATTAGGTGTGCAGCACGACGATGCGATTTTGGTTCCGCAATCGGCTACAGTTGAAATGCAGGACAAAGTTTTTGTATTCACAGTAAGCAAAGACAATAAAGTGAGCAAAATGCCAATCACAATTGCGGGTAAAAGTGGTACAAACTACCTGATTAAAGATGGTGTGAAATCTGGCGACCAAATCGTATTAAGCGGTATTGACAAACTTCAAGAAGGACAGGTTATTCAGCCTGAAAAATCAACGAAAGTTGCCCAAGTAATTAATCAAAAATAATAAAAACGACAATGTTCAAAATATTCATACAAAGACCTGTACTGGCGACCGTTATTTCCATTTTATTGGTGATCTTGGGGGTACTTGGTCTAACTAAATTGCCTTTGCAGCAGTTTCCTGATATTGCGCCACCATCGGTTTTGGTAACGGCGGTATATCCTGGAGCAAACGCAGAAACGGTTTTACGTTCGGTTGCTCCTTCTTTAGAAGAATCTATAAATGGTGTAGAAAACATGACTTACATGAGTTCTACCGCGAGTAATGATGGTAGTTTGGCAATTACAGTGTTCTTTAAATTAGGAACAGATGCCGACCAAGCTGCAGTTAACGTTCAAAACAGAGTGGCGCAAGCTACAAGTCAGCTTCCTGCAGAGGTCGTACAACAAGGTGTAATCACGGCGAAACAACAAAACAGTTTCATCATGGCAATTGGTATGTACACAGAAGATGAATCAAAATACGATCAGACTTTTGTTGCCAATTACGCTCAAATCAATATTATTCCGGAGCTGAAACGTATTCCGGGTGTGGGTTCTGCCAGTATTTTTGGTGGTGTAAAAGATTATTCTATGCGTGTTTGGTTAAATCCAACACAAATGTCGACTTACAAAATCACGCCAACTGAAATTATGAGCGCTATTCAAGACAAAAGTTTGGAAGCGGCTCCTGGTAAATTTGGTGAACGAAGCAAGGAGGTTTTTGAATATGTAATCAAATACAAAGGAAAACTAACCAAACCTGAAGATTACGAAAATATAGCTATACGCTCTAATCCTGATGGTTCTGTTTTACATTTAAAAGATGTTGCCAGAGTTGAACTTGGCGCTTATTCTTATAACAGTTTAACACGTTTAAATGGTAAAAAAGGAGTTGTAATTGGAGTTATTCAGTTAGCAGGTTCTAACTCAAATGATATTCAGATTGCCATCAATAAAATGATGGAAAAAGCATCTAAAGATTTCCCAAAAGGAATAAAACATAATATTTTCTATAGTACAAAAGTATCTCTGGATCAATCTATTGAACAGGTTGAACACACCTTATTAGAAGCTTTTATACTGGTATTTATTGTAGTATTTATTTTCCTTCAGGATTTCAGATCAACATTAATCCCGGCTATTGCTGTACCTGTAGCAATTTTAGGAACGTTCTTCTTCATGCAGTTATTCGGATTCTCGATCAACCTTCTTACACTTTTCGCTTTAATCTTAGCGATTGGTATTGTGGTGGATGACGCGATTGTCGTCGTAGAGGCCGTGCATGCGAAAATGGAGCACAAACATTTGTCTCCAAAAATCGCCACACATGAAGCAATGCACGAAATAACGGGTGCTATTATCTCGATTACGCTGGTAATGGCTGCTGTATTCCTGCCGGTTGGTTTTATGGAAGGCTCAACAGGGGTTTTCTATCGTCAGTTTGCCTTTACTATGGCAATTGCAATTGTAATTTCGGCTGTAAATGCCTTGACATTGTCTCCAGCACTTGCTGCATTATTCTTAAAAGATAATCACGGTGCTCACGATGCAAATGCGCCTTATGCTAAAAAAGGATTTAAAGAGAAATTCTTTACCGCTTTCAACAGCAGTTTTGAATCATTGACGAATCGTTATGTAGGCGGAATCAAATTCTTAATCAGAAAAAAATGGTTGAGTTTAGGTGGATTAGTGGCAATTACAATCGCAACTGTTTTATTAGTAAAAACAACTCCTGCTGGATTTATTCCAACAGAAGATCAAGGATTTATCGCAATTGCAGTAAACACACCATCTGGAACATCGCTTGACGGAACGCAGAAAGTAATGACTGAAGCAGAAAACACGTTAAGAGGTTTGGATGCATCAAGATTTGTAACCGCTATTTCTGGTTTCAACTTATTGACCAATTCGACTAGTCCATCTTCAGCAGTTGTTTTCGTATTGCTTAAACCAAATGAAGACCGAGGCGAAGTGAAAAACATCGAGGACATCATGAATCAAGTTCGTGGTAAATTGGGTTCAATTTCTGGCGGAAGTTTCTTCGTGTTCAGTTTCCCAACGGTTCCTGGATTTAGCAACGTTGAAGCTTTAGATTTAGTGCTTCAAGATAAAACGGGAGGAAAATTGGATAAGTTCAGTGGTATTTCTCAAAACTTCATTGGTGAATTAATGAAACGACCAGAAATTGCTGTAGCCTTTACCAGTTTCAAAGCTGATTATCCACAATTACAATTGGATATCAATGATGAAAAAGCAAATCAGTTAGGCGTAAATGTAAAAGACATTTTACAAACCATGCAGACTTATTTTGGTAGTGCTCAAGCTTCTGACTTCAACCGATTCGGGAAATATTACAGAGTTGTAGTTCAAGCTGATATTGCCGACAGAGCTGATCCATCATCAATTGATCGTGTTTTTGTAAAAAACAAAACAGGCGAAATGGTGCCAATAAACACTTTAGTAAAATTGACTCGTGTTTATGGTTCAGAAACCGCTTCACGATACAACTTGTTCAACTCAATTTCGATTAATGCGATTCCGAAACCTGGATTTAGTTCTGGAGACGCCATTAAAGCAATTGAAGAAGTTGCAGCACAACAATTGCCTGCAGGCTACGGATATGAATTTTCAGGACAGACTCGTGAAGAGATTTCTTCTGGAGGACAATCGGCTACGATTTTCTTACTGTGTTTGATATTCGTCTATTTCTTACTTGCCGCACAGTATGAAAGTTACATTTTGCCATTGGCTGTAATCTTATCAATTCCTGCAGGTATATTTGGAGTATTTGTGGCAATCGGCTTGACCGGAATTGAAAACAACATTTACGTTCAAGTTGCTCTTGTCATGCTGATTGGGCTTCTCGCCAAAAATGCCATTTTGATTGTGGAATTTGCGGTGCAAAAACGAAAATCAGGACAAGCTTTAGTTAGAGCGTCAATAGATGCTGCAAAATTACGTTTGCGACCAATTATCATGACTTCCCTAGCCTTTGTGGTTGGTTTAGTACCAATGATGAGTGCCAAAGGACCATCGGCTCAAGGAAATCATTCGATCAGTATTGGAGCGGCGGGCGGAATGCTTTCTGGAGTAATTCTAGGATTATTTATAATTCCGGTTTTATTCATAGTGTTCCAACATTTACAAGAAAAAGTTACTGGAAAACCAGTAGCGGTAATTCATAATGAAGAAAAATAAAAATGGAAAACTATATATCGACAATCTTGGTGACCATAATAATTGGCATCGCTTATATATCGTACAGAATCTCAAAAGATCTAGAAACTCGAAAAGATACTTGTACAGAAATTTAATCCTTTAAGTGAATTTAAACAATGATATTTTAACACATAGAAACATAGATTTTATTTCTTTAAAAAGTAAAAGGAGAATGAAAGAAACAAGTTTCCACACATAGAACTATGTGCATTTAAATTAGAGAAACGCCTTTCTAAGCCTTCAAAAAACTATGATTCTATGTGTTTAAATAACACACCCAACGGATAAAGAAATCTAATAAAAAAACAATGAAAAATCATATAACCAAAATCGTGGTCTTCGCCATTCTGATCACGACCTTAATATCCTGTAAGGTATCAAAGGATATTGAAACACCAAAAGATGCATTTCCTGAGAATTTCAGGAATGCAGCTGTTTCAAAAGATACGGCAAGTATCGGCGATTTGGAGTGGAAAAACTTTTATACTGAAAAAGATATTGTGCAACTAATTGACAGCGCAATCGCCAGAAACAATGATTTGCAAATTGCTGAAAAAAACATCGAAATTGCACAATACCGTTTCACACAGTCAAAATGGGGAAATGTGCCTCAGGTTAACTTAGGTATAAATGCAAGTTCAAGCAATCCGTCGGACAATAGTTTTACTGGAATGAATTTGAATCAGGCTTTGGGCCAAAAACATATTGACGATTTCTCTGCTGGAGCAACACTTTCCTGGGAAGCTGATATTTGGGGAAAAATCAAAAACCAGAAAAAAGGTGCTTTTGCAGCCTATCTTCAATCTGAAGAAGTAAAAAAAGCTTTGCAAACAAATATTGTTGCCAATGTTTCAAGAGGCTATTACAATCTTTTGATGCTGGACGCGCAACTTGATATTGCGAAACAAAACGTGAAATTGAACGATAGCACAACCAACATCATCAAATTGAAATATGATGCTGGACAAACTACTTCATTGGCCATTCAGCAATCAGAAGCACAGAAATTAAATTCGGAGCAACTGATTCCGTTATTGGAACAAAATATTGCGATTCAGGAAAATGCTTTGAGTGTTTTGACCGGTTCGTTTCCTTCTTCAAAACAAAGAACTGCTTTGTTGAATTCAGTTGCAATTAAAAATGATAACAGTGTTGGAATTCCTGCTTCGTTAGTTGGCAGAAGACCTGATGTTAAAAGCGCCGAATTGACTTTAAAAATCGCTAACGCTAATGTCGGAATCACAAAAGCCGATTTATATCCAACATTGAGAATTACCGCTCAAGGTGGTGTAAACTCTTTTGAAACCAGCACTTGGTTCAATATTCCAGCTTCGCTTTTTGGAACTGTGGCAGGAGGTTTGACACAGCCTTTATTGAACAATAAAAGATTAAAAACACAATATAATATCGCTGTTGCAGAAAGAGAAAAAGCAGTTATCAATTTCAGACAATCAGTTTTGATTGCGGTGAGTGAAGTTGCTGATGCTTTGGTTGTAACTGAGAAATTACAACAACAAGAAACTTTCTTGCAGCAAAAAGTAAAAACATTGCAACAAGCTATTAAAAATGCCAATCTGCTTTTCAAAAACGGAATGGCTGAATATCTTGAAGTTTTAACCGCTCAAGCAAATTTATTACAAAGCGAATTAGAATTAGCAGACATAAAAAGACAACAACTAACAGCCAACACAGAATTGTATCGCGCACTCGGCGGAGGCTGGAAATAAAATACCCGTTACCCGTTAATTATTTATTTTTTGAGATGAAAACGCTGTGAGACTTTTAGTTTCATGGCGTTTTTTTGTTTGGCGCTAAGGCGCTAAGTTTTTTTATTTCTCGCAGATTTTACAGATTAAGCAGATTTATTCTCATTTTTTGTCTTCCTGAGCGAAGTCGAAGGATCGCAGATTTATTCTCATTTTTGTCATCCCGAGGAACGAGGGATCTTCGCAAGTAGCTCTACAAAGATTGGCTTTCCATTACGGAGCTACTTACGAAGATTTCTCCTTCGTCGAAATGACAACTTTGAGCTTATTTCTTTATTTTTGAATAAAAACTTTGCGCCCTAGCGCCTTCGTAGCAAAACTCACAAAAAATGACTTTCAACAAAGAAACCTACCTCAACAATCTGAAACTATATTTCGAGAGTTATGCTCCTATTTCTGAAAAGTCATGGAAATTGCTTGAAGATTTGACACATTTCCATACCATCAAAAAAGGAGAAATAATATTAGAAAACGGGGAAATCTGCAAAAATCTTTACTTTATTGCAAAAGGAATTCTGCGAACTTTTATTACTGACGAACAAGGAAATTTCTATAACAAAAATCTTTTTTTCGAAAACAAACTCGCATGTTCTAAAGTTTCATCAATGTTGCAAACGCCTTCCAGTTTTACGATTGAAGCTTTAGAAGATTGTATTTTAATCAGTCTTGATTACCAAAAATATATCAAAGTGATTCATGAAAATGATGATCTTAAAACCTTTTATATTGCTTATTTGGAAAAAAACTGGATTATCGAAAAAGAACAAAAAGAGATTGCTCTGGTTATGCAAAATGCAACTGAACGATATTTAAGTTTACTAGAGAAAAATCCAACTATTGCAGATCGCATTCCGTTGTTACATATAGCATCGCATTTAGGCATTACGCCAACGCAATTAAGCCGAATCAGAAAAAGTCTTGAAAAAGATATGTAAATCAACATATGTAAAGGTTTTCTAAGAAAGCTAATTTTATCTTTGCTCTAGATTTAAATTCTACGCACAAAATGAAAAATGCAAACCTCATTAAAGATAATATTGACAATCTTACCGAACTTTGGAAAACCGTTGCAACTCCTCTCCTTTCTTATCATAAAATTGATCCGTTTCAATTCAGCCAAATAAAAAACTCAGGCTGGCCAAACCGATTGTGGTTCCGCGAAGATATTACCGAAGATAATCTGCCTCAGATTCTTGAAATTATAGAAAAGAATCCTGGATTGATAATTCCGTATTGGGATATTTTTGGAAGCAATTCAAATGAAATCTTCGAGAAAAACGGATTTCAAATAAGAGTCCAATTGGTAGCAATGGCTTTGAAACTTAGTGAAAAATTTCCTGTTCAAAACAATCTAACTTTTAAAAGAGTTTTAAATGAACAAGATGCCAAGACTTGGTCTGATATTTATCCGCTATCTTTTAGTTATGTAGTCAGTAAAGAAACACTGGTTCATAATTATGAAAACAGTAAATTTTATTTGGTTCATTTTGAAGGAAAGCCAATCGGAACGCTAAATCTTTTTCAAACCGGAAAAACTATGGGAATTCATGGCGTTGGCGTAATTCCGGAAATGCGCAAAAAAGGTTTTGCCGAAGAAATCATGAAATTTGCCCTCAACGAAGCTATTGATGCTGATTGCGAATATGCACAATTACAGGCTTCGGCATTAGGAAAAGGTATTTATACCAGATTAGGTTTTGAGGATTTGTTTGTGATTACGAATTACTTTTTAGATTCTAATTCCAAACTATAAAATTCCAAATTCCAACTTTACCGTCTCGATTTATCCTCCCGAGCGAAGTCGAAGTATCGCATGCTGAATCCACGTGGTATGTCCTCACTTTACGTGTCCTTCGACTTCGCTCAGGAAGACAAATCTTTTTCGAGCAACTTGTGGAGATCCTTCCTTCGTCAGGATGACAAACTGCATGTGTAACACAGTATAATACACAATATACAACACACAATTCATAATTCATAATTCATAATTCATAATTCATAATTCATAATTCATAATTCATAATTCAAAACCAGTTTGTCCCAAATGCCCCTAAAATAGTCGTAAATGTGTATTTCGTAAAAAAATAAGTTTAGTAAGTTTGTAAGACATTAACTAATAACTATTTAAAAACAAAGCCACATGAAAAAAGCAAAGATTATTTTTTGGACAACGACAATTCTAATTTTCTTATTTGAAGGTGTTATGCCCGCACTTACTTCACAAACAGAATTAGCAAAAGAAGGAATCAGACACTTAGGATATCCTGAGTATTTTGGAAATGCATTAGTTGTTTTCAAAATATTAGGCGTTTTAGCATTAGTGATTCCACAAGTTCCTAAAAATGTAAAAGAATGGGCTTACGCTGGATTTGGATTTGATTTCATCTTTGCTTCAATCAGTCATTTTGCAGTTGACGGAATGAATTTTCAAAGTTTCTTTCCGTTGATCATTTTATTGATTTTAGCAACTTCATATATCTATTACCATAAAATCGAACGCTATAAAAATATAGCCTTATAACCTTTTGGCGTGATGATAGAGGTTTTCAAAACAAATGTTCAAGAAGTCGAACAATCTCATTTGATTGTAGGGAAGCTTCTTGAACATTTCCCAAACAGCATTATCAATTTTGATCTTGAAGACTGTGATAAAATTCTTCGTATTCATGCAACTTCAGTATGTAACAATAGCGTGATCGAACTTGTAAATTCATGTGGTTATCATTGCGAAGTGCTTCCATAAAATCACAATTTATTGATTTACAATTTATTAAAAAATAAATCGTAATTTTAGAATATTGAATTTTAAATCACAGAAAAATGAATATTCCAGCAGAACATCAAACGATAATGCCGTATCTGATTTTACAAGGAGCTTCAAAATTCATCGATTTTACAAAAAAAGTTTTTGGAGCAACTGAAACAAATACAAAATCATTTCGCGAAGACGGAACCATTATGCATGCTGAAATTACCCTAAACGGAAGCACGATAATGATTACCGATGAAATAACAGACTGGGCTAAACAAACGGCAAACTTATTTGTTTATGTTCCAAATGCTGACGAAACGTATCAAAAGGCATTAGAAAATGGTGCCAGTTCGCTGATGGAATTAAGCAATCAAGATTATGGCCGAACTTGTGGCATAACAGATCCTTTTGGGAATGTCTGGTGGATTACTTCCGTAATTTGATAAACTTCAAAAATCAATAATATGAAAACCGAAGTCCAAAAAAATATTGTTGAAACTTTCAAAAAATTAAATGAAACACTTGCTTCTTTTTCTGAAGAAGAATTAAATACAGTTCCTTATAAAGACAGCTGGACGGCGGGACAAACTGCACAGCATATCATTCTGGCCTGCTCAGGCTATCCCGAATTATTTGCGGGAAAAACGGAAAAAACAATTCGAAAATATCAGGAATTTGTACCACAACTAGAAGGTCTTTTTTTAAATTTTAGTATAAAAATGGATTCTCCAGAATTCCTAAAACCTGAAAATAAGGAGTATAACAAAAATTCGTTAACTTTAGCACTTCTGAGTATCGAATCTGATTTGCTTACTGCAACTGAAAATTATGATCTAACCTTAACCTGTCAGGATTTTCAGGTTCCAGGTTTTGATAAATTCACCATTTATGAGTGGATCAATTTTGCTCTCGTTCATACCCAAAGGCATACACATCAATTAAACTCAATTTACAAAATGCTGACCAAAATATAATTTAAAGCTTCAAATCAACCAAAAACAGATCTATATGAAATCAAAAAGCGGAGCCATTTTTATTACAGGATTAATTGCGGGAACTCTAGACCTTGTTACTGCAATTGTAGTTTATGCTGGAATTCTCGACAAAACTACAGGAATCAAAATTTTACAATCAATCGCTAGCGGAATCTTTAAAAAAGAAGCCTATTCTGGAGGTTCACAAATGGCCCTATATGGAGTTTTATTGCACTATTTTATAGCTTTTACTTTTACATGGTTTTACTATACTGTGTATCCTTACTTTTCATTTTTGAAAAAAAATACACTTGTATCTGGAATTGTTTATGGCATTTTTGTTTGGATTATCATGAATCTAGTAGTGCTTCCAGTTGTATTTCCTGTTTTGCCAGAAAAACATTTAGATTTTCCTTTGTTCCTATCAATCATAATTATAATATGCTGTATCGGGACTCCAATTGCCTTCCTGCACAAAAAATATCTATCATTACGACAATAATTTAATATCAATTGAAATAAAAAAAAAGCGAAACCAAAGAACTTTGATTTCGCTTTTTTTTTATTTTTAAAGAACACTCTTAACGTGCAACTTTTATCTTTCCAATTATTACTGTTATATAAGTCAAAATTATAAATATCACGAAAAAAGCCTTTCCAATAAAAGAGCCATCATTTCCAATTTCTCCAAAACCTAATATTCCAGCGATCAGGGCTAGAATAATAAACGTAATAGTCCAATGTGTCATACTGCATTTTTTAATCGTTAATAAAATCTCATTTTTTAACCTTGTCAAATATCGTTTCCTAATGTAAATTTAATTGACTCTAAAAATTATTTTTATAGCACAATAGATTAAAAATTGAACTCGTATGTTAATTTTTAGAATTCATTTTTTACTCTTACAAAATTCCCATGCTAACGTTATTGAGTTAATTTTTTGATCGATTGGATTAATCGTCGCTTTATTCCTAAAGTAATTTTAGATAAAATTTTTTAGCATTATGGAAATAGCGTCAGCTCAGGGTATAACAGCCACAAAACATGGAATTATTTTAGAAAAAACAGAGCGTACTTTTGAAGAATTGGGTGTTTTAAATCCGGCAATTTATCAAGATGGAAATACAGTCCATATGTTTTATCGAGCTGCAAAAAAAGGAAATTTTTCAACTATAGGATATTGCCGATTTGAAGGACCAAAAACTGTAGTCGAACGACGAACTGAGCCCATTTTTGTTCCGGATTATATTTATGAAATTCATGGTGTAGAAGACCCAAGAATTACAAAAATTGACGATATTTTCTATATGACGTATGTTGCGTATGATGGTATAAACGCCTGCGGAGCTTTGGCAACCTCAAAAGATTTAATTTCATTTAAAAAGAAAGGCATTATAACTCCAAAATTTATATTAAATGAATTTACAAACCTGATTCGCAAACACTTACAAATACCAAGTATCGCAAGGATTTTGGCTTTCAACACGGAAAGAAATTATCCTTTGACGGAAACTATCAAAGAAAATTTATTTGTTTGGGATAAAAATGTAGTTCTTTTTCCTAAAAAAATTGACGGAAAATTCATAGCTTTACATAGATTGTTTCCTTCAATTCAAATTGTCTCTTTTGAAAAAAAAAGCGAGCTAACTGTTGAATTCTGGAAGGATTACATCAAAGACTTGCCAAACCATATTATTCTGGAACCAAAATTTGACCATGAAACCAGTCATATAGGTCCAGGTGCCCCACCAATTGAAACCAAAGATGGATGGCTCTTGATTTATCATGCCGCCGAAAAACGTGAAAAAGGCTTAGTATATCATGCCACAGCCGCTTTATTGGATCTTAATAATCCAGCAAAAGTATTGGCAAGATTATCAAGACCAATTATCACACCATCTGAGTATTATGAACGACACGGTTATGTAAATTATGTGGTTTTTCCAACCGGAACGGCCCTATTTGATGACCAACTTTATATTTATTACGGTGCCGCCGATGACAAAATTGCGGTGGCCTCACTGAACTTGAACGACTTATTAACTGAATTAAAACAGAATCCCCATGAAGACGATAGCAAATAAATCGAAAATAGTTTTTCTTTCCACGTTTCCTCCAACACAATGCGGAATAGCAACTTACACACAAGATACCATTACAGGAATTACCAATGTTTTTGGCAAATCAATTACTTGTGAAATTTGCGAATTGGTTGACAAACCAAAAGAAAATCCTACCCAAGCCTATACTTTAAATACTAAAAACAGAGAAGAATATGCTCAAGTAGCGGAGGAAATCAATAGAGATCAAAACGTAAAATTAGTTCATATTCAACATGAATTTGGTTTATTTGGTGGTAATTATGGAGATCATTTACTTGATTTTTTAAATGCAATAAAAAAACCTGTAACCTTTACTTTTCACAGTGTTATTCCAAATCCAAACAACGAATTAAAAACATTTGTAAAATTGCTTCTGAGTTACAGCAATTCGGTTTTTGTAATGACAAACAAATCAAGAGAAATTCTGATGAACGATTACGATATCAAAGAAGAAGTAATCACAACAATGCATCACGGAACTCATATCGTGGTTTATGAAACGCCTTATCAAGCAAAAGCAAAATACAATATTCAGGATCGATTAGTATTATCCACTTTTGGTCTTTTAGGTGAAGGAAAAAATATTGAAACTGGTTTACATGCCTTGGCTAAAATTATTGAAAAAGAACCAAATGTTCTCTATTTAATAATTGGCAGAACACATCCAAATTTAATTATTGATGGTGTTGATGCATATCGAGATAAATTAGAATCTCTTGTGAAAGAACTGAAATTGGAAAATAATGTTCGATTTATAAATGAATATCTGGATACAAATGAACTTTTAGATTATTTAAAAGCGACAGATATTTATTTATTCACCTCAAAAGATCCTAATCAGGCTGTTAGTGGCACATTCTCCTATGCCATGAGTTGCGCTTGTCCAATGGTAGCATCAAAAATCCCACACACTTTAGAAGTATTATCTCCTGAATTAGGAATTTTAGTTGATATTGGAAATGTAGATCAATTTGCAGAAGCGACTTTAAAATTAATTTCCGACGAAGATTTAAGACACGAAATGGGAATTCAGGCTTTTTCAAAAACCAGAGCTTTTTCATGGGAAAATTGCGCTATTACGCACATGAACACGTATAAAAAATTGTTTCAAAATGCGCCAGAAATTAAATTCAGCTATCCAGATATTCAATTGAAACATATCAAAAAATTAACTACAGATTTGGGCATCATCCAGTTCAGCAAAATCTCTATTCCAGATTTAGAATCGGGTTATACTTTAGATGATAATGCGCGTGCCTTGATTACTTTTTGCATGCATTATCAATTAACACAGGATAAAGCAGATTTGCCATACATCTTAATTTATTTGGACTTTATAGAAAGATGTCAGAAACCAAACGGCAGTTTCATTAATTATGTCGATCAGGAAAATCGAGAACATATCGAACAAAATGCCGAAGTAAATTTAGAAGATTCAAATGCGAGAGCGATTTGGGCTTTAGGAATTGTGATTTCTAATTCTAATATTCTACCAGAAAACATTTCTAAAAAAGCAGAAAAATGTTTGTTGAATTCTTTGAAATGGGCTGAAAACATTCAATCGCCTCGTTCAATCGGTTTTGCAACAAAAGGCTTGTATCACTATCATAATGCTGTTCCTAATTTATATGTGGCGGCCATTATCAATAAATTAAATGCAAAATTGCTTGCCAATTATGAAGATCACGCTTCGGAAAACTGGCAATGGTTTGAAAATTATTTGACTTACGCAAACGGAATTTTGCCAGAATCGATGCTTTACGCGTATCTGATTACCAACAAACCAGTTTACAAAAAAGTAGCAATGGATTCTTTAGATTTTTTAATGTCAAAAATGTTTGTCGACAAAGAATTCAAAGTAATTTCGAATCAAGGATGGCTTCAAAAAAATGCAGTTCCGAGACAATATGGTGAACAACCAATTGATGTTTCATACACTATTCAGACTTTAAATGCTTTTTACAACGCATTCCAAATTCCGGAATACAAACACAAAATGAAAGCCGCTTTTAATTGGTTTTTAGGAAAAAATCATTTGGGCCAAATCATGTACAATCCAATAAGCGGTGGCGGTTACGACGGACTTGAAAAAGAAAATGTAAACCTCAACCAAGGTGCAGAATCTACGATTTGTTTCTTAACGGCGCGCTTATTAATGGAAAATTTTGTTCATGCAGAAACCAAAGTAATTCCGTTAATGAAAACCCGAAGAGGCATTGCAATAAACTCTTAAATACAGCATAGCTGACCAAAATTCAATTTAACCCTTGAAATCCCTTTCTAAATGAAAGGGATTTTTTGTTTGTGGGAAATTCAAAACGCCACAACAAGCCATTTATTGCTTTGAATGAAAATTATATAAGCTTCCAAAAAAGTTCTGTAAAAGATTTTAACAAGTATTAAGGTAACTTTCATCTATAATTTAGAAAAGCAATATAAAACTGTTAAAAAACTGATTTGCAAGGAATTTTACAACTTTAAAAGACATTATTTTGATCCTCACCTTAAAAAATACATTCTCACAAATTGGCAGTGCAACTCTCTTTGCATCCCGATTTTTTAAGGAACTTTTAATTCCTCCATACGAAGGAAAAGAGTTCTTGAGACAATGTTATGTCATTGGTTACAAATCGTTCCCGCTGGTGGCTATAACGGGGTTTATTATGGGCTTGGTTTTAACCATTCAGTCGCGCCCAACACTCGTGACTTTTGGTGCCGAAAGCTGGCTTCCGGGAATGGTCGCACTTTCGTTGATTCGTGAAATTGCTCCTGTAATCACAGCTTTGATTTGCGCTGGAAAAATTTCATCTGGAATTGGCGCTGAACTTGGCTCAATGAAAGTAACAGAACAAATTGATGCAATGGAGGTCTCAGCCATAAATCCGTATAAATATTTGGTTGTAACCCGAATTTTAGCTTGCACTTTAATGGTGCCCATATTAGTCTTTTTTGCTGATGCAATTGGAATCTTGGGAGGTTATGCCGGAATCAATATTCACGGTCATGTGAACTTTTTTCGGTATTTAAATCAAATTATTCAGTCATTAGAATTTTTGGATGTCATTCCAGCAACCATTAAAACTTTCTTTTTTGGTTTTTTTATCGGAATGATAGGCTGTTTTAAAGGATTTAATGCTTCAAACGGAACAGAAAGTGTCGGTCGCGCCGCAAACTCGGCCGTAGTTACCGCTTCTCTAAGCATATTCATTATTGATATGGTCGCAGTACAGATAACCGATTTATTTTTTTAAGATGATTAAAGAGAAGAAAAATACCGACCCAAAATCAAAAGAGAAAAAGCAGGTTCCAATTATTGAAATCAAGAATCTGCATAAAACTTTTGGCAAAGACAATGAAGTCTTGAAAGGCTTAAACCTGACTGTTAACAAAGGCGAAGATTTGGTCATTTTAGGGCGATCTGGTTCTGGAAAATCGGTTACAATAAAATGTATCGTCGGCTTAATTGATCCTGATGAAGGCGAAATAAAAGTCTTTGATGAAAACGTATTGAATCTCAGCAAAAGTGAACTCAACAAAATAAGAGTCAAAATTGGTTTTTTGTTCCAAAGTGCCGCTTTATACGATTCAATGTCCGTTAGAGAAAATCTGGCCTTTACACTAGCGGCACACAAAAGAGATTTAAGCGCAGATGAAATCGAGAATGAAGTTATGGAAGCGCTTGAAAATGTTGGCTTAAGTGAAGCTATTGATAAAATGCCCGCAGAATTATCTGGAGGAATGCGAAAAAGAATTGGTTTGGCAAGAACACTGATTTTAAAACCCGAAATCATTTTGTATGACGAACCCACAACAGGTTTAGATACCATTACATCAAGGGAAATCAGTGAATTGATTTTGGATATCAAACACAAACAAAAAACCTCATCGATCATTATTACGCATGATATGGCTTGCGCCAAAATGACTGCGGACAGAATTATGGTTTTGAAAGATGGCGTCATTCATGCCGAAGGAACCTATGAAGAATTAGAAAAAAATGAAGACGAATGGGTACGCTCATTTTTTGAATAAAGCAAAGCTTAAAAAAAAAATATTTAACAAATAGAAACATAGATTATTTTTTGCTTTTGAGAATATAAAAAGAAACAAGTTTCCACACATAGCTATGTGAATTTAAATAAGTAAAACGCCTTATTTCAAGTTTCAAACCTATGATCCTATGTGTTGAAAATTTAAAGCAAAGCCTAATTAGTTAAGCAAAATAAATTGTAGAAATCATGGAAAAGGAATCTGGATATACTTGGAAATTAGGAATGTTTGTATCAGTTGGACTGCTGCTTTTCATTATGGCCATTTATTTTATTGGAAAACAAAAAAACCTATTTGGTCAAACTTTTCACATTTCATCAAAATTTAAAACTGTAAGCGGTTTAGAAGTTGGAAATAATGTTCGTTTTTCTGGAATCAATATTGGAACTGTCGAAGAAATCAGGATCATTAATGATTCATCGGTAATTGTTTCGATGGTCATCAAAGATGAAGTCCGCAAATTCATAAAAACCGATGCACGTGCCGGCATTGGCTCAGATGGATTAATGGGCGACAAAGTTTTAACGATTTCTCCAGGAGTCAAATCGCAAAAAATAGTTGAAGACAATGGCGTTATTGCATCAATTGATGGAATTGAAATGAACGACATCATGAAAAGTGTCAAAAAAAGTGTGGATAATGTGGGGGTAATTTCTGAAGAACTGGCCATTTTCAGCCACAGCATGAATAATGGAAATGGAGCTTTGGCACGATTAGTCCGTGATGATAAAATGGCAAACAGCGTTTCGAATACACTTTCAAATTTAGAATCTGGTACAAAAGGTTTCAGCGAAAATATGGAAGCTGCAAAAAGCAACTTTCTTTTTAGAGGCTACTTCAAGAAAAAAGAGAAAGAAAAAGAGAAAAAGCAAGAAGAGCTAAAAGAGAAAAAAGAAGACGAAAAAGCGGCTAAAGAAAAAGAAGCCAAGGCCAAAGAAGAAAAAGCTAAAGAAGAGAAAGAAAAACAGGACAAACAAAAAGCCGAAGACGCAAAAAAAGAACCTGAAAAAAAACAATAAAAATTCTACGCCATGAAAACTTCGTATAAAAATATAAGCCTTAAAATTTTAAAATGGATCGGAATATCAATTGCAGGAATCTTATTATTACTTTTTATCATTCCGCTTTTATTCCCAGGAAAAGTTGCGTCTGAAGTTAAAAAAATTGCCAATGAACGTTTGGATACCAAATTGGATTTTTCGAAATCTAAACTTTCATTTTTTACTCATTTTCCGTCACTAACAGTTTCGCTTGACGATTTATCGATGACGGGTTCAGCTCCCTTTCGAAATGACACTTTGCTAAAAGCAGATCAAGTCGCATTTGGGATAAATTTGAAAAGATTGATTTTTGACAACGAAGTAAAAATCAACAAACTATATGTTTCTGATGCTTTGATAAATGTAATGGTAAACGAAAAAGGACAAGCCAATTACAATATTTATGTTGCCCCCGAAGATCGGAATAAAGAAAAAAATGATCCAAACGCACCCGAAGAAGGAACGGCAATTCGGTTAGAACGAATTGATCTTAAAAACTGCCATGTCAAATACAATGATCGCTCGGCAAAAGTATTAGTCGATGCAAAAGGTTTTAATTATATTGGAAAAGGAAATTTGAGTGAAGATATTTTTGATTTGAGCACCAATGCGCAAATTGACAATCTTGATTTCTTTTACAATCGGACGGGATATTTAAGACGAAAAAATGTAAGCGCCGATTTAATAACCCGAATCAATACTCACTCGCTATCCTTTATTCTTCAAAAAAATGAACTCCATATCAATAAACTGCCCTTAAAATTTACAGGGCTTTTTACGATTTTAAAAGATGGATACAAAATCAACATCAAAGCAGCTTCAGAAAACACCACTGTAAAAGATCTGCTTTCGGTAATGCCTCCAGAATATTTGACTTGGCTTGAAAAAACTGAAATTTCAGGCCGAAGCGATCTGCTTTTTACTTTTAAAGGAGATTACAATGTCTCCAAAAAGCAAAAGCCAAATTTAGCTTTTAACTTAAAAATCAATAATGGCGCGGTCAATTATAAAAATGCCCCTGTTCCCTTGACAGATTTCCAGATGGATTTAAATGCCATTTTGCCGGAATTGGATATGGAACAGTTGCTCGTTAATCTTAGAACCTTCAAATTTAAAGTAGGTGAAAAAGATTATTTCAACGCTTATTTGCACAGCAAAGGCTTTAATGAAATGACAATCGATGCCAGTGTAAAAGGCGCTCTGGATCTTGCGGTTGTCGATGCCGCATTAGGACTGAATTCGCTTGAATTAAAAGGAATTTTAAAAACAAATATTCAGGCGAAAGGAATTTTCAGTACTTCAAAAAAATTGTTTCCAAAAACTATCGGCGGTATCGCTTTGCATAATGGCTGGCTCAAAACTGACTCCTATCCTAACCCAATTACCAATATTACTTTTGTGGCCAATGTGCTCAATAAAGCCGGAACCTACAAGGATTTAATCGTGGCTGTAGCACCGGCATCATTTGTTTTTGAGGGAAATCCAATGTATGTAAATGCAACACTTTCAGATTTTAATGATTTGGCTTACAATGCAAAAATCAAAGGCGAATTGAATGTTGGCCGAATTTATCAGGTTTTCTCTCAAAAAGGTGTTGACGTGACTGGCTACGCAAAAGCCGATCTTTCGCTAAAAGGAAAACAAAGTTATGCCACAACTGGACAGTATGACAAACTTGATAATCGAGGTACCATTCTGCTGAAAAATATTAAAGCGACATCAGAACTTTTTCCAAAAGCGTTTTTTATCAAACAAGGAAATTTTCGTTTTCAGAATGAAAAAATGTGGTTCGAAAAATTCAATGCCTTTTACGGAAAATCAGATTTTGACATTGACGGATATCTTTTAAATACGATTAATTATTTCCTAGAATCACACGGAACTTTGAGCGGAAACTTCAATATGAAATCGAAACTGATTAATGTAGATGAATTTATGGCGCTCAAAAAAGGCGAAAACAACGACCGAAATATTGAAGTTGAATATGCCAAAGAAGATCATCCAAAAATGAGTGGTGTTGTGATTGTTCCGAAAAACTTAAATGTTTCGTTAAATGCAAATGCTGATAAAGTCGAATACAATGGATTGATTTTGAATAAACTTTCAGGAAAAGTAGGCATTCAGAAAGAAGGTTTTTATCTGCAAAATACCACTTTCAATATTATCGATTGTATTCTTGGAATTGATGCCACATATAAAGATGAATCACCGACTTCGGCACATTTTGATGCGCATTTTACAGCTAAAGATTTTAGCGTGCAAAGAGCCTACAAAGAAATCCCGATGTTTCATGATATGGTAACCGTTGCCGAAAAAGCGCAGGGAATTATTTCTGTTGATTATAAAGTCAAAGGCGATATAGATGGAAATATGAGTCCGATTTATGAATCGCTGGAAGGAGGCGGTACAATAAACTTAAGCGATGTTCAAGTAAAAGGCTTAAAATTATTTGACGGAATTAGTTCAAAAACCGGACAAAAAGGCCTGGACAATCCTGACATGAAAGGAATTGAAATCAATTCGACTATTGACAATAATTTAATTCGCATTGAACCTTTTACCTTCTCTGTCGCCAGTTTTAGACCTACAATTAAAGGGACAAGTAGCTTTGACGGTCTTTTGGATCTAAGAATGCGTCTCGGATTGCCGCCCTTTGGAATTATCGGTTTTCCGATTGTCATCACCGGAACACATGAAGCACCGAAAATAAAAATATTCAGCAAAACGGGACAACCCATTGACGAAGCTGTTTATGACGAAAAACACAACAAAGTAATTCGAGAAGAAAAAGTCAGCAAACCCAAAAAATAAATTGAAATGAAAACAAAAACTCAAAATAAAAACAGTGCTTTCGAAAGATTTTCAAGTGCTGTCTGCAAAGCCACTGGAAGTACTCCGGCATTTATAATCGCTTTTTTAATTGTGGTAGTCTGGGCGGTTTCAGGGCCCTTTTTTGATTACTCAGAAACGTGGCAATTGGTCATCAATACCGGAACTACAATCATTACTTTTTTGATGGTTTTTTTGATTCAGAAAGCACAAAATAAAGATTCCTTGGCGATACAATTAAAATTAAATGAATTAGTGGCATCAAGCGAATTATCCAGCAATAGCTTGGTTGATATTGAAAGCATGACGGAAGAAGAAATGGAAATCATTCAAAAATATTACCACAGGCTGAGTGAGCTTGCGAAAAAAGATGAAACCATTAGAACATCGCATTCAATTGCTGAAGCACACGAGCAACATGCACGAAAAGACAAAAATAGAACGAAGAATAGAATTGTGACTAAACCTAAAAATAAAGCAGTCAAAAAACCAAATTCAACAACTATCTCAAAAACCAATAAAAAATGAAACTACGCTCAACCGAAACTTTCTGGCCATTAAAAAACGAAATGAAAGCAAGTTATCCGTCATTAGATCATGATGTCGAAACACCAATTTTGATTATTGGCGGAGGCATTACTGGCGCATTAATTGCCTATAAATTAATTAATGACGGAAGAAAAGTTGTTCTCGTTGACCGACGCGACATTTGCAACGGCAGTACGGCAGCAAGTACTGCTCTACTTCAATACGAAATTGATGTTTCTTTGCATGAACTAATGAAACTTCGTGGTGCAGATTGTGCTATAAACAGTTATAAGAATGGAAAAAAAGCCATTTTTGATCTGCGCACCATTATCGATACTATAGAAAGCGACTGCGGATTTGAATTCAAAAAAAGCATTTATTTCTGCACGCTTAAAAAAGATATTTCGTATTTAAAAAACGAATTCAAAGTCAGAAAACAACATGGCTTTGATGTCAACTGGCTTGGAAAATCTGAATTGGAAACAATGGGTTTGAAAGCTATTGCAGGAATAGAGTCTAAAACCGCAGCAGTTGTAGATCCTTATCATTTAGCGCAAGATCTATTGGTTTATTGTAAAAATAAGGGCATGGAGATTTTTGACCGAACCAATATTGGATCCATAAAAAACCAGGGCACAAAATTTATTGCGGAAACAGAAAGCGGAAATACGATCACCGCCAATCATATTATACATTGTTCGGGGTATGAAAGCACTGAAACTTTAAAAGAAAAAGTAGTGGATTTGAAAAGCACTTATGTCATTGCCTCTGAAAGTCTTCCTGATTTGCCGGCTGTTTTCAAAAACTCCATTTTATGGGACACTTCAAATCCTTATTTGTATTTTAGAGGAACTTCAGATAACCGATTAATTGTCGGCGGAGGCGATGAGGAATTTATCGATGCTAAAAAACGTGATAAATTAATGCCTAAAAAAGAGCAATTCTTAATGCGCTCATTTAAACGAAAATTTCCAAATATTAATTTCAAATTAGATTATTCCTGGGCAGGAACTTTTGGCGAAACCAAAGATGGGCTTCCCTACTTTGGAAAACCAGATCCGAAAAAAAATGAACATTATGTCTTAGGTTTTGGTGGCAACGGAATCACTTTTAGCATCATTGGAATGAATTCAATTTTGGATTCCATTAATAATAAACCTAATATGGATTTAGAATATTACCGCTTCGGTCGTTAAAAAAGGTTCTAAGGGACTAAGATGCTAAGGTATTGAGCATTTATGCCACAAAAAACTTAGCACCTTAGTTCCTTAGAATCTTAGCAGTTTAGATTAAACTTATACTCTTTCGGACTGCAGTTAAATTTTTGTTTGAAGATTTTTGAGAAATAACTTCTACTTGTGAATCCAATGCAGTATACGATTTCAGAAATATTTAGGTCAGATGTGCGCATTAAAATTTCGGCTTTCAAAACGCGCATGTGTGTGATGTAGTCGTTCACTGTTCGATCGTGAATCATTTTAAATCCTTCTTGCAATTTATTTGGCGACAAGCCTGATTTTTTGCTCAATGATTTTATCGTAAATGGTTCTTCTGGACTTGATTTTATAAATTCTGAAAGTTCTTTGATTTCTTCCATTTCTTTCAAAGTCAAACAATTCGATTCTTTTGAAAAAGCATGCAAATCATCTGTGTGTTGCTGAATTTCCATTGCTAAAATAATTTTTAAAATTCCTTCTTTCAATAAATTTCGCACAATTCCGGTTTGCGTTACAGCATTGAGCTGTTCGATTTTATTGGCGATTTTTAAATTATATGACCCCATGTAAAAGAAATTCTGCGTAGCATTATTTTCAAAAAAAGTTTCTTTTACTTTTTGGTTCAAAGAAGGCATTAAATAAGCTTGTCCTGCTTGTGTACCCACAATAATTAAAGTAAGTTTTGTATTAACCTCTTTTTCAAAAAACAAAATATTATCCTGATTTTGGTCAGAAGCTAAAATTGCTGTTTGAAAGGTTTTAAATTTTCTTTCTTCACCATCAATCCCAAAACTATGTGACAAACCACCCTTTGAACAATAGGCAAAATAAACCGGCGTTGACATCACATTCAAAAAATCCATTCGAACTGGAGTCGAAAATGTCATATCAAACTGGACATACGAAATATTATCGTTGAAAGATGCTCCGGTAATCGTTCCGCGAGCAAAATCATTATTGATTTCCAATTTGTATTCATCAAAATCAAAAGTTATTTTTCCGTCAAAATTAGCATTCAATTCCTCAAAAACGGTTTGAATTTGTTCTGTATGTATTGTAACTATTTTCATTTTGCTTATATTTAGATTTGGTATTTCATTCAGCTATCAATCCTAAAACATAGTCTTGCTGTTTTATAAATCAATATTCCAAAGTTCGGTTAAGCAGTCATGAAAAATGTTATATAATTTTTCTGTTTTGTTTTATAATTACTTCGGAATTAAAATTTTAACTCAAACAAAAAATTTCTTAATTCAAAAAAAATGAAAAGCTTTTCATTCGCTCCAATCTCTACAAATGATTCCCAAATCCTGATTCTCGGCACCATGCCAGGCACAAAATCATTAGAACTGAATCAATATTATGGACACAATCAAAACAATTTCTGGAAGTTTATGTTTCTTATTTTAAAAGAGAATTTTTCAAATGATTATGAAGCTCGAAAGGCATTATTGCAAAAAAATAAAATTGCGCTTTGGGATGTACTGCAATATTGCGACCGAATAGGAAGTTTGGACAGCGCGATTAAAAATGAAATTGCAAATGATTTTGAAGTTTTTTTGAGACAACATCCTAATATTAAAACCATTCTTTTTAATGGACAAAAAGCACATGCTTTTTTCAAAAAATATGTTCATCTAGAAAAAACATATCAACTCATCACGCTTCCATCTACAAGTCCGGCAAACGCAGGAAAATCATTCGATTCAAAGCTATCGGAATGGAATATTATTGCGACCTTGGTAAAACGCAGTTGAAATCATATAACAAATTAAACTTAAAGTATAACAAAAAAATTCCCACGCATAGTAATTTTACTATCAAGAAATTAAAGCCAAAATAAGAGAAAGAGTTAAAACAGAAATGAGGGCTTTTTTCAAATAAATAGAATTACACAAACTTCAAAAGTTTATAGTATAAAGGAAACATTGGTTATGTTAGTTTATTTTGAGAAATAAAGCTATTCTAATTATTTAGGGTAGCTTTGTTTTTTTTATAAATACTTAAAAGAATAATTATGAAAGTTCAAACCTATTACAATCATATTCGTTTTTATATCCCGCATCATTTTATATATTATCCCGTTTTAATATTTTTTTTAATCTGCAGCATTTATTTTGCCTGTACGACAAATGACACTTTGATTTGGTCGTTTATCAGTGTTGGTTTTATTTTCCTTTTTTGCCTTGCTTTCATGCTTCGACAGCATTATGCGTTGATATTGCAAAACCGAATTGTTCGATTAGAACTTCGCTATCGCTACTTCACTTTAACCGGAAAAAGATTAGAGGAATTTGAATACAAACTTACAGACGATCAAATTTTCGCACTTCGATTTGCGCCAGACAACGAATTTTTGCCATTATTAGAAGATGCACTAAAAAACAATCTTCCAGGCGATTCTATAAAAAAAGCAATTGTACACTGGAAAGCAGATTACAATAGGGTTTAAAATTTAAATTCAAATACTAAAATTCCAAATTCCAATTTTGCTAATGTCTCCTTCAGAGAACATTTAAATGAGTTTTGGAATTTGGATTTTTTTATATTGGAATTTCTTTCTCTTTTCCTCACATGGCACTCATTTTCAAAAGATATTTCACAGATTTCCAAACCTTGAAACAGTATCAAACTGATACTCAACTGAATTATCTAAATATTAAACGGGAAAAATTTAATTGAATGATTTTTTTTGTTAACTTTAAGTGTTAAAATTCAACAATAAATCTAAACATCAACCACATGAAAAAATTAGTTTATTATTTGATAATACCACTTTCGTTTTTCTCAGCGAATGCACAAACTACCACAAGTGAACTGCCTGAAGAAAAAACACTAACCGCCGTACAAAGTAATAATAATGAGGAAGATCTTCAAGATTATAATCCGGAAGATTTGCCTTGGCATAACAGAAAATTTAAATTTACTGCTGGTGGTTTTTTCCCTGTAAATAATACGGTGGTTAAAGTTGAAGGCAACAACGGAAATATAGGAACTGAAATTGATCTTGAAAATGATTTAGGATTTACGAAATCATCTGCATCTTTCTTAGGAACATTTGACTGGCGTATATCTCGAAGATCTCGATTAGGTTTTGAGTATTTTGTACTAGACAGGACTGCAACTAAAACCCTGCAAAGAGACATTAATTTTGGGGACAACACCTATGAAGTAAATGGACGAGTACAAGGTACCTTTAATGTACAAATCATGCGAGTTGCCTATGGCTATGCTATTCTATCAAAACCTAAATACCAAGCAGGTTTATTAGTTGGAGCTCACGTTCTATTTGCAGATTTAGGTTTAAAATTAGAAGGTGATACACAGAGTGTAGAAAAACATGATAGTTTTAACTTTACTGCTCCATTACCAGATGTGGGAATTTGGGGAGAATTTGTTTTGGGAAGAAAATGGGGCTTATATGCCAACGTAAATTATCTTGCCGTAAAAATTAACGATACAGATGGCCGAATCATAAGCTATAATTTGTCCGTTTTATATAATGTTGCTAATAACTTTAGTCTTACTGCAGGTTATACCGGCTTGAACTTTAGAGTAGATACAGTTCAAGAACGTTTAAACGGTTTCCTAAAATGGGGCTATAACGGACCAACAATTACAGCAGTTTATACATTTGGAAAACATGTGTCAAATGCCAAAAAATAAAGGTTCTAAGTACTGAGATGCTAAGGTGCTAAGTTTTTAAACTGCAAAGCACGAAAAGGTACTTTTTGAGAATCTAAAGAAAATCTAAAAATAAGTTCGCAAAGCTTTATCTTGATAGAGCTTTGCGAACTTTTCATTTAAACTAGCGTGCTTTGCGGTTAAATAAAAAACAAGCCCGATATCTCCTAAAGATTTCGGGCTTGTCTGCTCAAACTTAAACTTAACTAAAATAAACGAAACTAATTCAATTAATTTAACAGAGTGAATTTTATAGCTGTCCCTCCTCCAGCTGCCAATTTTATATTTATTGCGCTCTTACTATTTACTTTTTGTTTTGAGATCGTAACCGGATATGGGTTTGTCTTGTAATTTGCCCCTTCTCCGTCAGCATAAACTGTGGCTTCGTATTCTTTTCCAGCATCTAAAAATGACAAATCAACTTTTAAGTCTCTTGCATCTTTATTTGTAATAGATCCCAAATACCAGTTTTTCTCATCCCAATCCTTACGTACGATTGTCGTGTATTCTCCAATTTTCGAATCTAAAACTTTAGTATAAGACCAAGTGCACGGAACATCTTTTATAAATTGAAATTCTGGTTTTCCAACATAATTCTCAGGCAAATCAGAAGCCATTTGCAACGGACTGAAAATAATGACATACAATGCCAATTGATTTGCTAAAGTGGTCTGAACTCTTGCTCCAGAAGGTGTTTTGTAATCAAAATTGAAATTCCCCGGCGTGTAATCAAAAGGTCCTGAAAGCATTCTTGTAAATGGCAAAGTTGTTAAGTGCTGTGGTGTATTTCCGCCATCAACAGACCAAGCGTTGTATTCCTGACCTCTTCCGCCTTCTTGTGACATAAAATTTGGATACGTACGCTGAATTCCTGTTCCTTTCATTGGCTCATGGTTATCAATCATGATATGATATTTTGCTGCCGTTTCGATTACTTTTCTGTAATGACGCGCTCCATATTGACTGTCGTGCCATTCTTTTTTGTCCAAATATTTGTTTACGTAACCCGTTTTAACCGAGTTCACGCCCATTTTTTGATACAATTTAAAAGCATCTTCAAGCTGGCTTTCATAATGTTTCGAGGCACCAGCAGTTTCATGATGACCAATCAAACGAACATTTTTAATAGCTGCGTATTTTGTGATCTCTTCTAAATTAAAATCGGGATATGCTTTCACAAAACTAAACGCTGATCCATCTGCTGTCCAGTCTCCATCCCAACCTTCGTTCCAACCTTCTACCAGAACACCGTCAAAATTGTTTTTCGCAGCAAAATCAATATATTCTTTAGTGTTTTTTGTTGTTGCGCCATGTTTTGGTCCTTGCCCCCAAGTGAATTTTTCTAAATGCATTCCCCACCAAATTCCGATATATTTTGATGGCGTAATCCAAGACAAATCTTCAATTTTTGAAGGTTCATTTAAATTCAACATAATCGTTGAAGTCGCAACATCGCCCGGTGTTTTACCCACAACAATTGTTCTCCAAGGCGTTTGAAAAGGAGCTTCGGCATATACTTTTACACCGTCAGCCCATGGCACTAAATCACTTTTATATTGTTTTTCGCTTGTTTTTAAAAGTGTCATTGATGCAAAATCAGTCAAATTAGCTTCATGAAGCGCAACATATAATTTCTCCTTCGTTTCAAAAGTCGCTGGAGTGTTGATTGTATCGGTTTGGCTGATTGGCGTTTTGCGGTATTCACTTTCGTAATAACTGTTTTCACGGTGAACCGGAATCCACCAAACATCATTATTCGATTTAAAAGTAAACTGTGTAATTTCGTTCGAAATTTTCACCTTGCCTAAATGAGGCTGTTTTGGAAAAGAATAACGAAATCCAACACCGTCGTCAAAAACTCTGAAAATGATATCAACTAAACGCTCCTCACCTTTTGCTTCCTTCAAATGAACAATTAATTCATTGTGATGATCTCTCACTTTTTTGAATTCTCCCCAAGGTTGCTCCCAAGTTTCATCGGAAGTTTTTTCTTCAGTGGAAACCACTTCAAAACCATCTGTCATTTTTTGAATTCCTTGAAATTCAAAACCTAACAATGAAGGCTCAATAACTGATTTTCCATCAGCAGTAAAACTATATTGAGGCTGACCAGAAGGCGTTAATTCAAAAACTAATTCGGTATTTTTTCCAGGAGAACTGATTTTGTATGTCGTTTTTTTAGTACCGCAGGCGAAGAGCAACATTGAAGCCAGCGCCATTAGACAGTATCTATATCTTATGTTTTTCATTATTTAATTGTATTAATTACAGCTCCTTATTTAATTTCGCTCAGTAACTGTTTTGCTTTTGCAGGTTGCATGGAAACAAAATAATTAAAAGCCTGATCCAGTTTTTTCTGGGCATCAGCATTTCCCTTCATTTCAATTCTTAGATTATAAAGCTTGCTGATGTCTGCAAAATAGGATTCGGTGTTTTTTACACCTGCAAAAGTTTTTACTTTCTCGATATAATTGTATCCAAATTCAACTGTTGGCTCAAACATTGTTCCTTCACCAAAGTCATTCCAGGTAATCAATTGCAAGTAGCTCAGGTTTGCATTTTTTGCCAAAGTAAGCGTTTCGTCGAGTGTTGCTCCATTGTTATGTTCAATAGTCCAACCAATTGCAGCTCCGCCTCCTCCTTCGGCATAAAAATCTTTAAAACCAGGATAAGCACTTCCCATTGCAACGGAAAGTTTTGGTTTTGTATTGGTATAGAAATTAGTCAAATAAGTACTGTTTTTGTAAACCCACGCATATTCTCCAGAAGCATTATCTCCCGCTTCCACAGATTGATCCCAAAGCGTCAAGAAAGTAGGCTTTGTTGTTAATGAACCAAAAACATTTGTCCATTCTGCCGGAGTTTGCAGTACAATTGGCCCAAAATTCATCAACAAAGGTTTTCCATTAATTTTGATATAATTGGCATTGCTGAAACAGTTCGTCTGCAAATAACTTAAATCGGTTTTTGCTGCGCTGGTAACTGAAATTGCTTTTCCTGCATTTACAACATTTGTAGTCACGCGATCTTCATAAACAATGGCGTATTCAAGACCAACTTTGCTCAACATGGCAATCAATTGCTCTGTATTTTCTTTTACCATTCGGTAATCATTTACGTCATATGTTCCATACCAATCGATCAAAACACCATCAATTCCTGAATATTTCATCAATAACAAATGATTTTCAATCACATTTTTGTCGCCCGAATGATATGGCCCGATTAGCGGATAATAATACGATGCAATTTCTCTGCGGTTGTTTGCTCCTATATTATTTGGATTTTTGTTTGCCATTGTCCAGTGATATCCCCATTTTTTATCGGCACTGCTTTCATTGGTTTCAAACCAAGGCATATAATGAACGTAAATTTTGGTGCTGTTTGTTTTTTCAATCGCAACAGGCGCAAGTATTTCTGGCACTGTTGGTTTATCTGAACCTTTGTCATCACTGCTGCATCCGGCGGCGACTAAAATATTCACGATCCCAAAAAACAATAAGGTGATAGATCTTTTCATATTGAGAAATATTTTGTTTTTAGTTTTTAGCCACAGATTATCAGAATTAAAAAGATTTCTTCTCCTCTTTTTAATAAGTAATCCGTGAAAATCTTTTAATCTGTGGCTAAAAATTTTATTAAAACTGAAGCCTTCCAGATATGTACTTAAATATGTCAGCCTTCCACGACTAACCAACATGGAAGACTGACATTCAATAACCTAATACCCAGGATTCTGTACCAGGTTTTTATTTGTAGTCAAAACGGTACTCGGAATAGGGAAAATTGCTCTATATTTTTCAGTTGTTCCTTTTTCCCACCAAGGCAAAAAGAATGTTCCAAAACGAATGTTGTCAGTTCTTCTTCTTCCTTCGAAAGTAAATTCCTTAAGCAACTCTTGATCAATAAAATGAAGATCGATTGTTGTAGGCATTGCCTCTCCGGCACGTGCGGTAACTTGCTGTAAAAATGGTTTTGCCAAATCTGGAGAGCCTAAACGAACATAGCATTCCGCTTGCATCATCAAAATTTCGGCATAACGAATCACTACTAAATCATGATCACGCTCCCAAGTTTCACCTTCTTTCATTTCGTATTTTCCTAAGCGAACTCCTTGATTGTCTTTTGCATCCGAAACACTGTTTACTTCTTCAGTATAAGTCAACGGTTCTCCGTTATCCATAATAATTACAGTTCCAGTTGCTAAATTGATCTGATCTCCAGCAACCATACATTTTTTTCTCTTGTCTGTATCAGCAAAAGCAGAATAAACTCCAGGCTGTGCACACATTCCGTTTGCGCTCCATGGATAATCTCCTGTTGCAGAAACTGTCAATTTATGTAAATAGTGACAAGACATTGAATTCATGTAATTTCCAACAGTTCCAGCTTTTGAATCGTAAGGAATTGCGAAAATGATTTCTGGCGATTTTTGATTTTCTGTAGCGAAATTGGCAAAGAAATCTGGTGCCAAAGAATAACCCGTAACTTTTTGGCACATATTGATACAATCTTGCCAACGTGCTTTTCCAATAAAAGCTTCAGAGTTAAGATATAATCTTGCTAATAAAGAATACGCCACATTTTTTGTCATCTTAGAATACACAATGTTTGAATTCAAATGCGGAATAGCATCTGTCAATTCTTTTTCAACAAAATCATAAACTTGTTGTCTTGTTGAATTGGATGGCAATGAAGTATCTTCAAAATTGGTAACAATCGGCACATTCCCGAAAGCATCTAAAAGATTATAGTAATAGTAGGCTCTTAATGCTTTTAATTCCGCATAAATTGGAGCTTTTGAAGTATCACTCAAAGACGATTTGTCGATTTGATAAATGATTGAGTTGATTTTCGCAATTCCAGTATAATTGTAGCGCCAAGCCGAAAGAATCATACGATTGTCTGCTTTCCAAGTATGTCTTTGCGCATCCTGATATTGTCCGCCATCGTACCAGTTTGTTCCTCTGGTAGGAATTGTAGCTTCATCAGAAACGGTTTCATTTAAAAAGAATACGTATTCACAAGTTGGGTAATTGTTTGATATTCCATCCGCGAATCCTCTTAGAGAAGAATACGCTCCTCCTACCAATGCATCAATTTCTTTGGAAGTATTTCCAAAATTTCCATCTTCTACTTTATCGTACAAATCTTCACTTAGGTCGGTACATGATATCGTAAAAAGCATGCTTATTAATATTGCTGCTGTTATTTTGATTTTCATTTGTTCTATTTTTGAGTTAATTCGCTTAGTTATTGAACGTAAAATTTAATCCAACAGAAATTGTTGTTGGTCTAGGATAGTTATTATATCTATCAATTCCTGGAGATGCTAAACCTGTTTGATCAACAACACCATTTACTCCATTTTGCGCGTTTAAGCCAATTTCTGGATCAACACCTTTGTAACCTGTAATTACAAAAAGATTTTCTCCCATTACATACATTCTAAGTTTTGAACTTTTTAAACCGATTGGCAAAGTATAACCAAAAGAAAGCGTTTGAAGTCTGAAGAAAGAGGCATCTTCAATCCAGTAATCAGAATACTTTGGAGCAGAAGTAATTCCGCTTCCTAAGAAAGAATCTGGCACATTATAAAATGGTAATCTGTTTGGATCATTAAGCATCATGTTTGTTGCGTTTAAAGCTTTTTGGCCAAACATTCCATAACCTGAAAATCCAAGATCAAAATTTCCGTAAGTAAAATTCATTCCAATTCCTAAAGTCAAATCTGGTTGAATATTTCCTAAATCCGTTTTATCTGCATCTACTAAAGCACTTTCTGGCACTACAGCTCCTGCTGCATTATAATATTGGATTTTTCCGTTTTCATCAAGTCCTGCATTTCTGAAACCCCAGAAAGTTCCAACTGGATAACCTTCAGCAATAATTTGAGAGTACTGACCAGACATACCTGCTAAACCATGCAAAGAACCGCTGTAAATAACATCTGTTTTATACGTTGGATTAGACAGCTTTTCGATTTTTTGAACGTTGTGTCCAAGTGTCAAATTAGCATCCCAAGAGAATTTTGATCCTTTCATGATGTTAGCATTCAAAGTAAGCTCAACTCCTTTGTTTGACATTTCACCAACATTTGCTAGCATTGTTCCTACTAAATAAGGAGGTTGCGGTACTTCATAAGTGTACAACAAATCTTTTGTTTGTTTAGAATACCACTCAAATGAACCCGTAATTCTATTGAAAAGTGTAAAATCAAAACCTACGTTTACTTGCTCAGTAGATTCCCATTTCAAATCCGGATTTGGATTTTGTTGTGGAGAGTAAGCCAAGCTCCAAGTTCCTGTAACTGGATCGTAATAACTATCGTTTCCAACTCCTAAAATAGAAAGCGATTTGTATTCGCCAATTCCGTCTTGGTTACCTGTTACACCATAACCCACTCTAAGTTTTAAATTATCAAGCCATCCTTTTGTAGAACTCATGAAATCTTCATTTGAAATTTTCCAAGCCACAGAAGCCGATGGAAAAGTTCCCCATTTATTGTTTTCTCCAAAACGGCTAGAACCATCTCGTCGCACTGTTGCAGTCAACAAATATTTTCCGTCATAAGAATAATTTGCACGAGCATAAAACGAAACCAAGTTCGATTTTCCTTTATACGAATAAACATCTCCTAAACGATATTTATATCCTGCACCTAAATTGTTGTAGCTAAAAGCATCTGTTACAAAACCACTTCTTTGCGCTCCAAAACCTTCGTAAATATTTTCTAAATAAGAATACCCCGCTAATGCACTAATATTATGTTTATCGATTACTTTGTTGTAATTCACATAAAGTTCGCCTTGTGCATTTGTATATTCTGCGTATGTTCTTTGTGCGTAACCACCTTCTGTTGATCCTTCTAAAACTGCATAACTTGGTTTGTAAGTACCTCCTTTAACGGCATTATGTTCTAAAGAAATATTAGCTACAGCCAAGAAATCATTTAAGAATTTAACTTCAGTTTTGAAGTAACCTAAAAGTCTGTGTCTTTCATTGTCAACCGTTCTATTAGTTAAAATTTCAACTGGGTTGTAGTAAAGATTACCCGCTACAGAAGAAAATTCACCTGATGGCGTATAAACTGGTATTGTTGGGTTTAAGTTGTATGCATTTTCAAAAATTCTGTAATCAATTGGGTGCCATTTGTCAATATTTGCAAACAATCCCGTATCAAATTTTACATCTTTATTGTCGCCAAGATATTGATAAGCTGTAACGTTTCCGCTAAGTCTTTCTAAACCAGAATTTTTAATAACGCCTTCATTATTCAAGTATGAAAGTGAAGTTCTAAAACCGCTATCGGCTTTACCAGAATTGATTGTCAAAGTATGTGACTGAGAAATCGCTGTTTGCTCAATAGCTTTTTGCCAGTTTGTGTTTGCGCCATAATCAACCGCATCTTTGTTTCCAGTAGTACGAACATAATTTCTCCATTGATTTGCTGACAAAAGATCTAAATTGTCATTTACATAACCAATGCTTGATAAACCGCTATACGTAACTGAAACACCTTTTGTTCCTGATTTTGTCGTAATAATGATAACTCCATTTGCTCCTCTAGAACCATAAATAGCCGTTGCCGAAGCATCTTTTAAAACGTCAACAGATTTAATATCTGAAGGTTGTACGATGTTGATATCAACACCCGCGATTCCGTCAACAACAATTAAAGGATTGTTGCTTGCTGTCAAAGAAGTTCCTCCACGCAAGCGTAATGTTGAACCCGCCGCAGGATCTCCCGAAGGACGAATAATAGTCAATCCAGCAACTTTTCCTTGCAAAACCTGTTCTGTCGATGAAATGGTTCCTTTTAATAAATCATCGGCTTTTACAGTAGAAATTGCCCCTGTCAAATCTGATTTCTTTTGTGTTCCATAACCAACCGCTACAACTTGAACTTCAGCCAATTGATAGCCGTCATTTTGCAAGCGAACATCAATATTTTTTGTAGCCGAAGTGATTTGGATTTTCTGATTTGTGGATCCAATAAATGAAACTTCGATTGAACCTCCTACGGCTACCGTCAAAGTAAATTTCCCGTCAAAATCTGTTGTGGTGGCATTTTTTGTTCCCACCTCAATTACCGAAGCCCCTGGCAATACAGTGCCTGTATTGTCATACACAGTTCCTGAGATCTGCTTTTTTTCTTGAGCAAACATTCCTGCCGAAAGAAAAAGCATGAAAATCATGAATACTGCAGTTTTAGTAGTCCACATTTGATGCAGGACTATTTTTTTATTTTTACTATTCATTAGAATTGATGTTTTAATTTGATAGTGAATTATTTGTCTAAAGTTTTAAGAGGTATTTTAGCATCAGAGATTGTTTTGTCTTTATTATCTTTTACCAAAACATGAATCTCGCTTAAACCTTGTACACCATTTAGTTCTGAAACTAAATTGACAAATCCTTTTATCTCGGCCGTATTTCCAGCAAACTCACCAGAAAATACTTTGCTTCCCGCTGTAATTGTGTAGATTAATTTGTTTACACCTGGCTCATTATTTTTTCGAGACATTCCAAGGAAATCTTTTTGGCTAATTGCCGATGGAAAATAACTGAAACTTGGTGGCGGTGGCGGAATAAATTCACCTGCATAAATAATTTGGTCACCCGAATTCGTTGTCCAATCTTTTGCTACCATCAAGAAAGTGATATTTTCCATCACAAAACCTGCTGGCGGATTGTAGTATTCTTGCGGAATCAAATCCATTCTGTAGAAACCATTTCCAAGATCTTTCAATTTTGTTTTTTCAGATACTTCTGGAATCCAAGCTTGATATTCTTGCAAAACGGCCCAATTATTTAAACCGCTATGAAAGTGAACACTCGGAACTCCTGCAAAACCATCCTTTAAATTAGAATTGAATAAAATACTAACTGGCTTGTCAATCAAAGGTTTTGTTGGATAGGATCTAATAAGCTCATTTGCCGTATAAAATGATGAGAAATCAGTATAAGGCATATTGGCAACATCAGTTTGTTTTGATCCGTTTTTGTTTTTCAAACGAAACCAAAACCCAGCGCTTGCTGCAATTTGTTCTGGAGTTTGAGAAAAATAAACTGTTGGCGTCAAAGTAAAACTCCAAACTTTATTTCCTTCATATTTAAGTTTGGCAAAATCTGAAGAGTTTTCCCAATGTCCAGCATCCGGCTCAGTTGGCGACCAAATCCAGATATAAACATCTTCCGTCTCTGCAAATGTGGTTCCCGAAAGATCAAAGTACCACGTCACTTTTTCATCATATTTGTACACTACAGGAAATGATGACATACTGCCAACGGCTCCAGCGGCTTCTTGTGCCTGCATAAAATTAGGAGCCATCAAAAGGGCAAGTAAAATTGTATATATAAATTTTTTCATATTACTTTTTATTTAATAGCACTTAATTTAAACACATAAGACACAAACGCAGAACCTCCAGAAAAACGAGTTAATTGAAACTCCATTTCGTCGCTGTTTCCTGGAACTGATGACAATTTTAATTCATCTGTCTTTTGCGTTTTTTGCGCATCACTAAACAAATAGATTTTTGTTACGCCAAGATTTGTAGGCTGGAAATCTGAGCTTAAAGCCCAATATCCTTTTGGCGCAAATAATGGAGGTACATTTCCTGTTACCTCATAACTTGTAGGCTGGTTCTTTTCATCTACGTTGAATTTAATTTTAAAATCTTCGTAGTTAAAATACGTGCTCAAGTTTTCTTCGCTTGGATCGATCTTGTTTGCTTTCGCAACTTCATCAACCATTTTCAAGTTTGTCAATCCCCAATTTCCATTTACTTTCTCATAAAGGGTAATCGGATCAACGTAGCTTCCGTCGTCTGTATTATCACAGCCAGTGGCCATTAAACCCATAACAACAGCTAACCAATAAATACTTTTACATCTCATAAATTTGTGGTTTGTTTGTTAGTTTTTCTGTCTCGTAAAAGACATGACGAAACTAGATGTTAAATAAATCTAAAAAAAAATGTCTGATAAAAATCAAGATATAATCGAAAGATTTATAAACATAACTACCTGTAAATAAATAAATTAACTATTTTTGACGATTCAAAAAATCAAGATGCTGTTTAGAAGAAAATGAGCTTAAAAATGATGGTAAATATGACAATATGAAAATTAAACAGGATATTTTTTTCGGTATGCATATATATAATTGGTTTTTATTGTATAATTGCAAATAATTTGACAGCTTTTAACATTTATGTCTTATTTTTGGATGCTCAACCTAAATTTATAGCTTTGTTTTAACAAAGTTTTCAAGATCTAAAAGTTGTTTCATAAGCCCGCTCAAGCTTATTCCGAATTAAAAAACGAATTAACTCGACAAACCAAAAAAGATTTTTTTTTACCCTAAACCAACACAAAACCATGCAAAGAATTTTAATTCTATGTTTTCTTATTGCAGGTTTTTCTCTCGCTGCGAAAGAGACAAATCCTGTTTTAGAAGAATTAGATAAAACGCTTCTCAAAAAAGACGTTTATTTGAAGCAGAAGTATCGAAAGATTGAGGCTTTAAAACGAAACGTTTCAAAATATACGGTGAGCCAAAACAGCGAAGGCCTTTACAATACTTATATGTCGTTATTTGATGAATACAAATCGTTTAAATATGATTCGGCATATTATTATTTAGAAGAAGCCAAAATCAAGGCGATTGTTTTGAAAGATCCAAAATTTTTAGCCAAAAGCCGAATTAAAGAAGGTTTCGTACTTCTTTCATCTGGATTGTTTAAAGAAGCCATTGACACTTTGAATGTTGTCGACGACCAAAAATTGGATATCAAAAACAAGTTTGAATATTACAATATCAAAGCGCGAGCTTATTACGATTTAGCCGATTATAATAAAGATCAGCGATTTAATATTCATTATGTGCAACAAGGAAATCATTTTCTTAAGAAAGCTTTAGAATTAATTGGAACCAACAGCAATGAATATTGGGCTGCCGAAAGTTTGAAAAGATTAAAACAACAGGATTGGCGCGGTGCCGAATTTGCTTTCAGTTATTGGATCAACAATTACAATCTTCCGCCAGATTATTACGGAATCGCGACTTCAAGTCTTGGCTATATTTATTCGGAAAGAGGTTATACCAAAAAAGCCATTGAGTACTTGGCTTTAGCAGCAATTGCCGACGTAAAAAATGCCACAAAAGAAACCGTCGCGCTTCGAAATTTAGCCAATGAGCTTTTTAAAATGGGGTATTTGGACAAAGCCAATGAATACATCAACATTGCAATGGACGATGCGACTTTCTACAATGCAAGACATCGAAAAATTGAGATTTCGTCGATTTTGCCTATTATAGAAAAAGCGCAACTAAATAATGTAAAAGAGAAAAATGACAAGCTGGAGCGAATTATAATTCTGCTTACGATTTTGACTTTTATTATTGTTTTGTTCTCTGTTATTATTTTCAAACAATTAAAAGAGAGAAATAAAGCGCGTAAAATAATGGCTTCATCGTATGCGCAACTTCAGGAAATGAATATTAGCTTAAGCGAAGCAAATGCTATCAAGGAGGAATATATTACGTATTTTATCAAAGCGACTTCGGCGTTCATCAACAAAATTGACCACATTCAGAAAAGCACTTTGCATAAAATCATTACCAAGAAAACAGATGAAGTTATTGCGAGTTTAAAACGCTATAATGTGAAAGAAGAACGCGAAAACTTGTTCCATCAATTTGACGAAATTTTCTTGAAATTGTTCCCAACTTTTGTGACCGATTTCAATAATTTGTTCCCGAATGATCATAAATGTATTGTCAAAAAAGGCGAACTTTTGAACACCGAACTAAGGATTTTTGCGCTCTACCGATTAGGAATTCAAGATAGCAATCAAATGGCGGAATTCCTAGAACTTTCTGTAGCTACCATTTACACGTACAAAACCAGAATCAAAAGTAAATCTGATTTTAAAGATACTTTTGAAGAAAAAATTATGGCGATTAAAACTATTTAGTTTTAAGGTTCTAAGATACTGAGATGCTAAGGTGCTAAGTTTATTAGGCAATTTTGTCATTTCGACGAAGGAGAAATCGCACGCGTGCATCGACAGAGATTAGCAACAATTTTTTGCGGAATTTCTAGTGCGATTTCTCCTTCGTCGAAATGGCAAACTAATGTGAAAAAATATCTTCACTCCACAGTTTCCAACTGCAAAATCATATTTTGATAATACTTACTAAGCGAAAACAATTGCTCGGCAAAAATCATTATCGCAAGCGGAATAAAGAAAAATACCGTCAAATTTTCTTCATATAAAAAGAAAGTCGTAATCATGAGAATTCGGGCATATTCGAGATAATAAATCCATTTGCGCTGTTCTAGCAAAGCACCACAATTTATTAAGGTGATTATGATGACAGACAAAACAAAAATCTTATCTAAAGTATTTAGAAAATCAAAATAATACGTAAAAGCAGTTAAGATTAAAGTGCAGATTCCTAACTGAATATAAAGGTAATTTCGGAATCGCAAACGCTGATTCGGATTGCTTTTGTCTTGTAGAAAACGCTTTTCTAATATCGGACGAATGTCTTGATCCATATTGGCAGGACTTCCAAAAACCGCTTTCCATCTTGCCTTAAATCCTTTTGAGCGTTTCCATAATTCATAAATTTCAAAATAATAATGAAAATGTTGCCAAAGAAAACTATAGCTTTTTAATGGATGCGTCAAGCCATATTTCGGTTTCTCTTCTTCTTCCTGAAAAGTCCCAAAAAGCCGATCCCAAAACGTAAACATATCGCCATAATTTTTGTCCAAATACTTTTCATCAGATGCATGATGAACCCCATGAACAGAAGGCGTTACAAAAACATATTCCAGCCATTTTATTCTGTCAATTACCTGTGTATGCGTGAAAAAAGAATAGGCGCCATGAACAACGAGCATTGTAATTACCATTGTAGGATGAAAACCAATAAAAGGAAGAATACACCAAAACCCTGTTCTTATTATGGCTTGAAAAGTAGTAATTCTGGCAGCAGCGGTAAAATTGAATTCTTCGCTATGATGATGCACAATATGTGCAGCCCAGAAAAAATTGACTTCATGCCCTAATCTATGATACCAATACCAGACAAAATCGGTTGCAAGAATAAGCGCCAACCAAACAAAAACATTGCTCGGAATATCAAAAAGCCTATAATTATTATAAATGAAATAATACAGCTGGTAAAAACTCGCCGCAATAAATAAATTAATTAAACGCTCTGCAATACCAATACTGATATTTGAAACCGAACTTTCATAATTGAAAATTTCTGGCTTTTTATTGCGCTGTGCCAATTTGTACTCTAAAAACAAAAACAGAAAAAAAGCAGGCATTGCAAAAGCAAGAAAATTAATGTGTTCCATTGTTTGAAATTTCTTTTTATTCTAAAAAACTAAAATACAATTCATTATAAAACTAAAAGATAAAGACGTTTTCTTCTGTCAATCCACTTTTCTAAATGATATCAACTATTGAAAACGACCTTTATCTTTACAACCAAATCTTTAATTTTGTTTAAATTTTGGAGCTTCTAACGCTACTTCTTTTACAGATTGTGTGTCGGCAACCTTTTGCAACGCAAGAATATAAGCCGCAATTCTTGGCGTAACATTATGTTTTATTGCTGTTCTAAAAACCGTTTCAAAACCTTTTTCTAAAATATCTTCCAAACGCGTATTGATCTGGTGAATTCTCCAAGATTCTAAAAGCGAATTCTGAAGCCATTCAAAATACGAAACCGTCACACCGCCTGCATTTGCTAAAATATCCGGAACAACCAAAACATTATTTTCATGCAGAATTGTATCCGCATCAGATGAAACTGGGCCATTTGCACCTTCCACAATAATTTTGGCACGAATAGCTGCCGCATTTTGTTGTGTAATCACGTCTTCTTTTGCAGCCGGAATCAAAACATCGACATCCAATAACAACAATTCTTCATGTTTTATGGCAACCGAATTTGGATATCCTTTTATGCTTTTGTTATTTAAATTATAATACAAAATCAACTCAGGAATATTCAACCCCTCAGGATTATAAAAAGCTTCATTAACATCACTTACAGCCACAATTTTTAATCCTTTTTCAAATAAAAACAAAGCCGAATGCAGGCCAACATTTCCAAAACCTTGAATCGCAACCGTTGATCTGGCAGGTCTCAATTTTAATTTTTGAAGCGCCAATAAAGTGATGATGCTCACGCCCCTTCCTGTTGCTTCTACTCTGCCCAATGATCCGCCAGAATGCAAATGCTTTCCGGTAACTACGGCATGAATTGTTTTGCCATGAACTATTGAAAATTCATCCATCAACCAGCCCATTTCATCTGGACCAGTTCCCATATCTGGAGCCGGAACATCTTTTTCAGGACCAAAAATATCGGATAATGCTTTTGTGTAAGCTCTTGTTATTCTTTCTAATTCGGTTTTAGAAAGTGTTTTTGGATCACAAATAATACCGCCTTTTGCTCCTCCAAAGGGAATTCCCGTCACAGCCGATTTCCAAGTCATCCATGCCGCTAAAGCTTTCACTTCGTCAAGATTTACGGCGGTATCGTATCGAATTCCTCCTTTTGAAGGTCCTAATGCCGTGTTATGAATTACGCGATATCCTTCAAAATTTTGTTGTTTTCCATTGTCTAATGTTATTGAAAAATTCACCACAATTTGTTTTTCAGGACGCTGCAGTTTCAGCCTTATAGATTCTTCTAAATTTAGAATATCGGCTGCTATATTAAAACGATCAATCATCGATTGAAACGGATTCTGTTTTATAATTTCTGAACTCATCTTTTTAAGTTTTAAAATGTTAGTTTTTGATTTGGGGCATCAAATTAAATTCTCGTGAAATAAAATCGGCAATAACTGCAGGTACAACACGGAATTTTCATCAAGCAACAAGGCATCATAATATTAGTGTTTCGATTTGATCTCATATTTATGGTTATTAACAGTTCTAAAAAAAAGCCTTTCATTGGTGCATGAAAGGCTAAAAAAAAAAATAACTAACAAGTACTTTCTCTATTAACGCCATTTCATCGCATAGTTTGACATGCGGCACATCGTCAAGCTGCACATAAAAGCGATGATATTTAGACTATAGTTTTTCATTGTTGAAGCAAATTTATAAATATATTTTATAAATTCTATCGAATTAGTAGAGTTAATTTCAAAAACTTTTGAAATTATTTTTAAAACACTTGTAAATTAAGGTTTTACGGATTAAAAAAAATTAGCTTAATTGCGATAAAACAATAAAAATAATCGCTATTAAGGCCAAAGCAATACCCAAAAAGTTGATTTTTGATAATTTTTCTTTGAAAAAAAGCAGACCAACGACACTTCCTAATACTATTACCCCCATATTCATTCCGGCAAAAACTGTAGATGGATTTTCGGCGAAAGCTTTATGCGCTTTTAAATAAAATAAGATGTTTCCGAAATTAAATATCCCAACCAAAGCTCCAAAAAGAATATTTTTTGATTGAAGTTTAACCTTTTTCAGCACCACATCATAAACAACAATCATCAAAGAAACGGCCAAAGAAATATCAAAAACCATAAACAAAGAAGTGGTGTATGGTAAAGCGGTAAAAAGTGCAATTTGCTTAAAAAGAATATCGATAATTCCGAAACCTAGAAATACAGCTGCCGGATAAATCCATTTATTTTGATCGTTTGTTGTTTGTTTTTTTAAGATGAATAAAAGTGCTACAAACCCGATTATCAATCCAATGACTTTATAAGAATTAAATTCTTCCTTAAAAAGAAGCCAGGCCGCTATTATCGGAATAAAAAGCGACAAACGTTGTGCAGCATCGGTCTTTACGATTCCCATGTACTTAATTGACGAAAATAGAAACAGAAAAACAATTGGCAACAAAACGCCAACCGCTGCGTAAATACCCCAAGGCGCATCTGTATGAACAACAGTTAAATCTGGACTAAAAGTTAAGTAACAAAGCAATAATGCTGTTACATAATTGAATGTAATAATCTGAATTGCATTAGCTTTATAATTGCGTGTTATTTTGAAGATTACTCCAACAGTGACACTGCACAAAATACTTAAAATAAGAAATAACATAGAGTTGAATTTGGAAATTAGGTTTTAAAAATCTCAATCAGAATTGAAAATCTTTGTCAAAGTTCTAAACTTTGACAAAGATAACTAAACACAACAAACCCGACAGTTTATAAAAACCTGTCGGGTTTGATTAATATGAGAATCAATTAGCAATTGACAATTAATAATTTATAATTTACTGATATAGCTTCCGTACATATCCTTAAATTGATGTCCGGTTGCAAATCTATCTTTACTCAGTTTCTTGTATTCTACTAAAGCCCATAAAACGAACTCTTTTACAAAATACTGATCTTTTTTATCTAATTGTGGCTGGTATTTTTTCAGTAAAACATCTAATGGCGAAACTTCGTCTAAAATCTGTTTGTATTCTTTGTCTGAAGCATCGTCAAGTAATTCGAATCCGCTTTCTGCAAAAAACCATTCAATCAAATCAGAATATGGTGTTTTTTCTCCTGGCTTTTCTAATTTCTCAATTTTAGGGAAATAATTTGGAAATAAAGTTCGGATTGCCGAGCCAATTAAATATTGCGCCACAACAGCTGCTCCCTCCTGCTCTCCTTCGTAAACCAACTCTACTTTACCTGTGATTGCTGGAATAATTCCCATAAAGTCAGACAAACGTAAGACTGTTTTATCGGCTCCTGATTTTAAAGCGCGACGTTCTGCAGTACTTATCAAGTTCTCAAAAGCCGTGATGCTCATTCTGGCACTTACACCACTTTTGTTGTCGATATATTCGCTTTCACGAGCTTCAAAACTAATTTGTTCTAAAATATCCCTTGCTAAACTTGGCACATAAACCACTTCGCTTTGACTTTCGTCTAATTTTGCTTCTTGTTCTGTAATTGTTCTTGCAATTTCAACATTTTCAGGATAATGTGTCAAAATCTGAGAACCAATTCTGTCTTTTAAAGGTGTTACAATACTTCCACGATTTGTATAATCTTCTGGATTTGCTGTAAAAACGAATTGCATATCCAATGGCATTCTCAATTTAAATCCGCGGATTTGAATGTCGCCTTCTTGCAAAATATTAAATAAGGCAACTTGAATTCTAGCTTGCAAATCGGGCAATTCATTGATTACGAAAATGCAACGGTTTGCTCTCGGAATCATTCCGAAGTGAATTACGCGATCATCAGCATACGATAATTTCAAATTTGCTGCTTTTATAGGGTCAACATCTCCAATTAAATCGGCAACCGTAACATCTGGCGTAGCTAGTTTTTCGAAGAAGCGTTCATTTCTATGCAACCACGAAATTGGAGTTTCATCGCCTTTTTCAGCGATTAAATCTTTAGCAAAACGCGAAATCGGATTTAGCGGATCATCATTAATTTCTGAACCAGAAACAAACGGAATATATTCATCCAGCAATTCAACCATTTTGCGTGCCAAACGCGTTTTTGCCTGTCCGCGAAGTCCTAGTAAATTAATATTATGACGAGAAAGAATGGCGCGTTCCAATTCTGGAATTACCGTATTTTCAAATCCGTGGACACCTTCAAAAACCGGTTTTCCAGATTTGATTTTCTCACGAAGATTGTTACGTAATTCGTCTTTAATGCTTGTACTTTTATATCCAGAGGCTTTTAACTGACCTAATGTTTTTATATTCTTTATTTCCATTTTATTGAAATATATAATTTTGAATTGATTTTGTTTTTGATGTTGGTGCCAATATTATGTCATAGCTTTGTGTTAGACGCACAGCATTGCGTCTCTACGATATGCGTTACGTTTATTCAGGCGCAAAGAAACCTTAGCATCTTAGAACCTTAGCATCTTAGAACCTTAGTAACTTAGAACCTTTTTAACGAACCCGTTTTTTCCTATTCGTTTCATAATCCTCAAAAATCATTTCACCAAGACCTTTCAATCCTGTATAAAATGCTTTTCCTTGATTTGCTTCTGTAAAATGATTCACAAAACGTTGTAAATAAGGATCATTTGCAATCATAAAAGTCGTAATCGGGATATGAAGTTTTCTCGCTTGTTGCGCCTGCGTATAACATTTGTCCACAATATATTCGTCGAGGCCGTTGCTGTTCATATAGTAGGAACCGTCGCGCTCGCGCACGCAACTTGGTTTTCCATCGGTAATCATAAAAATTTGCTTATTAGTATTCCGTTTTCTGCGCAAAATATCCATTGCTAGTTGAAGTCCGGCAACCGTATTGGTGTGATATGGGCCAACTTGCAAATAAGGCAAATCTTTAATTGGAATCGTCCAAGCATCATTTCCGAAAACCAAAATATCAAGCGTATCTTTTGGGTAACGCGTTGTTATTAATTCTGCCAAAGCCATTGCGACTTTTTTGGCCGGAGTGATTCGGTCCTCACCATACAAAATCATACTGTGGCTGATGTCGATCATCAAAACCGTACTCATCTGCGCTTTGTATTGCGTTTCTTCAACAACCAAATCATTTTCGGTAAGCATAAAACTTTCAACGCCATTATTGATTTGAGCATTTCGAAGGCTTTCTGTCAATGAAATTCTTTCTAAACCATCGCCAAAATTAAACTCACGGAATTCCCCCGTATGTTCATCGCCATTTCCGGCATGTTTTGTTTTGTGATTTCCGTTTCCGGAACGTTTTAAATTTCCAAAAATTTGGTCTAAAGCTTGCTGGCGAATCGCTCTTTCTGTTTTTGCCGTGATGCCAAAACCATTTGAGCCGTCTTCTTTAACTTCGTCTTTTATGTAACCTTTCTTTTTTAAATCTTCGATAAAATCATCGATAGTGTAGTTCTCGTCGGTCAGTTTATATTCTTTGTCCAACTCACGAAGCCAGCTGATTGCTTCATCAAAATCTCCCGAAGTATGGGTGATCAGCTCTTTAAAAATGCCAAATAGTTTCTCAAACGGAGACTGAAATGGGGCTTCGTACGACTTAAAATAAAAACCTTTTTTAAATTCGTTTTTCATAATTTTAAAATTACGGTTTTTTAGAATTACGAAAAACGAATCGTTTATTAATTTTTAGTTAAAATATTCAACCAAAATCAAGGTCTAACAGTGTTAGATATAATAATTATTCAAACTTTCCGTCAACGTAATACCATGCATCATTTTCAAATTTAAAAGTCGAAAATTCGTAATGCGTTTGCAGTTTTTGATTGGCGTCTAAAAAATAAGCTTTGAATTCAACCGTAGTTTCAGCAAAACTCAAAATTTCTAATTTTTGCCATTTATTTGCCGTCGCCCATTTCAGAATATCCGCTTTTGAATAATATTTTCTTTCAGAAATATAAGTGGTTTCCAAAAGATAGTCAGCATTATGCGTCGCGTATGCCGAATATCGCGAACGCATCAAAGCCAATGCTGTTGGCGCTTTTTGATTTTGCTGAAGATATAATCCACAGCAATTTTCAAATAATAATCCTGTGTCGCAAAAGCATTTATACGTCGCCATCAACTTGTTCCTCTCCGTTAATTTTTACATGAAGCTGATTCAGCAATACTTGATATCTGCTGATTTCCCTTACTTCTTCATCTTCTTCAGCAAAATCAATCATTTCGTCTAAAGTTTCGCTAACTTCAAGCAATTTGTTATTTGCTTCTCTGTCGTTTTTTGCAGCAATTAAATCAATGATTTCTTGTACTCTTGGTTTTAATTCTTCGAATTTACTATTCATTTGTTTTTTTTGTTTCAGGTTTCAGGTTTCAGGTTTCAGGTTTCAAGTTTCACGTTCGTCGCGTCAACTTGCAACCTGAAACCTGAAACTTGAAACTATATTTTACTCTTCGTTTTTACTTTCGTTGAACTTTTTCATTATTTCTTTGAGCTTTTCTTTGCGCGAAAGCTCTGCCTGTTTTGCTTTTGCTTGGGCTTTGTGCAATTTATCATTGTGCTTTTTGATGTTTCTTTCGTTATTGCGTCCCATATATTTCTCTTTTAATTTCTTCTAAACTTTTTTCTGTAAAAATCAATTCGGTTATGATTTGCTTTCTTAAATCATCAATATCATCATAATCGAAATGTTTTGCCCAAGAGGTAAGTTGTTGCAGATTCCGAACTTGTTTTAATCTTTTTTGGGTTTCAAAACTCGTTCTTAAAATCGCTTTTCCATCATATTCCGGATTATTTTTATGCTGGTAATTCGCTAAATTTTTATCAAAATAAGCCTCAATATAATAGAGTTTCTCTTCGGCGTTATCAGGATAAAATTCGTTCCATTTTGCAAAACCAATTTTCGTTTTCGATTCGGTTTCCGGATCAAGTGCAATCAAGCGCCATTTGCTGTTTGCCAATCTTCCCCAATGGTTCGAAACTCGGTACATTCCCTCTTCTGTATAATAATAAGCGCTTCCAGCTTTGCTTTCGAATTGCTTTTTCAAACCTTCAATTTTATCTGAAAGCACTTCATGAAAAGCACAAAATGTATTTTTAAAAGAATTTGGATGTGGTTTAAAATTTTTCTGCATGTGCAAATATACTCAGATTACCGCGAACTCCCTAAACCAGACCTAAATTGCTTACCTTTGCACTTTAATTATTAAATAAAAAATCATGTCTAAAGATTCACAACAAAAAATGCCGCAAAAAGGAGTTTTTACCGGTATTATCGAAAAAGATGAAAACAACAATTATTTCTGCGGAGAATATCTTTTAGACTATAAAATGGTTCAGAGCAATTTTAAGGTTGGTGATTGGGTTACTATTAAATCTGTAATCGAAAACCCAAGCGACATCAGCTTCAAGCAATATCCTAAAAAATCAAGAAACTTCGATAAGGCGAATCATAAACCAGAATAATTTAGTTTGTTTCACGTTGCTTTTTGGGCTGTTTTTTAACCGCAAAGTGCGCAAAGGTTTACACAAAGCACGCAAATATTTTTCTGCAATAAACTTAATAAAAATGCAAAAGTTCGCAAAGCTGTATAAACACAAAGCTTTGCGAACTTTTTATTTAGCATTCTTAGACTTCCAATTAAAAAGTCTTTGCGTGCTTTGCGGTAAAAAAACATCCCTGTTAACGTTTTAATAAAGTAACTTTTCTGAATATTTTTTGGATGAAAACGGAAAACTTAAAAAAAAGTGTACCTTTGCAAAAAATTTGTCGATTTGAACTAATTAATATCGATTTCAAACTAATAGACAAGTAGTTACCTTTTATTTATGAAAAAAATAGTTGAATACCGTAAGTTACTAAACGTAGAGAAAACTGCAGAGTTAAAAGATTTAAAAACAATTTATCGTAATGCGATGAAAGAATCTCATCCTGATAAATTTGTTGGAAACGAAGCTGGTTTAAAAGAGGCAGAAGAAAAAAGCAAAACGATCATTGAAGCTTACCACTTTTTAGTAAGTATTCACCCTGATACTATCAAACTTAATTTACCTGAATACACAGAAACAATTTCAACTTGCTCTATCACAGACTTCAAATTTGTTGAAGGCCGTTTAATTATTGATTTCTCAAACGGAAGTGTTTACGAATACATCAGTGTACCAAAAGCAACTTATGTGAAAATGGTAAATGCAGATTCTCCAGCTAGATTTGCAAAAAGACATATCTTGAACGCTTTTACTTGGAGAAAGAAAACAAACCAAGAATAGTTTTTACATCAAAAATATACCCAGAAGCACTCTTACAACAGAGTGCTTTTTTTATGCCCAAAAAATGCTAAATTGTTTATTTTCATTCAAAATAAAGAGACAATTAATAGTTTCAAATCATATAAAACCACCAAAACACTTGATTTTAGGGGCTTTGAGACCTAAAAAACTATAACAAAATTTTAGGTTACAAAATTCTTGATGTTCTATATTTTTAAATACTTTTGTTGCACAAATCAATTAACTAATTAATTTTTATAATGAAAAAAATATTTTTTTTACTTACAGCTTCTGTAGCAATTATTTCATGCAGCAAAGTTAAAGACGGAGAGTATCTAATTACAGGAACTGCAACAGGAATTGCAAACGGAAAAACAATCATTCTTCAAGGTCAAGATCCAGTTACAAAAATGACTGTTGCTCTAGATACAGTAAAAGTTGAAAACGGAAAATTTGAAATAAAAGGAAAAGTAGCTGAACCAGCTTTCCATACTTTAATTCTTCAAGATGCTAATGCTCCAATTCCATTTATCTTAGAAACTGGAGAAATTGCAATTGCAATCGATAAAGACAGCATCCACAAATCTAAAATCTCTGGAACTTACAACAACGAAGAGTTTGTAAAATTCCAAGAAGAACTTAACAAAACTTCTAAGAGATTAATGGATTTCCAAAAAAACAACACTGCTAAAATGCAACAAGCTCAACAAGCTCAAGATACAGCAACTATCAACAGCTTGATGAAACAATATATGGAAATTCAAACTGAGGTTCAAAATGACACAAAAAAGAAATATGTTACTTATGCTGAATCTCACCCAAAATCATTCATTTCTGCGTTAATCGTAAAAGGAATGTCTGAAGACCCAACTGCTGATGCTAAAAAAGTGGAAAGCATTTATAACTCTTTAGATGAGTCAGTAAAAAATACTACTCCTGGAAAAGAAGCAAAAACAAAAATTGGTCAAGCAAAATTACCAACTGTAGGTGCATCAGCAGCTCCAGTAGGTAGCGCTAAATGAAGAGCAGATTTTTCGGCTCCTAATCCAGAAGGAAAAATGGTTTCGCTTAAAGAAAGTTTAGGCAAAGTGACCATCGTTGATTTTTGGGCTTCATGGTGCGGACCATGCCGCAAAGAAAATCCAAATGTAGTTGCGATTTACAAAGAATTGCATTCAAAAGGATTAAACATTGTTGGTGTATCATTAGATAAAGAAGCGAGCAAGTGGAAAGAAGCTATCGCAAAAGATGGATTAACTTGGACACATGTTTCAAACTTGAAATTTTGGGACGAACCAATTGCAGCGCAATATCATGTTGAATCAATTCCTGCAACTTTTATTCTTGATGCATCAGGAAAAGTAGTAGCTCAGGATTTAAGAGGTCCAGAATTGAGAGCAAAAATTATAGAGCTTTTGGCTAAATAATTCCAAATACTTAGAATAAAAAAATCTCCCTAGTGGAGATTTTTTTTTTGCACAATATCAAAATTTTAAATCCAACATTTTTTAAGCTAAAGAAAAATTGGATATAATTTCTTCAAAAGATTTATTTTTTCATCAATAAAAGCAGTGGTTGACGACTTTTTCAAATCGCAAATCAGAGCTGAAATTCACAAATTCAACGAAAGAATATTCTTATTTTTTGAAATAAATAAAAAAAACTTCAAAATAGATGTTTTTTATTTTATTCAATTCCAATGAATTAAAAAATAACTTTAAAATAACTTAAAATTTCCTGCTTTTTTTGTTTGGAAATGTAGAAAGAGTTCCTATCTTTGCCACCGCTTAGAACAACAAAGCACAACAATGCTGAGATCGGGGAGATACTCAAGCGGCCAACGAGGGCAGACTGTAAATCTGCTGTGTGAACTTCGCAGGTTCGAATCCTGCTCTCCCCACCAAAAGGGTAAAGCCTGCAAATCGAAAGATTAGCAGGCTTTTTTATTTTATTACACTTTTTCTTTTTTTAAAACTGCACAAAAAATTATGAAAGAACTTTTTGTTTGTTTTTCACCTAACGATAAACTTTGGTTTATCTCTTAATTTTTAATTAGTACTTTTTCATGGAAGAATGGCCATTTTCTGATTCAGCATGAATTTGATGCTTTTCAGATTTCCCAAAGTATCTTTTTTAACCTCCAGTGGATTGCCTTCTATTTTCTGATAAAGCACGGGTTCTTTTTCCGAAAGTAATTCCAATGTTTCAAATGAAATTAATTTTCCTGGAATAACAGCACCAATCCAATTTGGGTCTGGCTTTTGGTTCCATGTTATTCGTATAAGCTTCTCGCCTATCCTCATAACAGAATCATTATCCGTAATTCTTTCAATGGCTTTTTGATTTCCGTACAGCAGAGATGTGGTCTGTTTTTTAGTATTGATCGAAGAATTAATAACCATCAAACCGGCTACCTTATCTTTTAATTGATCTGGTAAAGAAGCCTCTTCGTTATGAACATTTTGATTTGTTTTATCGGAACATCCTAAAAGGAAAAACAAAGAAATAAGTGTTGTAAAATAATATATTGCTTTCATGTTATTGTTGTATTGGAAGAGTAAATACGTAATCATTTTTTTTCATGGGCTGGTGGCAGTTCATGCATTCTATTACAAAATCAGCCCTTTTCCCATACGGAATTAATTCTGTGGTTTTGAATCGTGCAAATCCCCAGCCATAGGTTTTCTCATACTTCTGATCGTCTTTAATCATATATTCAACTTGCTTAAAAGCTCCCTGGGAAATATTCCCTTCTACATCCTCAATTTCATCATACGCCGCTTTTGCTAAAATAGTTCCGTTTGGCCACGGATTTGTTTTTTTATCTTTTATGGCTTTAACTGCAATGTCATTCCCATAAATAATACGCATTGTTCCGTTGTCGAGGCGCTGGGTTGTACTTACTACAGCCCATTTTTTATAATCATCGATATAACCAATTCCGTTAATTGTTTGTGGATTTTTTGTTACGCTTTGCTTTTCCTTTAATGCATTAGTTTGATCTTTTAGAGCATTGATTTTTGCAGTATCTTGAGGGATATTATTCACTCTTAAACCCCAAATGTATTTTTTAAGTACATCTAGGTCTGCTTGAGATATTTTCGCTTTTGGATGCACCATCGTATAACTGCTCAACGGCATTGCTCCTTGTGCAATTTGATTGACAGATTCCCAAAGTTTTGCTTTCTGGTCTGCAGGAGCTAATTTGTCCCATTCTGAAAAATTAAGCCCTTGCCTTCCATCTTTGACGTGCTGTGCCACGAGCCAATAAGCTGGAGCAATTTTATCATACCAGGTCAATTGGGTTTCATTGGAATGGCAATCGTAACAAGAATTTTTAAGAATCGTCTGGACTTCATGCGGCACTTTCAGCTCTCCTGTTACAGGTGGATTTGTAATTTCCGGACGTACGAATTGCATTCCAATTAATAATGCGAGTACAATTACAAGCAAAATTAAAAATGTTTTTTTCCTGTTCTTTTTTTGTTTTTCCATACTGCTTTTTTTAAATCAATTTTATCTTTTTCTAAAAATGAACTTCATTTCTACTTAAAAAAATCAGGAACTAAAAAATATAAATTGTGGTGTTCTGAAATTTTCTAACACAAAGGAAAGCCTGCAGGGCTATTAAAATTAAAGAAAAAAGTGCGAAAGGGAAAAAAAGAACTTAAAAGGGAATAAAAAATAGTTGAACGAATATTGACACATCTTAAAAAAGTCTAATGAATCAATTCTTTTTAATTTTAAAAAATATCTTCTGTAGAATCACCCTTTTCAAATCAGATTATTACTTAAATTTGACTTCCCTATTCAAAAATTTCCCATGAAAAAAGACAAGCTTTATCTTTTTACATTTTTATCATTAGTTCTAATTGTATACATCTGTGGTTATTTCAGCATGAATTATTTGGTCGATTTAAGTACCGAACAGTTTCTGAAAATCCAGATTGAATCCAGTAAAAGAGAAGCCAAAGAAATGGCCAATCTGGTTTCTTATCAAGCACAGCAAATTAATAATCCGAAAGTAATTATTGATAATGTTCAGAAAAGCATTGAAAAAACAGATATGCAAACTGGATTTATATGCATGTTTGACCATACGGGAAAAGAAGTGTGTCATCCAAATCCGGAAAAAATTGGCAGAATGGCCGGCCCCGACGAATCCTATATTTCTAAAACAAATAATGAAATCGATCCTAAGGATTTTTACTCTTATTTAAAAAACAAAACAGAAGGCGGTGGGATCCGAAACTTTAATGATCCAAAGCGAGAATCCGAAATCATTTATTTATATCCTGTAAAAAATACCGAATGGATTATTGCTTCGCATGCCAACCTAAAGAACATTAATGAGCAGGTCAATAATCTGAAGCTTTATTTTATTCTCGTTTATATCGCAACCGGAACACTGATTATTTTATTGTCCTTTTTTATGATTCGCCTTTTCGGAAGCCGTTATGAAAGAAAACTGGAAACTAAAAATGAAGATCTTTTTAATAAAGTGGTAAGCTTGTCCAAACTAAATTATGAGTTAACGAATTACAAATCGAAATTAGAATCTGATTCAACTTTTAAAACTCAGGAAAATGAAACTTCTTCAACAGGCAAAAAGAGGATCTTGACGCATTTGAAAAGCGAAATTGTGACGCTGGAGATTGAGCAAATTGCCTATATCTACATGGAAAATACCATTACCTATGTAAAAGACATAAATGGCAAAACTTCAACCAGCAACAGCAGTTTGGAAGAACTTTTTAGCGAATTAGACAGTACTTTTTTTTTCAGAGCAAACAGACAATTTATTTTATCCATCAAAGCCATTACGAAAATTTTAAAATATGGCAATAATCAGCTGAAAATTGAAGTTGAACCTAAATCTGCGATTGACATTATTATCAGTAAAAATAAAGCCGCTGAATTTAAAGGTTGGCTGAACAGATAATTCCACACGTTGAAGATCGATTGTAAATCGTGGCACTCCCGTTTTTGAAAATTAAAAATGCAGGAAATATGCGGTTTAAAACCTTATGTTCTAATCCTGCTCTCCCCACAAAAATCCTAATCAAATGATCAGGATTTTTTTTGCACTAAATTCAATGATCATAAAAAAACCTGCTTATACAATTTAGCAGGTTTTATATTCAAGCAAGTTAACTCTAGCTCCATTCTGGAAACTGAATTCGATTTAAGTCAAGCTTTTCAATTTCTTTCATATCGGGATTGTCAAGCTTGAAATTAAATATATCTAGATTTTTTACAATATGTGCTTTTTGCTAAGATCTTGGAATAGCGATAATACCGCGTTGATTTGATTTATTTCTTTTTAAAATACACGATCTCATGTAACCTTAAAAAAAAACAATCGTCTTAAATTAGACAACCATCAAAACTATCAAAAGATGAGAACAGTTTATTACATCGCATTTCTATTATTTTTTTTCGGAATTCCGATTTATGCTCAAAATAAAATTTTGATTGATTCAAAACCATCTACAATTTTTATTGAGCAAAGTGACACTAAACAAATCCTAAATTTTGATTTTTTACTTTCAAATCAATCAACAGATACACTGACTTTAGAACGTATTAAAGTTTTGGTTTTTGATAATCAAAATCATTTGATTCACACAAAATTTCTTGATAATAATGGAACTGCTCCCAGCATTTTATTGCTACCTACTCGTAACTGGAATGGCAAGGAAAGTCATTTAGTATTTAATCCTTTTTCAGAATTTGATAATTCATTGACTTTGGCAAAATTAGAATTCGAATGGATTTTCAGTGATCCGAAAGAGAATGAAACTATTGTAAAAACTATTATTATACCTAAAAAATATCAACAAAAAATAAATTATAAATTGCCATTAAAAGGTCGAGTGCTTGTGTATGATGCGCATGATTATAATTCACATCATAGAAGATTCGACTATAATTTCGAGCCTATCAAATTGCTGGATTTAAAATCAAATTTCATGCGTTATGCCTATGATTTTGTAATACTTGATTCTAGCAACAATCAATTTAAAAATAACGGAGAAAACAATTCTGATTATTTTGGTTTTGGAAATTTAGTCTATGCGGTGGCTGATGGAAAAATAATATATGCGACAGGCGATCACAAAGACGATAAAAACTTTAACATCCCTAAGCTTAAAGAAAACCCTTTGGAACTATACGGAAACTGCATTGCAATTGAGCATAAAGATGGTTCAATTAGTATTTATGGCCATTTAAAAGAAAATAGTTTAAAATGTAAAAAGGGCGATTTGGTAAAAGCTGGACAGGAAATTGCACAAATTGGTGTTTCGGGTAGCTCTTTTTTTCCACATCTTCATTTTGAGATTAGAACTGATATAACTAATGTCGCTGAAGGTCTTCCATCCTATTTTTCGAATATTAATCTAGTAATTGGAGAAACATTTCAAAAAGTAAAATCTGGCTTGGCTGAATCAGGAAACATTATTGAAACCAAGTAATATCAAGACGCTTATGGAACAGCAATATCTGGAAAAATTATTTATTATTTAGGGCTGTGTTTTTTTAAGAGAAAACAGAACTGAGCAAACCATTGATTTTGCGATTAGGATTTTTTTTAAAACTTAATGATATTAAAAAAACCTGCTAATCTAATTTTAGCAGGTTTTTTTATTTAATAGCAATCCATTTCTAACGAAAAGGATTTTATGTTCAAACTAACTCTAGCTCCACTCTGGAAATTGCGTTTTATTTAAGTCAAGCTTTTCAATCTCTTTCATATCAGCATTGTCAAGCTTGAAATCAAATATATCTAGATTTTCTACAATATGTGCTTTTTGCGAAGATCTCGGAATAGCAACAATACCACGTTGAAAATGCCATCTCAGACTTATTTGCGCAGTAGTCTTGCGGTGTTTTTTAGCAATTTGGGTCAATACTTCATTAGTAAAAAGTCCATTGCGTCCTTCTGCAAAAGGCGCCCATGCTTGCATTTGTATATTATGCTGTTTTAAGACATTATAATCATTGCTCTGTTGAAAATAAGCATGCGTCTCAATTTGATTTATTACAGGTTTTATCTGAGCATAAGACAACAGATCTGCCACTTGAGCAGGATCGAAGTTACTTATTCCAATAGCTTTAATTTTTCCGGCTTTATAAAGTTCTTCCATTGCTTTCCAAGATCCTTTCACATCACCTCTTGGACGATGTATCAAGTATAAATCAAGATAATCAAGCCCTAGCTTTCTCAAAGTCTCTTCAAAGCCTTTTTTAGCGTTTTCATAACCAGCATCGTCAACCCATAGTTTTGAAGTTACAAAAAGTTTTTTTCTGTCAATTCCGCTTTGTTTTATTCCCTTGCCTACCGCTTCTTCATTTCCATACACTTTTGCAGTGTCAACAAGACGATACCCAGAAGCTAAAGCATCTGCGACTGATCGCTGACATACTTCGCCACTAAGTCCATATGTGCCAAATCCTAGCATTGGCATTTTTAGACCGTTATTCAGCTTAACATCTGGAATATTTGAATCATTTTTATCGATAACATCATTCGCGAATAATTCAGGCATACCAAACGCGCCTAAATAAATTCCGGCTGCCGCAAATTTTACAGTGGTTTGTAAAAATCTGCGTCGGTTGATTTCATTTTTTTGGTTTTGAGAATTCATATCTTTTTGTTTATTAGTCAATTCATAAGAATCAATTAATAAAAGTATATATTATATTTTAAATAAAATACATAATTAAAGACTACGCTCAAAAACTTTATTATTTATAGCATTACGTTTATTTCAATCTAATCTTGTCGCACTAAAAGCGCTTATTTGAAGTGTTCCAAAATCAAAGATTTACACGAAAAAAAAGAGATATCAAAAAAAACATTTTTTTGCTTTTTAATATCTCTACTTAATTATAATTCGTTTTCTAAATATTGACGTTGTTACTAAATGAATTAAAGACTGCGTCAAAAAGATTTTAATTAGTTTTTTCTACATTAAAAAAAACAGCCCTTTATAAAAATTCTGAAATTGAGTTTGAAAAATAGCACTGTTTGCAAAGCTCTTTTCTTGATTTTGTTCCGAATTGCCTGTGAGATGTTGATTTAACTCATTTATAATTTCAGGCCTTGTTTTTGAATTATCTAATACAATCAAGTTGCTAACTTCATCCAAAAAGGACAGACTACTGTATAATTGTTTATTGAAGAGACAAACTAAAACATTTCTCCCTTTTTTATCCAATTTTAAAAAATCCAATAATTCTTTTTTTTCATAAACAACAAAAATGGAACGGTCGTATTTTTTTAATTCATTTTCATTTTTAAGCAAGAACGATTCTTCCGAAAAATCAAATTTATTCTTGAATTGCCTTTTGAACATTTTTAAAAAGACCCCTTTATTATCGTGTACCAAAACTTTTTTCTTCTCCATAACCTTAATCTCTTTTAATAATACATCCCACAACAAATCATTTTACCCAATTACTAATCAAGCAATTAAACAACACAACAAAGGTAAATTGGGTAATTTCTTTTAATTGACACAATAAGCCAAAAAACAATCATTATAAGGTTTATCTCAAATTTTGAAACTGAATGAAAATAAAAAAAACAGGCTTTAAAGAATCATTTGCAAAATCATATTAATTGCCAAAGCGCTAGCCAAAACGGCAATTTGATCTTCAGCATTGCTATAAATTTCCTCAATCACTACATCATATGAGCTGCCTGATCTCGATAATGCATTTCTACTTTCTCTTTGTTTTATTTCTCCTATTTCATCTTTCGACATATTATTGATTGTAAAACATGACTCTTTTTTATTGCAACAAATCGCACCTATAAATTCATTAGAAGCATTCAAAATTTTAAGATTTTGTCTAAAAAGAGAAAACTGTTGTTTAATACTTCCTACTTTTTTTCCACGATCATCCATAATTATGATTGTTGCATAAAAAGACGGATAAGTACGTAACAACGATACTTTCAAAACCCCATTAGCATTTCTAATTTCGAAAACAGAAGGAAGAATATTCAACCCTATTATTTTTTGCAAAAAAGTTTTTTTGTTTGTTATATACCCTATGCATTCTCTTTTATCGTTATAAATCCTAAATTTAATGGGCGAACGTAGACTTTTCCTTTTTTTACCTATATAGTAATTTCTTGTGCTAAAAAAAATTGTATTCATTTCACTTCTAATACATAAATCAATAAAAACTCATAAAAAATCGTCTTCAACAAACTTTTGTAATATGGACAACTTTACTTTCTACAAAAGCAATTAATCCCTCCATATTTCTGTCTTTATTACATTTATTCGATATTGAAATAATATTATAACCCTTACTTTCCTTTATGTACAATAAAAAGAAATCCTTGGTCAAAATTGCTTTTTCGATTTGGCTCCATTTATGCGTTATTTCTCCTATTGGCGAATGAACATATATGGATGAATTGGTGAAGTTTAATTTGTATTTCGAAATAAACCTATCAACTTTAAGAAGCTCTTTGATCAGTTGAAAAATAAGACGACATAGCGTATTTACAAACGGATACTGGAGCAACAAAAAAAGCAGTATAAAAGAGAGGTTTCTGATAAGCCAAATAATATAATCCGAATTATCTAAATAAAAGAGATTTAGCACAATAGCTACTACCAAAAGCATATTAGAAAGAAACCGAATTCTTTCTTCCCATAAATTTTTAAAATACATTTTATTTAACTTTCGTATTTCGGCGGTATTCAATTCAAATTCAAGAGAAAACTGAGCATTGTTCATATCAGTCCAAATTAGCTTTAGGAAATAATTTTTGTTTTTTGCGCATTTAATAGTGAACAGACAAAATTACTCCAACCTTGCCTTATCAATAGGACCGTTAAAGACATCAAAATATCAGAATAAGACATTTTTCCGCATTAGCAAAAAGCATTAAAAAAATATTTAACAACGGTTCTTTTTTTATTCAAAAATGAAAAAAATTTATGGGAAAAATTTCATTTTTAAAAAGCCATAAAAAGATATAAAAACAACAAAATAAGACACAAAACAAACTATACAACTATTTTATTTTCAAATAGTTAACTATAACAAATCTTTAATATTTATTCTTTAATTTTTATTTACTTTTGGCCTCCATTAAAATCTATTTATAGATAATTTCCTATAAAATGAAACCCGAGCAAATAGAGAAAAAACTCAACGAAAGAATTAAAGAATTAACCTGTTTATACGAAATTTCAAAGCTAATTTCGAAATCTCACTTTTTTGAAGAAAAGGTTTTAAGAAAAACAATTCAAATCATAAAAAAGGCTTGGCAATTCAATGATGATGCCGTCAAGTACAGTATCAACTGATTTTTCATCTTTATATGTTAATGTATTTGTCGTATTATTGAAAGAGATACCTGTAACAGTCTCGTTCCCTTTCACGATATCAGAGATGTCAACAGACTGGGCTGCCCCAGAAGCGTCCGTATACTTGAACTCGTTTGTCGTTGAATCGTAGGTAACATTCCCCTCCGTTTTGTTGACCACCTCGTTCAGGATGTTGGTAACCGCAGGATTGTTGATGATCGTCTGGAAGTTGTCCGCAACGTCGTTCAGAACGTCGATCACGACCTCTGCACCCGCCTCGTTTTTGTATGTATAGTTTCCTGATCCGTTGTTGCTCAACGTGGTAACAGTCTCGTTCCCTTTCACGATATCAGAGATGTCAACAGACTGGGCTGCCCCAGAAGCGTCCGTATACTTGAACTCGTTTGTCGTTGAATCGTAGGTAACATTCCCCTCCGTTTTGTTGACCACCTCGTTCAGGATGTTGGTAACCGCAGGATTGTTGATGATCGTCTGGAAGTTGTCCGCAACGTCGTTCAGAACGTCGATCACGACCTCTGCACCCGCCTCGTTTTTGTATGTATAGTTTCCTG